>Ga0302272_1001270_pt1 | contig 11405 bp, 9 predicted proteins | sample III_Bog_N1_2_FD_198772 | JGI IMG/M metagenome (GOLD analysis project Ga0302272, IMG submission 198772) | Peat permafrost microbial communities from Stordalen Mire near Abisko, Sweden - III_Bog_N1_2 | ecosystem: Environmental > Terrestrial > Soil > Wetlands > Peat | place: Sweden: Abisko...
CGAATTTGCAGGTGGCCTATGGGCACGAAAATCCTGCGAACATGGGCTGGATCACGGGTGCTTTCTGGGCTGTGCAAAGTGCGGTGCCTGCAATGGAAGGTTGGGAACTGATTCCCGTTTGGGATCGCCCAGGCTTTGCGGGCATTCACGCCCGTGTACGTATTCAAATCACAGTGCTACGTATTGTGCGCTTTTTAGCAAGTTCCCTGTGGGGCTTGCTGCGTCTAGCATGGTTGGGTTGGCGGCTCTGGAAAATTTTCAAACGCGATCCTGTGCATGCAAATCTTTCGACCTGGCGTCGCTGGGTTCTCAATAAAATTTCTCCCTTGATTCCCGAGGTTCAAAATGACCAAACGTGAAACCATCGAAGCCAAACTGTTTCAGCTCGGCTTTGGAAGTCGCCGCGAATGCCGCAACCTTGTGCGCGATAGCATGGTGTCGATTGATGGCACTGCGATTGATGATCCTTATGCGCCCTTTCCGGTGGGCGAAGCGACCTTAGAAGTCAACGGTGAAATTGTTCCTCTCAACACGCAAATCTACGCCGTGTTGCACAAGCCTGCGGGCTATGAATGCAGTCACAGTCCAACCCATAATCCATCTGTGTACGAACTCTTTCCACAGCGTTGGATTCACATGGATTTAAATTCCGCAGGTCGTCTCGACGCAGATACTACGGGGCTTCTCATCTTTTCCAATAATGGGCAATTCATTCACCATCTCGAATCTCCACGCAAAGAGCTTGGCAAAACCTACGAGTTCCGCACCGAAGAGCCTCTAAGCAAAACGCAGTTTGGCTCTCTTCGCGGTGGTGTGAATTTGCGTGGTGAAAAAGGCGTGTTCAAGCCAGTGTTTATCGAAGCTCTCGAAGATGGCTGGATTCGTATGCAGATCAGCGAAGGCAAGTACCATCAGGTGAAACGCATGGTCGCTGCAGTCAAGGGAATCCTCACCGAACTTCGTCGCATCGCCATTGGCGATCTTAAGCTTACTCCAGAATGGGAACCAGGTACTTGGCGCGAAATGACCGCCGCAGACTTTGCTGCTGTTGGCTATGAGTTCAAGGAGAAAAGGGCGTGAGTCGTCTCGAAAAATTATTGTCCCTACAAGTCTCCAAAGGGCATGAGTGGCTAGGCTCAGACCTTGTGCAAGGTGACCCACGCAGCGATGGTGCTCTTGAACTGCTGATGAAACAAGGCGTCCCAAAGGCCAGTCATTTGGGCGTGGTCAATTGCGGATGTGGTGCATGGCTCAGTTCCATGCCGCAAACGAATGCCGTAACAGCGTTGCATCTCTTTGTCGAAGATCATGCTTCGTTTGTACGCAATGCTGAACGCATTAAGCTCGCAAGCCTTGTGCATTCAGGCCTTGCAACCACCGCAGACTTGTCCGCACTTGCAAAATGCGATGTTGTAGTGTTCCGCATTTTTCGCGATATGGCTGCCAATTGGATTTGGATCAAGGCTCTGCTTGCGGCAATGCCCGCTGAGTCAACTCTGAATATCATTGGCAAAAAAGATGATGGGATTCAGTCCATCGAGACGAATTTGGGCAAAGCTCAAATCGACGTCGATAGCGTTGCGGTGGGTTGTCATTCTCGTTGGCTTGCGATCGCTTCTAACGCAGATGGTTCAAGGCTTCCCAAGCAGGCCGCTGATTCTTGTGTTGCGATTCAAACTCCCATAGGCGAAATTTCCTTGTTGATTCCAGAAGGTACTTTTGCTGCAGGGCACCTTGATGCAGGCACTGAATTGCTATTGAATAACATGGGTGACTTGCAAAACAAGAGTGTGTGGGACTTAGGTTGTGGTGCAGGTGTGATCACCTGTACAGCCTTGCGCGCCAGGGCGTCGCGGGTATTCGCTTCCGATCATTCCTTGCTTGCCGTGCAAACAACGCAAAAAAATATTGAAGCCGATGCAGCCCGCGCAAATGCAAGTGTACACTTCTTAAGTGATGGTGTTGAAGGTACATTCGATGTGGTATTAAGCAATCCACCCTTTCATCTCGAAGGTCGCGAAATGCGTAGCATGGGTAGCTTGTGGCTTGCCGCATGCCTAGAGCACCTTGCCCCCAACGGTGAAATCCGCATTGTGGCAAACAGCTTTTTACCCTATGCAACCTTTGCAAAAGACCTCAAACTCAAATCCGAAATCATCGCTGAGACCAAGGGATTCAAGGTCTGGCGCATGGTGCGGTAAGTTGAGAAAAGCGGAAAACGGATTCCGCTTCTCTAGAGATTCCGTCATTACGGTTTGGCCGTAATCCCACACAGATTGTGAAGGGATTGCCGCTTTCACGGCAATGACGTTCTCACGCAATGACGTTCTTACGCTTTCCCTTAACTCAACAGCTTCGTCACCGCAGCCACATAAGCGCCGGGGTCGGGGAGCTGTGAGCCTTCTGCGAGTAAGGCTTGACCGTAGAGCACCGTAGGCCATTCACCTAAGCTCTCTGCATTATCTGCCTTTTTCTGCAGATTCTTCACAATCGCGTGCTCGGGGTTGATCTCGAGAATGCGCTTGCTCTTAGGTGCATCGGTGTTACCCATTTGCGCCATGATGCGTTCCATTTGTGAACTCATCGCATCTTCCTTGCGAGTAAGGCAACATGGGCTATCCTTCAAGCGCGAAGTGATCTTCACCGATTCCACATCAGGAAGTGCAGTGGCTAAGGCTTTGCAGAGGCCATCGAAATCTTTTTGTGCAGACTCTTCAGCCTTCTTCTCTTCCTCGGTCTTATCAAACGCAACGTCGCCGCGCGTAATATCCTTGAAGGTCTTCTTGTCAAATTCATGCAAGCCATTCATCATGAACTCATCCACAGGATCATTCATGAACAACACTTCGAAACCCTTGGCCTTAAAGGCTTCTAGGTGAGGGTTCGATTGAATCGCCTGCAAATTATCGCCGGTGATGTAATAAATATCCTTCTGTTCTTCCTTCATGCGGCTCACGTAATCTTTGAGCCCTGTCATCTGCTCTGCACCAATGAAGGTAGAATGGAAACGCAGCAAACTCTTAAGTTCGTCAAGCCATTCCCAGTTCATGTAGAAGCCTTCCTTGAGTACCATGCCCAGCTCTTTCCAAAACTTCACATACTCATCGGGCTTGTTGTCTGCCATATTCTGCAAGGTCTCAAGGGTCTTCTTGACCACATGCTTCTTGATGTTTTCGATCACCTTGTTATTCTGCAGAATCTCACGCGAAACGTTGAGCGGTAAGTCTTCGCTGTCCACCACGCCGCGCACAAAACGCAACCAGGTAGGCAATAATTCCTTGGAGTCATCCATAATGAAAACGCGCTTCACATAGAGCTTGAGCCCATGTGCACGCTCGGCAGAGAAGATGCCCATAGGAGCTTTCGAAGGAATGTAAATGAGCGACCAGAATTCTTGCGTGCCTTCGGTATGCGTATGCGACCAGGCGAGCGGATCGCTTAAATGATCGGAGGCAACTTGGCGATAAAAATCCTTGTGCTGATCTTCGGTCACATCCTTTGCAGAACGGCGCCACAGAGCTTGTTTGTCGTTCAAGCGCTCAGGGTCTTTTTCACCATGGAGCCAAATGGGGTGTGTAATGAATTCGGAATATTTCTGTACAATGGAACGCAGTTTCCACGCGCTTGCATATTCCTTGCAATCCTCATCTTCCTTTAAATAGATGGTGATTGTGGTTCCGCGGGTAGCCTTCTCTGCAGATGCGAGTTCGTAATCCCCAGCGCCTTCCGAAGTCCACAGCCACGCCTCTTCTGTGCCGGCCTTGCGGGTCAAAACTTCAACCTTATGCGCAACCATGAACACCGAATAGAAGCCCACACCGAACTGGCCGATCAGGTTCACATCGTTCTTTGCGCCTGCACTCAAATTTTTCATGAACGCTTTGGTGCCAGAGCGTGCAATGGTTCCCAGGTTGTCCATCAACTCTTGGTGCGTCATGCCAATGCCCGAATCTTCGATCGTAATCGTGTTGGCCTTTTCATCGACCTTGATATCAATGCGCAGATCCGCATTGCCGCTCAATAGTTCCGGTTGGGTGATCGATTCAAAGCGAACCTTGTCCAAGGCATCGGCGGCATTTGAAACGAGCTCGCGCAAAAAGATTTCCTTGTGCGAATACAAGGAATGAATCATCAGTTGTAACAGTTCACGGACTTCGGTTTGGAATTCATGTTTTTCGGCGGTTTTTTCAGCCATAGAGGGCTCCTCGGGTTTCATTTTGAAGCGCACTGTCCAGAAGTGTTGCAATCCAATACATGCAACACATTTGTAATGCATATATGCAAAAATCTTGCCGAATTTAAAAAACTAATAATACACATACTCAAAATGATGCACCTGTTTTCCGTTGTAGGTGTACACATCTTCCCTTGTCTTGGAGTCTCTCCATGTGCTTTTCCAGATGGCCCTTCTTGTGCCTTTATTGTCCTGAACGACGGTAACGATGCTATCGTTAAAATTTCCATTGGGATAGTATGTGGTTTGGGTAGTGGTGGTTCCAGTCGAATCATTCGAGACTTCTGTTTCCTTTGATGTCTTATTGCCAGAATATGAAAAGCGGTCTTCGTCCGAAAAGGTGAGTTTTCCATTGGTATAACTCAGATAAGCCACTTCGGTAAGTTGTTTGGATGTCCACTGATAATTTTGGATAGAACTTATGAGTCCTTGGCTCCAGAGCGTATCTGCAAGCATGTTACCAGCATTGTCATAAATTAGAGTCTCTTTATGGCTTGGATTTGTTGAATCCAGAGCTAAGGTGCATAGTATTGCGCCAATGCAGTTCCATGTTATATGGGACCATTGCGAATGAAAATCGATCCTATGACCGTATTCATCGTATTGCATCGTTGACCAGTATGGATTCGTAGATGTAGAACTCCACGTAGTGTCTGCGATCAGCTGACTAGAGTCCGCAGTTTTATAGACTCGATGCTCCTTGCTTGTGTTTTTGTTCGCATACTCACCGGTGGATGAATCCATTACCAGTAACTCCAAGGGGTCGGTGCTAAGATAGGTGTATGTGATCGATGAGCTTATACTCGTATCACCCGTGGAGGGAGTAATTTCGATGAGTTGGGTTCGGGTTAGTTTCCCTTGGTTATTGTAACTGTACAGTTCGTTGGTAGTGACGCGATCCAAACTGTCGAATTGAGTTATCTGCTTGACCAAAATATTGCTCGAATGGTTTGTTTCCGCAGCTATTGTTGCACTGGTGGAGTTGGTTCCGCAGGACTGGAATAACAAAACGGCAAATAGACATGTGATTGCAAAGGAACGAATTTGCATGGCATCAACCCTCATTCGAATAAGTTCTTTGTTGCTGAATTTATGCAATCAGCTTCACTCTAGTAAGGGCTTAGATCTTTCAGAGAACGATTTTGTCCGATTCGTGTGGCACTTGCAGCCAATGCGGGTGAAGGCAGGAATGCGTTGTGTGCAATGGCTTCGGCCATCGCCTCGCCATCTCAACTTCCCCTCTATTTCTTACAGAATACACTTGATGCTGCAATCCTATTTTCAACCATCTCGTGAATCACATAAAGTACTGGAGGCTCCTACAAGTCTTTGGTGTACAAGGCTTCGCGTGCAGAGGCGTGTATTCGGTAATCATCTTTTGCAGTGCAGGATGCTAACGAGTGCTCGTAAAAATTTCTGTTATCTCGTTGCGGCTGGGTTTTATGCGCGGACTGTAAGGCTACTAAAGACATGCTCTCTAGCGAATGAAAAGGGTGATCGCAGTGCGAGACATGAGCGTCTAGACATTCTTGGAAGGTCGACATTACGTACGAATCTAGGGCGTTGGTGGCATTCAGGCCATGAAGAGAAACGAAGGCAAGATTGGGTTACAGCACCTTGAAAATCAATGTAGAGGTAAAATGTCGATTATGGAAAGAAGATTCTTCATCGATTGTTGATGCTTTTTATAAATAATCATCTCAAACTTTGGTAGAATAGCGAAACTTGCTTTAAGTATTTGGTGTGAAATGGATATTGATCAGTTAATCAGTTCTCGAAGTGTCTATTCTGTTTTTCAACCCGTGATATCAGTGAGTCGCGGACGTACCATATTTGAAGAGGCTTTAAGTCGTGGATTGGGTGAGGATGGAAAGCCTGTTTCGCCTTTATCCATGATTGAACAAGCGCGTTCAGTGGGGCGTTTGCGCGAGTTGGATCACATGATGATTGAGTCTGCGTTACGCATATGGGCTGCTCGTGAATTTCCTGGTGTGATCAGCGTGAATGTGGATACGTCATGCATTGACGATTCCACCTTAGATCTGTTTTTGCGACTTGTGAATGAGTTAAATCTTGATGCGAAAAATATTATTATCGAAATCTGCGAAAATCATATTCAATCCTCAGAAATTCTCAGTTGTTTTGTGAAAAGTTGCCGAGCTGCAGGATTCTTAATTGCCATTGATGATTTGGGCAAAGAGTATTCAAATCTGGATCGCATTGTTTCTCTTGCCCCCGACATTATCAAACTCGATCGAGACTTAGTAGAAAATGTTCATGAAGATGCTCACAAGCGCGCCTTGGTTCGCTCAATGGTAACGTTTGGGGAAGAATGCGGAGCCTTGGTTGTTGCAGAAGGCGTTGAATGTTGGGAAGAGGTCTTCGCCTTAGTTGAGCAAGGGATTGATATGTTCCAAGGTTTTTATTTTGCTAGACCTGCCGCAATTCCTTTCTCTGATTCATCATGGCTTCCCAAAGCAAATGTTGTTCAACAATCTTTTCGCGTTTTTCACACGAATCTCACTCGCAAAAACCATGAGTTTCGTGAATTGATTGAACAAATTTGTTTGAAAGCCTGCAATAATTTTTCTAAAGGGCGTGCTCGTTGTTTTGATGAAATTCTTGCTCGATATGTGAAAAGAGTTAATCAAGTCGAGTGCCTTTTTGTTTTGGATGGCTCTGGAGTTCAAGAGAGTGTTGCTCATTTCTCACCTAGTGCTGTGAATAAGCGCCCCTCTTTATTCTACCCGCCTGGACCTGGTGGAGATCATTCCTTGCGATCCTATTTTTTAAACCTTCCTCGCAACGGCTCCTATCTTAGTGATCCCTATATTTCCCAAGCCACGGGAAACTTGTGTCGAACATTTTCATGCTGGTTCGAAGATGCCAAAGCTCGTCGGCATGTTCTTTGTGTGGATCTTTCTGAACGGAGTGTGCTTTTTGCCATTCATGCGCAGCAATTTCATTTTGAGCCCAATTATCATATCTAAGCTCAAAAAGACGTTGCTGTAAGATTAGGTTGCAACGCCCTTGTTTTGACTATCTTCAATAGATCTTTTCATGGGAGTTCTTATGCTCAATCGCCTTGCTCTTATTGCCGTGCTGACTAGTGCTGCTTTTGCAGATGAAATTCATCTCTTTAACAACAAAGTGGTGACTGGAAAAATCACTCATTTTAATTCTGGTGATGGTCTTTTCGTCACAACAGATGCCGGTGAGTTGTCCATTAAAATGAGCCAAGTGGAATCCTTCAAAATTTCTGAGGGTGAAGCTGCAAAAGAAAGCGTAACCTTTGAAAAGTCTCGCCTTAAGGGGTTAGGCTTTGCTCCCGATTTTACTTCGATCTCTGGTATGGATTTTCAATTCGACACACAGGTTGGAAGCATTGGGGAAGTGCTGATGTACGGCCTTGAAAAGACGCTAGGCATTGGCGTACTCTTAGCTGATGAGCCCATGGATATCACCAACGAAAAATATTTTGAAACTCTCGATGCTTTACAGAAGTCCAATTTTGGCGAGTACACCGATACGCCCAATAAGAAGCTAAAGGTTGGCTCATTGCAAGTGATCAGCAAGACTTACAATTCGAAGGTGCAAGGAATGGATTTCACCTATAAGCTCATGACCTTCAAGATCGGCCACAACAACTATCGAGTGCTGTATTGGGCTCTTGAATCCGTATTTGATCGTTCCAATGAAAAAGTTATGAAGTTCCTAACTGCGATGAAGGTTCCTAAAAACTAGGTGCCCTAGCTCGGATACACGACATCTTCGAGACAAAGGCCTTCGGGTGGAGCCCACATGCGTTCACCCTTGAAGGTGCCGGCAAAGATCGCATTCACCGAACCTCGCGGAAGCTTACTGCGGCCTACGTCTACGAGCAAGCCGATCATGGAACGAACTTGCCTATGCAAAAAACGATTCCCGCGAATATGAAAAGTCAAAATATGTCCGCGTTGCTCTAACCGAAATTCTGTCAAAATGCATTCGGTCGATTTGCCGTCGTTGCGAGGAATGCTAAAAGCATTGAAGTCATGTGTACCAAGGAACGACAAGGCTTCTTGCGCCATCAGCTCGGGTTCGAGTTTAAGCTTTCCACACTGCCATCCGTATTCGCGGCCAAGTGCCACCTGGCGGGAATAGATGGTGTACTGATAATAGCGCTCTATTGCTGCATAGCGGGCATGGAATCCTTCGGGTGCAATCTCAAGCTTATAGATCCGCACGCCATGTTCTGCAATGCCATTAATAGCGCGTTCAACAATCGCACAATCGAGAGGTTCACCCAGCCAATCAAAGTGTGCGCATTGCCCGCGTGAATGCACTCCAGAGTCCGTGCGACCCGCTCCTGTAAGCTTTACCGGAGTGCGCAATGCGACGGCAAAAGCTTTTTCAAGTTCTAATTGCACGGTGTGAATTGCCGCTGTGCCATGTTGAACTTGCCATCCATGGAAACTTGCGCCAAAATATTCACATCGGAACCGGTATCGAATCATTCTCGCAATTTAACAATCACCGATTCGTCTTCAAAAGAATGAAGTTCTAGCGAAGTACGCGGAGTACTGTTGTCTATCTATCCTCACCTCGGCGCATTCTATCTGTGCACAATTTTCTTGGCCGCGCATTTCGGTATATTTGAGAAATGAAAATTCTTCTCGCCAATCCTCGTGGGTTCTGTGCAGGTGTGGATCGTGCCATTCATATTGTGGAACGAGCCCTTGCGAAATATGGAAAGCCCATTTACGTTCGGCATGAAATTGTGCACAACAAAACTGTGGTAGATCGTTTACGCCTTATGGGGGCTGTGTTTGTGGAAGACCTTGCCGAAGTTCCCGAAGGTGCTGTGGTGATCTTTTCTGCGCATGGCGTGGCTGAGCAGATCTACATTGATGCCGCGGCGCGTAAGCAGCGTGTGCTCGATGCATCTTGCCCGCTGGTGAAAAAAGTTCACTTGGGTGCTAAACGTCAGAACAATCAAGGATCCCATGTTTTGCTGATTGGCCATGCAGGCCATGCAGAAGTGGAAGGCACGCTAGGCCAGTTGCCACAAGGCGAAATGAGCTTAGTGGGTAGTGTGGAAGATGTCGACGCATTGCAAGTTCCTGCAGGCCGTGACCTTTCTTATGTAACGCAAACAACGCTTTCCCTAGATGAAACTCGCGATGTTATCGCTGCACTAAAGACTCGTTTCCCAAATATTAAAGGCCCAGACAAAGGCGACTTGTGTTACGCCACAACCAATCGCCAAGCTGCTGTACGGGTAATTTGCGATGAGGTGCAACTTCTGTTGGTAGTGGGTGCATCGAACAGTTCGAACTCGAATCGGTTGCGCGAATTGGGTTCTGTAGCAGGTGTGAATTCATATTTGATCGCAGGCTCTCAGGACATACAAACAGAATGGTTTAGCGGGGTTGAATCCGTTGGGATTACTAGCGGTGCAAGCGCTCCTGAAGAGGTTGTGCAACAAGTCGTGTCTTGGATCCAAGCGCATTACAAGATCGAATCTGTGGAGAGCCGCGTACTGATGGAAGAAAATGTGCGCTTTAGTTTGCCTGCTGAATTGGATGCCTAATTTAGATGAGTAATCTCATCGATTTTTCGCATGTGCACCAATAGTCCACACTATTTGCATGGCACCAATTCCGATCGTTGTTTGCGAAACTATTTTAACCTCATCAACTCATGGTGAGGATGCCTAAATGTCAAAGCGTCATTGGACCATTACAAAGTTAGAACGCATATTGCTTGCTGCTTGTGGTTCCTTCTGGTTTCATGGCTGCCAAGATACGCAGCAAGTAAGTGGACCATTGTATGGAGTCACCCCACCGCCTTCTTCCGAGCAATGGTCTGGCGAAGCCAGCAGCTCAAGCATTGGCGGGGTTCAACCTGTGTATGGTGTGATCTATTCGAGTGCAACACAGTCGCAGAGTTCTTCCTCTCTAGGTGAGGTAATGAGCTATTATGGGATTATTCGCCCCATGTCGGTGGATGCTTCTTCCAGTAGCAAAGCATCTTCTTCAAGTACCCCAGCATCGAGTGGTGTGGCATCTTCAGCCGAAGTGACGACTCCATCCTCAAGTTCGCTTTCTGTCGTGTATCCTTTGTATGGAATCGTTCGCACTCCTTCATCTTCTAGTCAGCAATAAATTTCATGCAGAATCCATCTCGCGTTCCTTGGCGCCGTAAGGTTGCGCTCGAATTGTATCGTGGCTATCGTTTTTTGCAAACGCATAAACCCGACTTAACGTACCTCTTTTGGGAAACCACCTTGCGTTGCAACTTGGAATGCATGCACTGTGGAAGTGATTGCTTGCGCGAAGCAGCAACCCCTGATATGCCTAAAGAAGATTTTTTGCGAGTACTCGATAGTCTGAAAGGCCATATAGAACCTAGCCGCGTGATTATTGTAGTGACGGGGGGTGAACCCTTGATGCGCAACGATTTAGAAGAATGTGGAGCTGAATTTGCGAAGCGCGGGCACCCTTGGGGCTTTGTTACCAATGGCTACGCGATGACCGAAGCGCGTTTTGAACGCTGCTGTGCTGTGGGCTTAAGCTCCATGACCGTTAGCCTTGATGGCCTTGAGAGTTCTCATGATGAATTTCGTGGCCGTGCGCAATCTTTTGTGCGGGCAATTGAAACGATTCGCATGGCTGCAGCAACACCAGGGCTTACCTTTGATGTGGTCACTTGTGTGAACCAAAAGAATTTATGCGAATTGCCGCGCATGCGCGAGATGCTTGTGGCTCTGGGTGTTAAGCGCTGGAGAGTTGCGACCGTATTTCCCAAAGGGCGTGCAAAGCAACATGCAATGCTGTTTCTCGATGATGCTCAATTTGGGCAAGTGTTTGATTTTATTCGCGAGACACGCAAACAGGGTCAGATCCTTGCGGAATATGGTTGTGAAGGCTACTTAGGGGCGCTCGAAGGTGAGGTGCGTACGGCTCCATTCTTTTGCCGTGCCGGCACAAATATTGGTTCGGTATTGGTGGATGGTTCGATCTCTGCCTGCCCAAGTTTGCGTGCAGATTACATTCAAGGAAATATCTATCGCGATGACTTCTGGGAAATTTGGAGCAAGCGCTTTCAGAAGATGCGTGACCGCTCGTGGGCAAAAACCGGTATGTGTTCAGAGTGCAAAGATTGGAAATATTGCCAAGGCAACGGGCTG
>Ga0302272_1001272_pt1 | contig 11398 bp, 9 predicted proteins | sample III_Bog_N1_2_FD_198772 | JGI IMG/M metagenome (GOLD analysis project Ga0302272, IMG submission 198772) | Peat permafrost microbial communities from Stordalen Mire near Abisko, Sweden - III_Bog_N1_2 | ecosystem: Environmental > Terrestrial > Soil > Wetlands > Peat | place: Sweden: Abisko...
TTACCATCAATACCTGCAGCAACAGGCTCGAGAAACTCTACAACCAGAAGATTAACGTGGAAGAAACCGTCAGGAAAGAGCTGGAGGAAAATGCCGGATTCCTGGAAGAACTGAAAGCCATGATCATCATTATCAAGAGTGACCTGGTGGCAGGAGCCTTCTATTTTATCCTCTTTGCCTTTATCTTCTCCCTGGAACTCCTGGTGGTGATGAGCAAGGTGGGTGATAACAAGTGCGACTACGACCTGATCATTGAACACCAGCTGAATGTGAAAAAGAATTCGTTGGATGAAATGGTGAGGAGATAAAGCCTTTCCCCCTACCCCCCTTTCCCGATAGCTATCGGGATTAAGGAAAGGGGGGATAAGAAAGCCCTGCGAAAGTGGGGCTTTTTAATATAATAAACTATCCATATATGTAAAGTTCATCGACAGCAGCTAAGAAAAGACCTTATTTTTCATTGTTTCATCCCTTTTATATAACCAAATGTAATGCGTTAATAATCAACAAATACGAAACCAAGAAATATTTAAACCACAATAGACACAATAGAACAAATAAAGAAGAACAAAAAAAAGAAAGAACACAATAAGAAATACCTATTGGTATTTTAAGAAATTACAAATGAAGAGAAATAAGGGTTTAAAAAAGCTTACATTTGCAACTTCATTATTGTATCACGGCATTAAGAGCTAACTATTTAAAAGTGTAGAAACATATAACTAATTTGTATCATAAAAACTTTTTAAACGTTCTAAACGTTGGGAAAGTTAAAGCGACAATATCGTATCTTATGAAATAAAATACTCAGATACACGTTCTTTTACAAATGCTTAAATAACTGAATAAAAAGCACCACCGACCAACCATGTTATTAAACCTTCTGATCCATACCATCGAGCAAGATGAAACAAACCGGGATAAATTCATGGAGTTGTTTCAGGAGAAGGAAATAGCCTCCAAGACTACCCTGTTGAAAGAAGGGGAGATTTCAAACTACATGTATTTTATCAAAAAAGGATGTCTTAGGTTGTGGTTTAACAACAAAGGCAATGATATTACCTTCCAGTTCTTCTTCGAGAATCAGGGTGTATTGTCTTTCGAGAGTTTCTTTGACAGAAAGCCCAGCTTATTTACCCTGGAGAGTATTGAACCTACTACGGTGGTTACATTAACCCGAACTGGTTTTGATTTGTTAGTCAGTCATTATCCCGAATTAAAGGACGAATTTTATAAAATACTGATACAACGCATGGGGAACTATGCAAAGCTGTTCCTTTCCCGTATAAAAAACAACCCACAGGAACGGTATCAGGAATTGCTGCAGGAACACCCTGAAATACTGCAACGTGTCGCCCAGCATTATATCGCTTCCTACCTGGGCATTACGCCTATCTCATTAAGCCGCATAAAAAACAGGAAATAAATTTCATTTCTTATCAATTGTTATCGTCCAGAATTTCTGTTCCATATACTTTTGCACAATAAAAAAGATTATGAAATTCAGAAGAAACACTCTCCCCCGGTTTATTGATGTAAACCCTCACAATTGCAAGGCATGTTGGAAATGTATGGAAGGATGTCCGAACAAGGTTTTTGGCAAGATTGACTTCCTGGGTCACCGGCATATTAAGGTAAACCATCCGGAGGCATGTACCGGTTGTTTGAAATGCGTGAAGGCATGTACCTATGGAGCAATTACAAAACATATAAATTAATCCCTATGAAAAAGCCGGAGACAAAGACATTATTCAGCATCAACATCTTGCTGTTGGCAAGCAGCATAGCAACTGCTTTTTCGGGGCTTACCATCATGGTTCATTACCATATGGGAAATCACGGAGACATAATTACAACCGATACTCTATGGGGGATTGATTATGGAGGTTGGTCGGCGATTCATAAAGCAGCTACCATTGCGCTATCTTTGATAATGGCCTATCACATCCTGCTGCATTGGAAATGGTACAAAAACGTCCTGATAAAAAAGCTGATAAAGAAGAACAGGCAGGTACTCCTGCTTACCGTGATATTTATTGTCACCAGTGCCACCGGGCTTATACCATGGCTGTTACTATCCTGTGATGAGATGAATATAACCCGCAGGGGAATCCTTGAAATACATGACAAACTGGGAATTATTCTGATTGTCTTTCTGGTCTTGCACCTAAGCAAGAGGTTCAACTGGTTTACAGGCACTTATTCAAAACTGAAAGAAAATCACAATTAAAACATCAACCGTTTCGTTACTGTAAGTAATGGGAACAATTAAATGCTTTATATTAAATCCAATAGAATAGAACGCGGATATACGCGAATTTGGCGGATTTAAAACGGATCTAATTCCCACACGTTGGAATTGATTTGTCTACTTTGATTAACTCCAACTTGTTGGAGTTAAATCCGAATAAATCATATTTATTAAAGGAATCCGCTCTAATCCGCTTGATCAGCGTAAATCAGCGTTCTAATCTTTGTTATATATGACATTATATCCTTTGCCCTACTCAAAAGGTCAGAATCCAAAATCAAGGACAATCCGGATACCGGTTTTATCAATGCCCGGATGATTGAGGTAGGTGAGCCTCCAGACATAATCCACCCGGAGGATCTTAAAGATATTCTCCACCCCTACCCCTGCTTCAAGGTACGGGTCTTTTCCCATACGATATGTACCGGCAGGGAAGCGGTATAAGCCGTTGGAGAATGAGGGGTCGTTCATATCCTTCAGGCTGCCATACATGCCCCTGAATGAAAGAATCTCCCGCAACTTGAGGTATTGTATCAACGGAATGCGATTGAGCAAAAGACCCTTCATATTATAGTTCAGGTCCCACGAGACATACTGGTCGTTGATAAACTCCGTGGCATTCATCATGGGATAGGTATCATACTGCACGATGTAGGAAAGGTTGGCATGGGGAATAATCAACATGGGGAAAGGATTCTTCGACCACACCTTCCCTGCCCTGACAATGACATTTGCATTTCCAAACAGGGAAAACCAGAACCGTTTTTGGAAAGCAAATTCCGTACGGCTGTAATTATAGTCCGAGCCCATCAGCCCTTTGAAAGCGAGGGTGTGCGACAGGCTGAATACAGGGGCATTGCGGGTTATGGCATACCGCCTGGTGGGAGTCTGATATATCCTTTCACCCGGAGCATACCGTATCCTGAACTCAACTTCCCCCATAGCATACGAACTCAGGTTATCCCCAGAGACATTATCAACAAACGGAAGAAACGGGGTTGGGTATTCAGTATGATGCCGCACATCAACGCCATAGGAGAGCTGGGAATAGAGTTCCCGGTTGTAGTTCACCTCTATTTTCCGTTGATAGGTGATCTTGTTATCATCCTGCCTTTTTAACGAGAGCAGGACGTTATCCGCCGATGTAGTGTAATGCTGGCCTAACCGGTTTACGTCATAGCTGTAGGATGCCCGGATAGAATGGACCGGGTACTCATTGGCCAGCTTCTGTTTCTTCGCGAATGAGTATTCCATCTCGGCCAGGTATTTAAACTTATGATCGACAGTTCCGTAGGCCACATACCCTTTTCCAAACAAATGATCGTTGAGGTTGGCAGTTGTAATCCCTCCCGCCCGAAGCCGGATACCTTCAGCAGTATTCGAGCTGATGGTAGAATAGATAGGGCCAAGGGTAACCTTGTTGTGTTGTGCCGATGTCTCGATATACCCGGTAACCAACGCAGCGAATACTTTTTCGGAGATATAATACAACGGGTCTTTACGCAACTGCACCAGCATATTGGCCACCGTTTTCTTTTTAGTATACGATGAATCAACCTTTCGATCTACCCAAAAGCTGTCGGGTCTGGAAGTAGCACCAGTCGCTATGATCCGGTTTGAAAGTTCTTTGAAGACAGCCATATTGGCAGGAGGTTCGAACGAATGCTGTGTATACCGGTTTGTACGGCGGGCATAAAAACCATTGGCAACAGATAATACTGAAAACTCCACTTCCATATCGTCACGCATCAACAACCGAGTACCATCCGGGGCACGGTTAAATTCCTGGCCAATGCTCATATCCTGGATAAAGTTCAGGTTGATATCCTTGGGGAAATTAAGCCTCACCTTTTTGACAAAATACGTTCCATCCAGGGTAATGTACATATGGCCTGTAAATCCGGGAGACTGGGAAGAAAAAGGAACAAATCCCAGTTCAGCGCAACGCTCACCGGCAACAACGAGTGTGTCCAGCAGATAGTATTTATAAAAATCGGGTCCCCCGGAAGATAACGGGCTGACAAATGGACGCAGGAATAAGGTTATGTTATTTTCATAGATATCCACATCCTTGAATACCTCCCCCAACACCTGATCCACCCCTTCCTCGGGTAACATCTGTTCAATCCCTGCATTCTTTTTTGCAAGGACGATCCGTTTTTCCAACTTGGGCGAGCGTTGGTAGTAATAATCTTCAATGATTTCTTTGGACGAGACGGGTAATATCGGTTTGCCCGATAAGGTGGAAGTATCAATATACGATGTCAGGAAGCTGTATTTATTAAGCAATTTCTTATTCTTCTCTTTCTGGAAGTTGTTTAACGCAATATTGATCTCCTCATCATGTTCATACCGGAAATAAGGCTTATTCAAGGGATTGAACCGATCTTTTGAAGCAATGACCCTGCGTACGAACTCAACTGCCGGATTCCCTTTTTTGGTATATTTCCGCTTGTGAGGCTTGATCACCACTTCGGAGATATTATACCCGGTAGCTGCCAGCCGGATCTTTATATAATTACCTTTTACAGTTTGGAGCTGAACAGTTTTATCTTTATAGCCTATGGAACTTAATGAAAGCTGCCTGGCACCGGCAGGAACACTTAAATAGAATTTACCTGAATTATCGGTCATGGTTCCAAAGGCAGTACCTTTCACCTGTATGGAGATAAAGGGCAAGGCTTCGCCGGTAAGCGAATCGGTGACAACTCCCCGCATTCTGGTTTGAGCAACAGCCTCACCAGTAATAACATTCAACAGCAACAGGAAAATAATAAATGAAAAAATGTTTTTCCACTTCATGGACTCTTTCGTGATAAATGATTTGGACACACATCCGATAAACAATCCCAAATGACCAGAGTTGCTTTATCAGCAGCTTAATTAATTATTAATTTTTCAGCTTGGTTTATACTGCAAATATACTCATTTAACATAACAACAACAGTTAGGTTCAAAAGAATGGCTAATTATATTAAAACCGAACAATAATATTGCTGGATTGTTTTGATTATGCTGTGTAAGTAAGCTTTTCTCCAAAGTGGAAACAGATTGTGATCATATAATAGAAATATTGCGATTATACAAAAAACCAAACTCCTATGGAAGAATATACGGTAAAAGTAACATCAGTAGATAAGGTAACACACGATGTATTGAAAATTGTAGTGGAAAAGCCATTGCATTTTACGTTCACACCAGGTCAGGCTACGGAAATTTCAATCAATAAGGAAGGATGGATCGATGAACGGAGACCTTTCACGTTTACCTGTCTACCCGAGAACGACTACCTTGAGTTTACCACCAAAACTTACCCGGCACGTAAAGGTGTCACCAACCAGCTATTACAGCTCAAAAAAGAGGATGAATTAATTTTACATGATGTATTTGGGGCAATTGCATACCAGGGTGAGGGCTTATTTATTGCCGGAGGTGCCGGGATAACACCCTTTATTTCCATCTTCAGGTATCTGCAGTCTAAGAATGAAGTTGGCAGCAACAAACTTCTCTTCGCCAATAAAACAAAAGCCGACATCATACACGAACAGGAATTTAAAAAATTACTGGGGGATAATTTCATAAACATCTTATCCGATGAAAAAGCTGAAGGATATAACTACGGGCAATTCACCAAAGATTTTCTAAAAACGTATTTACCGGCTGCGGGCAAATACATTTATGTCTGCGGGCCTCCACCAATGATGGATGCCATTGAACAATTTCTATCCGATTTAAAGGTCAACGGGAAATTTATCATCAAAGAAGAAATTTAAACCAATGAATTGAACCTAAAAACAACAATCATGAATTTAAAAGAAGTATGGATTTTGGATGGCTGCATAGCCTGTGGCTTATGCGAAGATGTTTGCCCGGAAGTGTTCAGGGTTGAAGACATAGCCTATGTGAATGATGGAGTAAACTTTTCTGAGTATGCCGATAAAATTAAGGAAGCTGCCGAAGGTTGTCCGGAGGAAGTGATTAAACACAGTGAGTGGTAACTGATGCATAAACGATAAAACAGGCTGATTCCGCACAAAAAACAATCAGTCGGAACAACTGAAACCAGCATAAGAGTTCATTTTCCACGTTATTTCATAAAATTTGAAACCCTGTGGAATGGTTTTTTGCTTTTCCAATACAAGCTATGCTGTTTTTCTATGGAAAGTTGCAAAAAATATCAGAAATTAGAAGCTCTCGTTGTCAAACCGTTAAGTTATGTATTAAAACAATTCGGGGGAAAATGCTAAAATTATTTTTCAAAGCTATTGTAGAAATGAAAATTTGCCTTATCTTTGCACCGCATTAGAAAACAATGCCCAACAATTATTCAATGGTTCGGTAGTTCAGTTGGTTAGAATGCCGCCCTGTCACGGCGGAGGTCGCGGGTTCGAGTCCCGTCCGGACCGCAAGAAAGCAATTCAGCAATGAGTTGCTTTCTTCGTTGTATACAAAACGAATCATCACAAAAATTACCGTCTCCGATTAAAATGTTATCTTTGCAATCAGTTTATTATAAAAAGAAATTGAATGAAGGGAAATGAAAATACGGCGGTGCTTTTAATTCACTGCCCCGACCGACCAGGTATTTTAGCTGTTGTTACTGAATTCATCAACCAGCACAAGGGAAATATCCTGTACCTTGACCAATATGTAAACCGCGAGGAAAAAGTATTCTTTATGCGTGTGGAATGGGATTTGAGCGCTTTCCAGATACCAAAGGATAAAATTGAAGAATACTTTGAGACGCTGATCGCTGTACGCTTCAACATGATCTTCCGCCTTTACTTTGCCGACACCAAACCCCGTATGGCTATTTTTGTATCCAAAATGTCACATTGTCTGTACGACCTGTTGGCACGATACTCAGCTGACGATTGGCACGTGGATATCCCACTTATCATCAGCAACCATCCGGATATGGAATGTGTAGCTAAGCGATTTGGAATAGAATACTATTATTTCCCGATCACCAAAGAAAATAAAGCAGAACAGGAGAAGAAGCAACTGGAATTGCTTAAACAAAACGGGATTACATTTTGTGTCCTGGCACGTTACATGCAAGTGCTATCTTCCGATTTCATTGACCACTATCCCGACCGGATTATAAATATCCACCATTCGTTCCTACCAGCATTTGCGGGTGCCAAACCCTATCACGCTGCACACGAACGTGGTGTAAAAGTGATTGGCGCTACCAGCCACTATGTGACAAGTGACCTGGATGCAGGCCCGATTATTGAACAGGATGTGGTGCACATCTCCCACAAAGATACCGTGGAAGAATTGATAAAGAAAGGACGCGACCTAGAAAAAATAGTACTTTCGCATGCCGTTGAGAAACACATCGAGCGTAAGATCCTGGCCTATAAAAACCGGACAATTGTTTTTCAGTAACCCATATTTACTCAACGCTTGATGCTCGATGCTTAATAAAGAAGCTATGAATGTAACACGATTATTTGATATCCTGGAAAACTACCGGGAGAAATATCCGAAACAGGATACCGCACTGGCCTGTAAGCGTGATGGTGTCTGGGTAAAGTTCAGCATTCAGGAATATATAGAGATCACCAACAACATAAGCTACGGCTTAATGGAACTGGGCATTGCTCCCGGGGACAAAGTTGGGCTGGTGAGTGGCAATCGCCCCGAATGGAATATGATCGATTTTGCAACCATGCAAATTGGTGCTATTTCAATTCCCATATACCCAACCATCAGTCAGGATGACTACCGGCATATATTGAATCATGCCGAAATGAAAATAATTTTTATAGAGGGAAAAGAATTGCGCAACAAACTGACGCCCATCTTACCGGAAATAAAAACCCTCAAAGAAATATACACGTTCGTTGACCAGGGAGGTGAATACAAATTCCTTGACCAGCTTATTGAGCTTGGCAAAAGGCATCCCCAACCGGTTAAGCTTGCCGAATTAAAAGCAGCAGTCAACCCGGGTGATATGGCAACTATTATTTACACATCCGGTACTACCGGGTATCCCAAAGGAGTGATGCTGTCACACAGCAACATCCTTGAAAACGTTAAGCATTTATCCGTCATCCCTTCCAAATGGAGCAATAAAGCGTTGAGCTTCTTGCCTCTTTGCCATGCCTACGAACGAATGCTGGTATACCTTTACCAGTATCTGGGCATGTCGGTATACTATGCCGAAAGCCTTGGAACCATTGCCGAGAATATAAAAGAAATTACGCCGACCATGATGTCGTGCGTACCACGGCTACTTGAAAAAATATACGACAAACTCTATCTCTCCGGCAAAAAATTACCCTTTGCCAGCAAGATAATGTATTACTGGGCATTCAACCTGGCCACCAGGTACAAGCTGGAAGACAGAGACTGGTGGTACACCGTGCAATATAAGCTAGCTGACAAACTGATTTACGCTAAATGGAGGGCTGCCATAGGCGGCAACTTTGATATTGTAGTTTCAGGAGGTTCTGCTATACAATCCCACATCGCCTCCTTCTTTTCAGCCATTGGCATGCCTGTATTCGAAGGGTATGGGCTAAGTGAGACTTCACCGGTCATAGCCGTAAGCCAACGCGGTAAGAATGGTCGCAAACCGGGTACAGTAGGCTTACCTCTTTCTGGGGTTGAAGTAAAACTAGCCGAACGGGATGAAATCATATGCAGGGGTCATAATGTCATGCTGGGTTATTACAAGGACCCTACATTAACAGCCCAGGTGATTGATACCGATGGATGGTTTCACACAGGGGATACCGGGAGATTTACTCCTGAAGGGCAACTCATCATAACAGGCCGCCTAAAAAGTATATTTAAGACATCGTTTGGCAAATATGTAAACCCACAAGCCATAGAATCTAAATTCACTGAATCGCCTTTCATTGAGAACATGATTGTACTCGGTGAGAACAAAAAGTTTGCAGGAGCTTTAATAGCTCCGGACTTTATCTATTTAAAATCGTGGTGCTCTAAACATAAAATCAAATACACGACAAATATTGAAATGATTGAACACCCCCTGGTAGCAAAAAGGTTCCAGGAAGAAGTAAAACGTTACAACCAACGCTTTGGTGATTTTGAACAAATAAAACGATATTTGCTGGTGCCTGACGAATGGACCCCTTCCTCCGTCTTTCTTTCACCAACACTTAAAATAAAACGAGATTCGATAGAAGCATATTACGCCGATAAGATTGAAAAGATTTTTCAATAAGCGAACATCGATCAATTGCAATACTAATTTTTTAAAGAGCATACCGACAGCACGTTGGCATGCTCTTTTTGCTGGTGCAAACGGGAATTATCAACCCGGAATTGTCAGTTGTCAATTAAACCCGTATCTTTGCAGTGTGAAAAAACGGTATTTTCTCTATTTCTCCTATAAAGGCACAGCGTATCACGGCTGGCAGATACAGCCCAATGGCATTTCAGTTCAGGAAGTGCTCACCAAGGCTCTGTGCATCATCATACGAGCTGATATAGAACTGGTTGGTGCCGGAAGAACAGATACCGGAGTACATGCCCGGCTTATGGTGGCACACTTCGACCTGGAAGAAAATACTCCCATTGCATTAAATTTCATTTCAAAACTGAACAGCCTGTTGCCAAAGGATATTGCCGTTCTTAACATAGCAGCTGTATTGCCCGATGCGCATGCCCGCTTTGATGCCATATCCCGGAAGTATGAATACCACATTGTATTGCAAAAATCGGTTTTCAGGAATGAACTGGCTGCACGCATTAGCAACAAACTCAACTTTGAAGCCATGAACCTGGCTGCAGCTACCTTATTGGAATACAGGGATTTTACCAGCTTCAGCAAGTTACACACTGATGTAAAAACCAACAACTGCACCATTCGGCATGCTGAGTGGACCCAACAGGGTGATGAATGGATATTTACCATTCAAGCCGATAGATTCTTACGAAACATGGTCAGGGCGATCGTTGGCACCTTGTTTGAGGTAGGCCGTGGGAAAATGACAATAGAAGAGTTCAGGACTGTCATTGATCAGAAAAACCGTTGTAAAGCCGGTACCTCTGTCCCGGCACAAGGTTTGTATCTGGTTGACATAAAATACCCTGATTCTATTTTCATCAAAGAGAATCAGGTTTAATTATGAATTATTAATTGTGAATTAGGAATTATTCTATGTGGTTATTTCTCGCTTTTGTCTCAGCTATATTATTAGGATCGTATGAAGTATTTAAAAAAGTTTCATTAGAAAAGAACGCAGTAATCCCTGTTATCTTAGTTTCTGTTTTAATATCCTGCCTGATACTCGCTCCCTTTTTATTCATCTCCGAAGTATTTCCTGACGTACTTAAAGGGGGAATTTTCTACGTTCCCCGGGTAGATTTTCACACCCATTTATTATTTGTAATAAAAGCCGTTATTGTTTTAACATCATGGCTTTTTGCTTATTTTGCATTAAAACATTTGCCTATATCCCTCGCCTCTCCCATCAAAGCCACCCAACCGGTATGGACAGTTGTTGGGGCTATGTTGATATTCGGGGAAAAACTGAATGGTTTCCAGGCTGCCGGAGTAGGACTAACCCTCGTATCCTTTTTCATGTTCTCTGTGGTTGGCAAGAAAGAAGGCATCTCGTTGAAAAGCAATAAATGGTTCTGGTTTATTATCCTGGCAACACTTACCGGCGCCCTGAGCGGCTTGTATGACAAATACCTCATGAATAAATACGATGCCATGTCGGTGCAGGTTTATTACACTTTTTACCAGGCTATCATCATGGGGATCATCACATTGTTTTTATGGGCTCCCACACGTAAGAAGACGACTCCGTTTAAATTCAAATGGGCAATAGCTTTTATATCCATCTTTCTGGTAATTGCCGATTTTGTTTATTTCTATGCATTATCATTACCGGGCTCCATGATTTCCGTAGTGTCAACCATCCGGCGTTCAGGGGTTATCGTCCCATTCATCTATGGGGCGATCGTCATGCACGATAAAAACATTAGGCTGAAAGTTATCGACTTGCTTGGAGTACTCATCGGGATGCTTTTATTATATTTCGGATCCAAATAAAACCGATTTAACAACATCATTATCTGGCTATTATCCAGCACATTGTTGTCAATCGAAACTATTTTTACATCAATTATACTTCAAAAAAATAATATTCAATGAAA
>Ga0302272_1001283_pt1 | contig 11362 bp, 11 predicted proteins | sample III_Bog_N1_2_FD_198772 | JGI IMG/M metagenome (GOLD analysis project Ga0302272, IMG submission 198772) | Peat permafrost microbial communities from Stordalen Mire near Abisko, Sweden - III_Bog_N1_2 | ecosystem: Environmental > Terrestrial > Soil > Wetlands > Peat | place: Sweden: Abisko...
TTACCTGCGTTTCGATGGGCAACCCACATGCAGTTATATTTACCAAGGATATTGCAAACCTGGATTTACCCAAAATAGGTCCGGTGACTGAAAATGCCGCCATTTTTCCACGCCGTACCAATACGGAATTTATAGAAGTCATTTCGGCTAACAAACTCAAGATGCGCGTTTGGGAGCGAGGCTCGGGCGAAACAATGGCCTGCGGCACGGGAGCATGCGCATCGGTAGTAGCTGCCGTTCTAAATGACCTAACTGCCAGAAAAACAACCGTAGAATTACTTGGTGGCGAACTGACCATTGAATGGAAAGAATCGGACAACCATGTATACCTGACAGGTGGCGCTACTACAGTTTTTGAGGGTGAGGTGTAAACCACCCCTAACCCCTAAAGGGGAACAAAATCAGTTTTCCTCTCTCGCTTATTTTACAATTAGAATAATAATCCTTAGGCTTTAAACAAGCTTTGGATCACAAAACAAATAGAACTAACTACTCTTATTCCCCTTTAGGGGGTTAAGGAGAAATTTTAAACAAAACCATATGGCACAGATTAATGAGAATTTCATAAAAATTCCGGCTACTTATCTTTTTTCGGAGATAGCAAAACGAGTAGCTCAACACAAAGAAGAAAACCCTACAGCACCTGTTATACGTATGGGCATTGGCGACGTAAGCCTCCCCCTACCCGATGCTGCTGTGGATGCGATGATAAAAGCTGCCAATGAACAACGCAGTGCTGCTACTTTCAGAGGATATGGACCGGAACAAGGTTATGATTTTCTGCGCAATGCAATTGTTGAAAATGATTTCACGGCAAAAGGTATTGCCATTGAAGCTGATGAAATTTTCGTTAGCGATGGTGCCAAAAGTGATACCGGAAACATTGGCGATATATTCGACGTAAATAATCGGGTAGCCATTACCGATCCATGTTACCCAGTGTATGTAGACACCAACGCTATGGCCGGCCGTGCAGGTGAACCAACAGCTAGTGGTGAGTGGACCAACCTGGTTTATCTGGCTTGTAATGCTGAAAATAACTTTGTACCGGCACTGCCAACAGAAAAAGTTGATTTGGTTTATCTGTGTTACCCAAACAATCCGACCGGAACAACACTTACCAAAGAGCAACTGACTGTTTGGGTAGAATATGCCAAAGCCAACAACGTGATTATTCTGTTTGATGCAGCTTATGAAGCATTTATCACCGAAGACAACGTACCTCACAGTATTTACGAAATAGAAGGAGCCAAAGATGTGGCTATCGAATTCCGCAGCTTTTCTAAAACAGCCGGGTTTACCGGAACACGTTGTGGATACACCGTGGTTCCAAAACAGCTGATGGGATATACCGAAAGCGGCGAACCTGTGGCGTTGAATAAACTATGGAACCGTCGTCAATGTACCAAGTTCAACGGAACCTCGTACGTAGTGCAATGTGCTGCCGAAGCAACATTTAGCCCAGAAGGTAAAAAACAGGTAAAAGCACTGATTGACTTTTACACCGAGAATGCCAAAATTATTCGCGAAGGACTTCAAAAGGCAGGTTACACTGTTTTCGGGGGCGTAAATGCTCCTTATGTATGGGCTAAAGCTCCAGAAGGAATGGGTAGTTGGGAATATTTCGACTTTTTGCTGAAAGAAAAAAACATTGTAACTACTCCCGGTGCCGGATTTGGTGCCAGCGGCGAAGGCTTTGTACGTTTTTCGGCCTTTGGTAGCCGCGAAGCTACGATTGAAGCAATGGAGAGACTGGATAAATAGACAGAAGAGCAAAGAACAAAGAACAAAGATTAAAGACAAAAGAACAAAGAGCAAAGATTAATGGCGCCCGAGAGAATTTTCTCGAGCGCCATTTTTTTTGCTTATAACATAAGGAGAATTACTTCACCCTGCATTTACGCTTCGCTAGAAGATTGCAAAGAACTTATTCTATCTATAAGACATTTCTTTTGAAACATCTTCTTATCTGATTTTTCTAAAGTACTCCGGTTATTTAAACTTAAATGCCAGAGTCACCAGATGCGACTTGAGACCATTACTACGACTATAATAGCCATATCTCAGTTCCAAGGTATTGAGTACTTTAATACCCAACAATCCTTGTGTGGACATAATGCGAAAATTGGCACCAACCATATTACTGGTAAACTTTGACAGGTCATAATCACTGGTATAATATTCTTCATTATCAGACAGCATGTGCTCTCCTTTTGGTTTAAAATAATCGACTCCATTCTGACTATAAAAACGATAATACGGAGCTACAGATATGAAGGGAGTTATCTTGTAAGGCACTTCCAGTTCGGCTGTATGAGCTGTTAGTTTCCAACTATCTGTGTAATATCGATAGAAACTCCTCAGGATAATACGATCGGTCAGGAAATAATTAGCTCGCAGCCCGACTGGCAATTTAAATCGATGGTCGGGTAATTTTTCAGAATAAACCTTTGGAGTGGCACTATTTTCAGTGGTATTATCAAAGTAAACCCGCTGATATGCCGTACCCAACTGTCCGGTTTGGTAACCAATATCAGCCAACAGAGACACCTGCAGTTCCTTGTTGATTACTTGTGTTAAGCCCAAAGCAAGATTATATGAGTTTCGCGGAGCACTTTCTTCCTGCTTATATTTGAAATTATTATTATTTGTATTTCTCAGCTCAATAGGCAGGATGATTTTCCAGGTATCCAGGAAAACCGATGCTTTAGCTGTAAATTCACGATTACCGTCTTTAGTTGCTTTAGAATACACTAGATTTCCGCCGACAGAAGTATAATCAAATTCCTTTGAAAAGGACAAACCTCCCCCCAACGAATATTTACGCTTTGTGTTTTCGAAAAGATAACTAGCAGAGGGATATATACGTTTATCACCACTGGAAGCCGAAGATATAGTGGAAGGATCTATCTTATCCGACGAAGCCGAACTATATACATCGACTCCGAGTTCAAAGTTTAAGAGATGCTTGTTCAAATTCTTATCATATTTACTCATTTGCATATCTATCGAATTACCAAAGTCATTCAACTTTTCACTACCCACACCACCCGTTACTGCGGAGTTGTTACCATTTTGATGATAGTAGCTGCTGACAAAGTCCACTTGATCTATTTTGAATTTTCCGGAAGCTGTGCTATCGGTTTGCGCCTTTGCCACATTTATGAAGAACATTAAAGCAGCTACTGACATAATTATTTTTCTCATATTCTGAATCTATTAGTTACAGCCACAACCGCCACCGGTCTTGCCTCCATTACCACCCGACGCACCTTCACGATACACCTGAAAATTATTCTCATACTTCTCAATTGCCCTACTCGACAGGACCATCTCGGCATCATTGAGTTTCGATTTCTGATACGATTTCACGCTTACGCACGAAGTCATCATCAAAGCCGTATAACATAGGGATATTATTACAAACGCATATTTCATTATTTAATTAATTTAATGTTGTTAGATATATAAAGCCTATTGGCATCGTCTACAAGAATGCATTCAATGCCATTTAATTGATTAATAAGATTCAATCCATCAGCTACTCCCAAAATGCTTACGGGCGTAGCCATTGCATCGGCCAACTCAGCATTAACTGTTATGATGGTTACACTCTTGATTCCTTTTATCGGATATCCGGTTTTAGGATTAATTGTATGCGAATATAACTGATTGTTGATCATCACAAACTTCTCGTAGTTGCCCGATGTGGCAACCGATTTATTTGTAATATTAAGCGTAGAGAAATAACTCTCTTTCAAATTAGGATTAGCAATGCCTACCGTCCATGGAGAGCCATCCAACTGATAGCCCCACGCATTGAGGTCGCCCGAAGCACTCACAATGCCGTTATTGACTCCCGCTTCCAGCATTACACGCTTGGCACAATCAGCTGCATAACCCTTCCCAATTCCTCCAAAGCCGATGCGCATTCCTTTATTTTTAAGGAAAACTGTTTTAGCATCATCATCCAGTATGATATTTTTATAGTCAATAAGATGAACAGATTTTCGGGCTTTGCGTTTATCGGGTAGTTGCGTCAAGGATTTATTGAAGTTCCAAAAGTCCATATCCAACGAACCATAGGACAAGTCAAAATAACCCTTTGTAAGTGCTGAAATCTTCTGTGCCCGGAATACCAGATCGTAAAATTCGCAAGGAACAGCCACAGGTTTAATGCCCGCCTGATTATTGACCTGGTTGGTCACACTGTCATCGCTAAACGTGGTCAGCAGCTTTTCAATTCGCTTCACTTCATTTATGCCACAAGCAATTTGTTCGCCTCCCAGCTTCTCATTTTCACTCAACGCACAGAACTCAAAGTTATTCCCCATGAGCTTTGTTTGAACTTTTACCAAAATCATCCCAACCTATTTTGTGTGGCTACTAATCTCAGCTATATAGTCCTGCACCGATAGTTTACGATCAAAACCGCTCCATTTGTGGAGCACTTTTCCTTCGGCATCCAACAGAACCATATACGGAAATTCACCTTCGGCGTTATACTTTTCGGCCAGTTTATCATTCTGTTCTTGTTTTTCCTTTGGTAATTGGTTTTTCTTTTGGCGGGGAAAATCGGCCAACAAAAGTATCAGTTTTTGGTTAGCAAATGACGTGAATGCCGGGTCATCAATAATCACCTTTTGTAACTGAATACATGGGCCACACCAGTCAGAGCCCGAAAATTTAAGCAAGATCAGTTTGCTATCTTTTTTTGCCAAAGCTTGTGCTTCATCCAGACTTCTAACCTGAGCCTGAACGGATATAGTGATCACTATAAGCCCCAACACAATTGCCATTTTCTTTATCATAATTTCAATATTTAATTACTTTGTCATTTATAAAATTCAGAATAGTCCAAGTTGGCTTGTCTATATCAAAGTTAGCTTTTAATAATACTAAGTTTGGAGCATAACATCAACAATTTATTTTTGTTCTCAGTAAGTATTCAAATTAATCAAAAAAAAGCCGATTATACTATTTTTGGCAACCTAAACAATCCTTATATGTGACAAAAGTGCCGAAAGATATAGAAAATTGGGAATATTTTGACTTCTTGCTGAAAGAGCAAAGAGCAAAGAACAAAGACAAATGATTAAGGACGCCCTGTACATGTTTCGTGCGTTATTTTTTTGTAATGTTGATACATGGTACTTAGGCCTAAGAACAAAATACTTATTGATTCAAACAAAGGACTTCTGAATGTTTACAAAGAAGAGTAAAGAGCAAAGATAAAAGAACAAAGACAAAAGAATAAAGATTAATGAGGTCTAAGACATGTTGTGAGTGTCTATTGTTTGATTGTGCTGGGTAACAGGGTATCTGTAGCTTGTATTTTCATAAAAGAGAGTGATATATCTATTTCAGATGGTTCTACTTACATATTAGTAGTTTATATTTTTATAAAGTAAGTACCTATATACATAACTATAGTATCTATATTCAAAAAATCAGTATGAATAATCACTTAAGATGTATAGTTTTACTTATTTTCAGTTTTATAATTCTAATAAGAATAAGACATATACGTTAAAGCAGGTCGCATATCCGTTAATTCATAAGCTTATTTCTAAACAGCAGGAAGAATAAACATAAATGATTCAGCAAAAAACAGAGTTATGAGTGCCTATATGGCAACTGTGGCTGATTGTTATAAAGACATAGCAGTTATACAGAAAAGAATAAGTGCTTAGAAAATCTATTTTTTTGATTATTCGGCACTACTATCAAAGCACTTTGAACAAAACAGCTTTTCGTCAAAGCTACTTAGTACTGAGAAAGAATTATTTTACGACTTTAAATACAAGGGAAGAGATTTGTTTGTAATGCGAATCTCTGGCTCCGAACACGGATTTAATATAAACCTTTACATCGAAAGCAATATCCACCAGACCGGTGATATGTGTGTAAAGTAGCTGATTGCGGGCAGCACGGGCATTATTCAGATCAACTTTGGCAACAATAACTTCTTTGTTTTTAATCTCAAGGTTGGCCTGATAAGCCCTCAGCGCGTTCAGTTGTAAGTCAGGTTCGTTGGGTGCATACTCCGGTATGTTGGCCAAAAGGCCGATAAGCTTGATTAAGTTATCGGCTTGATTATCATAACCGGTTTGGGCAGATGATTTTTCGACTACCGTTACACCCTGCTCGGCCAATGCTTTTTTCTCGGCATCGGTAAGCCGTGGCTTCACCCTCCTACCCTGAATTTTTCGAACAATTGATCTGGCCGAGTTGTCCATATAAAAAGAGCTTTCGGTAGATCTGAGAGAGTTTAGTATCCGCGTAGACAAAGTTCGCAAAGGTGCGAAGGTATGCTCGCGACTATCGACCGCAATGGAATAAGAAGCCAACATTATATCAACATTTTTGATCGTTTCCCGGGCTTGCAAAAGTAGGGCTTGGAGTGCAGGCAAGGCAATAGCAGCACGTGAGGGATTGTAAGAAGGCCCAAGAGAGGCAACAAAGGAGACCAGAATCTCGAAGTGGACTACATTTCTGTTGTGACCGGTTTCATTTACAGAAGACATAACTGATTAAATTTAGGAGGTTCGAAAGCAAGGTAACCAAGCGAAAGTAATGTTGTAAATTCATATAAAAGTAAGTATAAGAGAAAAATACGGTTACTACTCAGCACCCCTCTGTTCTTGTAATTATTTGATTTTCAATCCGACTAGTCGAATTGAAAATCAAATGTCCGATCATATGTTCCAATAATCCCCCAGTTGCGCTTCGCTTACTGGGGGTTATTAACATTTAGCCACTCCGTGGCAAAGAACTCATTCTATTATATTCAAAACACATGTACAACTATTCAGTAAAATAGAAGGGTGCTGAGTAGTTACAAAATACGACACTAAAACATTTTGATTACTTAACGTTGCAATTATAAATAATTATTTTTTACCGAAAATAAAACGAGACGAAGATTTAAATAGATTTAACCCTTATTCAATAGACATTATACAAGTAAGGTAGTTATGCGAATCAGTAGTTGAAATTCATTTATTGATATTCCCGAAGGAAATTTATATCCATAGAATATGTTAGTTTTTGACATCTAATTCTCCGTTAGGGGATGAATAGGTAAATCCCCTAACGGGGAATTAATCCACTCTAAACTATACTTATATTGATATTTAAGTCCTAACGGACTAACGTTTATATAGCACTCACATTAACTTATATAATGTTTATTCAGTATTATTTATCACTTACAAATCAATGTTGTTTAGGTCAAGAACTCGCACACTAAACACACGGATTAGACAAAAAAATACAAAATAGAAATTCCATTTAAAATGCATATTATCAAAAATAAAATATTCAAATCGGCTTTACATGTTCTGTAAAATCTGTGTATTTTGTGTGCCTAACTAAAGGGGATTGACTTACAAATAGAAGGCACAAACGGCAGTACGTTTGAGAAAAAAAAACAACGACTAAATACAACAGGAAAGGCTGCTACGAAGTGGAGAATTAAGTTTTTCAGATTCAATTGTTTTTAAAGGAAAAATGGCTAAAAAATACATTAATGTCGCTTTTTACGCTCCAAAATGGAGTTTTTAAGAGATTCTTCGGCTTAAAATCATAAAATAGCACCTAAAATGTAGCTTATTCCGTCGGGCGTAAAAGAGCAATTAGACACTATTCAACCAACCGTCATGTCATTTTAAAATGTATTAGCCAATTTAAATATCAATACGAAACAATATATGCGATTATTATATCATATTGAAATTGGCGACTTTTATTTTCTATTATTTTCCGAACGGGGCATTGAGCGCAATGACATTTTGATTATTTTTGCATCGTATTAAAAACAATATGATATTTCTTTAGGCATATAAATTACGTTTTGCCTTTAAATACCCAATATTAATTGACACAATACAAAAATAAGCAGTTTTTTTTAGTAATCAAACTTTTAAAATTTTCAGGTATGACAAAAATTAAAGTTCTAGCAATCTTCGCGATTGCATTGTTATCGACAATGAGCGTTAAGGCTCAATTTGCAACAGGTGCTGACATTGTAAGTTCATATGTATGGCGTGGTATCCCTCAAGAAGATGCTACAGGAAAAACAGGAGGAGCACCCAACATTCAACCTTATGCATCATTCACAACAGGTAAACTCACGTTAGGTTCATGGGCTTCGAGCAGCTTTAGCGGAGGTCTTAAAGAAGTAGACTTATATGCTACTTATGCTGTATCGAGTGCATTTGCTATTACGGTAACCGATTATTACTACAACTTTTCCACTCATCCAGATTATTTTAAATACAAAAACGGAACCGGTCACATATTTGAAGGGACTCTGGCATATACCGGATCGGCATTCAGTGCATCTGTAAACACCATGTTTGCCGGAGCTGATAAACTGGACAACGGAGATAATGCTCTTTCGACCTACGTAGAATTGGGTTATCAAATAGCTCCGGTAGCCAAAGTATTTATCGGTGGATCGCTGGCCAACAGCAATACTTACGGTACAACAGGTTTCGGTATTACCAACGTAGGCTTTAAAGTAAGTAAAACCATTGCCATTACGGACAAATTCAGTCTTCCGGTATATGGAATTGTAGGTGCAAACCCCTACTTAAAAAGCACATTTTTTGTAGCCGGTGTTACACTTTAAATAGTTACAAGTTACGAGTTACAAGTTACAAGGCCACCTATCAGCATTTTGTTTTGGAGAATGTATCATTAAATAACACCTATTGCTTCATGAGCTTTTAGTATTTAGCGAAATACAGCTCCACAATAAACGCATCAATAATAATAATTAGCATTTCCTGAAGATTAAAAGTGAGCAGACTTTTAATTACAAGATTAAGGATTCAATATATTAATTAAAATATTTATATTATGAGTAAAAACTTAAGAAACACAAGTCGAGCAGACTATTTTTCCAGATTCGCAGAAAACGTATCAAAACCCAAAGATTGGAAACTTTTTGCCACACTGTTTGTGGGTAAAATGTTGGGGTTGGCCGCAGTTATCGCAGCAATGATTCTTCTTCCAAGTTTAATTTCAGGAACATCAGCTCAAGCTGCCGAAGTTTACACCGCCCACGAAACAGCCGTGATTAATTCACTAAATACTGTTTGGACACTTGTTGCAGCCGCTCTGGTATTTGGTATGCAAGCCGGTTTCGTAATGCTGGAAGCCGGTTTTGCAAGAAAACGTGAGACTGTAAACATTTTGGTAGAATGTACACTGGACACAGCTATTTGTGGAGTTTCATTCTGGGCCATTGGTTACGCATTTATGTTTGGAGCAGGTAATGCGTTTATCGGAACTCAATACTTCTTCCTGCAAGGCGCTCCTGCCACTTACGGCACAACGGGCGTAGCCTTATTAGCCCACTGGATTTTCCAATTTGCTTTTGCGGATACGGCTTCGACTATTACTTCGGGAGCTATGATCGGACGGACAAGCTTCCGTGGTGATATTATTTACAGTATTTTTGTTACTGCTCTCATCTATCCTATCATCGGTCACTGGGCATGGGGTCCTGATGGATTCCTGGCATTGATGGGAACTCCGGGACATTTCTTACCTACGCTGGGTCAACCTTTCCGTGACTTTGCAGGTTCAACTGTTGTACACACCATTGGTGGTATGGTTTCTTTGGCCGGAGCAATCGTCTTAGGACCACGTATCGGACGTATCTTTTTACGCGACAACAAAGAAAAAGGTGGTCTGCCAGCAGCTCACAGTTTGCCTTTAGCTACAATTGGTGCTTTCTTATTGTGGTTCGGTTGGTACGGTTTCAATCCGGGTAGTACTCTTTCGGCTATGGATTACGAAGGGATCGGACGTGTTGCAGCCAACACTACGCTGGCCGCTTGTACCGGTTCGCTGGCCGCCATGTTGTGTGCCTTGTGGATAGGACCTTTCAAAGGAAAATTCGATACAGGTTTTGCGTTGAACGGTATGTTGGCCGGTCTGGTAGCTATTACTTGCCCTTGTTATTGGGTGTCTCCATTTGGCTCGGTTATCATCGGTCTTGTGGCAGGTGTCATAGTATTTGGTGGAGTTTATTTATTAGAATATTTTAGAATTGATGATCCGGTAGGAGCTGTTCCGGTTCACGGATTGAACGGTATTTGGGGAACTTTATCACTGGGCTTATTTGCCAGCGGTCAATATGGAGCAACCGGCGCTACAGGTGCCGACAACACAGCTCCTGTAACAGGTTTATTCTACGGTGGTGGACTAGATGTTCTTACGGCTCAAGCCATTGGTAGTCTAACAATAACAGTAGCCACTTTGATTGCTTCGTTCATAGTAATGTACGCAGTAAGTAAATTGCCTTATCCATTTAAATTACGTGTTGAACCAGAAGGTGAAACCGGACCTGGTGGACTTGACATTTTCGAACACGGTGCAGAAGCTTACAATAATTAAGAATAGGTGTAAATTTGATTCAACAATGAAATATTACAGGCTTTATGATAGATTTATCAGTTAAACATACATAAAGCTGTAATATTTTCCAATCAAATAAAATAGTTTTGTAAGAAGTTACTATCAAAAAAGTTATTAAACATTTAATTTGTATTTATTATGAAAAAAATAGAAGCAATTATCAGACGCTCAAAATTCGAAGAAATTAAAGCCGCATTACATGACATTGATATTGATTTTTTCACTTACTCAGAAACTTTTGGAGTAGGCAACGAAAGAAAAAGAAAAGCAGTTCTCCGCGGTTCGTCCGACACCGAATTTATTTCGCGACTTACATTATCCATTGTTGTACGCGACGTAAATGTGCAGAAAACCATAGATTGTCTGCTGGAGAAAGCCTACACAGGCGAAGTTGGTGACGGAAAAATATTTGTGTCTCCAATTGACGAATCTTACCGCATCAGAACCAAAGAAAGCGGAGACGAATCGTTGTATATAAAGGATTAAAGAAATCCATCAGAATAGAAATAAATCCGACGCTTCGAGCAGTAGAAGCGCCTGATTTCTCCCAAACACGGTGAAACTGCTTACAACTAATCGTGTGTTTTTTAGTTTTATTGTTTCAGGCAGGCTATTTCGTGAGAAATGGCCTGTTCTATTTTTTAGCGGCAAGCAGGAAGCAGGAAGCAGCAGTAAGCGGTAAGTGGTAAGTGGTAAGCGGTAAGCAAATAAGGAATGAGGAATGAGGAATGAGGTTACTGAACACTTGCAACACAAATTCATATTTTAATATCTTTTAGATATGATTATTCGATTAAATACATCATTTTGCTTTGAGAAACAAAAATAATTTTGTACTTTTGTTTTGTAATCAGCCAAAACATTTTCTTTCTGATAATTTCAGAGTTTATAAATTTGCCGTATGAAACATTTCATCATTTTTGGGTTATTA
>Ga0302272_1001285_pt1 | contig 11357 bp, 7 predicted proteins | sample III_Bog_N1_2_FD_198772 | JGI IMG/M metagenome (GOLD analysis project Ga0302272, IMG submission 198772) | Peat permafrost microbial communities from Stordalen Mire near Abisko, Sweden - III_Bog_N1_2 | ecosystem: Environmental > Terrestrial > Soil > Wetlands > Peat | place: Sweden: Abisko...
GTACCCTGAATAGGAGCATTGATGGCATTTCGCTCGGCAAAGCCACGGACTATGCTATTTTGTGAGTTTATGTCGGGCAAAAATCGTTTACGGCCGAATAACGTTTCTACATACCCCATTTCTTTAGCCCGTTGAATACTGGTATCCATATATTTTTTCACGTCCGGGTAAGTGGTGAAATAACCGTCAATTAGCTCCTTGGCTTCAGCCCTGGGAATACCTAACCGATCAGATAGTCCAAATACTGAAATGCCATAGATAATACCAAAATTAGCTGTCTTAGCTTTGCGGCGCATATCCGAAGTAACGTCATCTAACGGAATCTTGTAAATTTTTGCGGCGGTAGCTGTATGGATATCATGTCCGCTATTAAATGCTTCGAGCATATTGGCGTCGCCACTTAGATGAGCCATAATCCGGAGTTCAATCTGCGAATAATCGGCACTGAGAAAGACGCTGTCAGCGTCCGCAATAAAGGCTTTGCGAATTTCTTTGCCCTGCGCATCGCGAATAGGAATGTTCTGCAAATTCGGATTGGTGGAACTGAGCCGACCGGTAGCAGCCACGGTTTGGTTGTAGGAAGTGTGAACTTTCCCTGTAACTGGACTGACAAGTTGCGGTAAAGCATCAATATAGGTACTTAGTAATTTTTTCAGTCCGCGATAATCTAAAATTTTGCCGATAATAGGATGTTTCGAACGAATCTTTTCCAATACATCTTCCGACGTGGAGTATTGTCCTGTTTTTGTCTTCTTGGCTTTATCATCCAGCTTTAATCGATCGAACAAAATTTCGCCAACCTGCATGGGAGAGCCTACATTAAACTCAAAGCCTGCAATAGAGTGAATCTCTTTTTCCAGTTTCAACATTTCTTCCGTCAGAATTTCGGAACTCTGACGTAATGCTTCACTATCAATCCGTACACCGGTTCGTTCCATGATGGCTAAGACGCGCATCAGTGGCATTTCTATTTCGTAAAAAAGATTTTCGAGTCCATTGGATTTTAATTCTTTTTCCAGAATTTGTTTTAATCTAAAGGTTACATCCGCATCTTCGGCTGCATAATCGCATAGCTTCTGAATATCCACTGCGCGAATGTCGGCCTGATTTTTTCCTTTTGATCCCACCAGATCTTCGAAATGGATGGTTCGGTATTTGAGGTATATTTCGGCCAGATAATCCATTCCGTGTCGCAACTCGGGTTGAACCAGATAATGTGCAATCATGGTGTCAAATAATTTACCTTTCAGATCAATGCCATATTGTGCGAGCATTAAGAGGTCAAATTTGATGTTTTGTCCGATCTTTTCAATCTGATTATTTTCGAATACTGCTTTGAACTCATGTAGGACTTCATGAGCTTCAGCTTTATCTATCGGTAGTGAGACATAATATGCTTCCCCTTCGACAAAAGAGAAAGAGAGACCTACCAAATCCGAGCTGAACATATTCAATCCTGTTGTTTCGGTATCGAAGCAAAATGATTGTTGGATAAAGAGCTTTGAAATCAGGTTAGATCGCTTAATTTTATTGTCGATAAGTATGTAGTTGTGAGGTGTGTCATTGATCGATCTCAGACCTGTGAAATTTTTATCCAAAGGTTCAGTTATCTGACTAATTACTGGTTTAATTGGTTCTTCGGCCTTTTCGGGAGCTTCGAAATCGTCGAACAAAGACATTTGCCCTGTGCTTTTTTTTGTTTTTGCAAAGCCGATGCTTGGCAGCGACTGATCGGGAGGAAGGGACGAAAATGGATTGGTTCCAACCTTGGCGGACATAGTCCGGAACTCCAGTTCGTCGAACAGAGCACGTAGCTCGGGTTCATTTCTTGACTCGATCTCCAGACTCTTTTCATCAAAGTCGATAGGAACATCAATTTTGATGGTAGCCAGAAAGCGGGAGAAGATAATTTGTTCTTTGTTTGCTTCTATCTTGGTTTTTAAAGCCCCTTTTAGCTCGTCTGTGCGTCCGAGTAAGACGTCAATGCTTCCGAATTCTTTCAGGAGTTTTACGGCTGTTTTCTCACCAACGCCCGGGCAGCCCGGAATATTATCGGATGCATCGCCCATCAGCCCGAGTAAATCGATCACCTGTTCATGACTGTCTAAATCATATTTGGCTTTTACTTCCGTTGGTCCCATTATTTCAAAGCCGCCCGTATGTTTCGGGCGATACATGAAGATGTGGTCGGAAACCAATTGCCCGTAATCTTTATCGGGCGTGAGCATGAAAACCTCAAAACCGGCTTGTTCTGCTTTTTTAGCCATGGTGCCGATTACATCATCGGCTTCGTAACCTGCAACTTCGAGTGCCGGAATATTATAAGCTTTTATCAGATCTTTGATAATAGGTACAGCCAAGCGAATGTCCTCGGGAGTTGCTTCGCGTTGTGCTTTGTATTGTTCGAAGGCTTCGTGACGAAAAGTCTTTCCTTTTGGATCGAATGCCACGGCAATATGAGTCGGTTTTTCGCGTTTTAATACATCCTCGAGTGTATTCACAAAACCAAAGATGGCTGAGGTATTCAATCCTTTAGAATTGAATCGAGGGTTGCGGATAAAGGCATAGTAGGATCTATATATGATGGCATAAGCATCAATCAAAAATAACTTTTTCATGAAATCTATAATTTACAAATGCAGTACAGGTTTGAGAAAAACAAACGGTCTGGCTAAAGTGTTTGAGCGTAAAATTTGTTTTGACTGTAAAAGTAATTAAAAATTGCACAGAAATAAACCCTGACAGTTAAACAAACGGCAAAATTGTTTACTTTTGCAGTACACACCAATATGAATGTTCAGATGAACTTTATTGAAAACATTAAAGAACCAATTATCCATGAAATGCAGGCGTTTGCGAAAACATTTGCCGAGGCTCTCAAAACGGATAATCCGATGCTTGAGTCTGTAAATGAATACGTACTCCAAAAAAGCGGAAAACAATTACGTCCAATGTTAGCACTTCTGTCGGCAAAATTGTGCGGCGAGGTGAATGAAGCAACGATCGTTTCGGCCATTTCGTTAGAGTTGTTGCATACTGCCAGTTTAATTCACGATGATGTAGTGGATGATACGCTGGAACGCCGCGGAAAGCCTTCGATAAATGCTCGTTGGACTAATAAGATAGCCATTCTTTCCGGGGATTACATTTTATCTAAAGCACTTGTTTACGCCACTAAAACAAATGATCTGGCAATTTTAAAATCAATTGCGAATATTGGCATGCAGCTCTCAGATGGTGAATTGCTTCAGTTGGTGAACTCTCAGATTTCTAAAACTTCGGAAGCCAATTATTTTGATATTATCAGGAAAAAAACAGCTTTGTTGTTCTCCACGTGTACGGAAGTTGGTGGTTTGTCGGTGAAAGCAGACAATAAGTCGTTGGCACATCTTCGTGATTTTGGGGAGTATCTGGGTATTTGTTTTCAGATTAAAGATGATATTTTTGATTATTTCGAAGACATACAAATAGGAAAACCAACCGGAAATGATATTCGTGACGGGAAAGTGACGCTACCTCTTATTTATGCTTTACTCAATACGGTTGGCAATGAAAGAGATCATGTATTATCTCTGATTGATAATAAAGATTTTACTCCGGAAAATATTCATGCGATAACTCAATTTGCGCACGATAACGGAGGTGTTGATTATGCTTTGTCGCAGATGGACAAATACAAAAAGAAAGCCATCGATGAACTCAATGGCTTTGCAGATAGCGACGTTAAGAGATCGCTTATTTTAAGTGCCGATTATGCGGCATCGCGCAAATTCTAAATTTCGGCTTAGAAATATTTCACTTCTTTTCCTTCTATTGAGCTTAGCAGGTTGTTTGCCAAACGACTTGCTCCGAAACGGAACATGGTATTGTTCAGCCAGTCCTTGCCCAGCACTTCCTTTACGATGGTGTAATGTTTTATGGCGTCTTCGGTGGTAGATATTCCTCCGGCAGGTTTATAGCTGACTTTTACACCCGTTTTCTTATACCATTCATTAATAGCCTGACACATTACATAAGTAGCTTCAACAGTTGCGGCTACCGGAATTTTACCGGTGGATGTTTTGATGAAATCAGCACCTGCATTCATAGCCAGTATTGATGCTTTTTTGATATTTGAAGGCGATTTCAACGCCCCGGTTTCCAAAATAACTTTTAAGTGCGCGTCGCGGCATGAAGATTTGATTTCAGTTATTTCTTCGTGCACTTCTTCGTAATTTTCTTCCAAAAATTTACCGATAGAAATGACAACATCTATTTCAGTAGCACCTTCGAGTACTGCCATAGCGACTTCGGCAATTTTTACTTCGATAAAAGTTTGCGAAGCCGGAAAGCCGGCAGCTACTGAGGCGATGCCGATGTTTTCAGTAAGGTATTCTTTTACCACCGGAACTAAAGCAGGATATACGCAAATGGCAGCTACGTTAGGCAATTTAGGGTATGCAACTTTAAAGTTGTTTACTTTTTCCACCATAGCGATGATTTCGGCGTGGGTATCGGTTCCGTTGAGCGATGTGAGGTCAATCTGGCTCAGGCATTGTTTGTACACCTCTACATTGTCGTTTTCGGCATAATGATTTGCCAGAATTTTATCTATGTCTTGTTTTACACTTTCGTCGGTTATATTGCAATTGTATTGCTTAAAGAGGTCGTCAAATTTACTCATGTTGGTTGGAGTTATGGGCCCAAACCCCCGGAAGGGGCATAAAGGTCGGTTTGTTTATTTCAATTTCTTGTTTTCCAGATGCCGCGTTTTGTCGCGATCTGTTTTCTTTTGCATGTTTTTTTCAAATGCTTCGGTGAGGTTAATGCCTGTTTGGTTGGCCATACAAATAAGCACCCAAAGTACGTCGGCCATTTCGTCGGCCATGTTGGCTTCTAAATCAGATTTTTTGAAAGACTGATCGCCATAGGTACGGCTCACGACGCGTGCCAGTTCGCCCACTTCCTCAGTAAGAATGGCCATGTTGGTCAACTCACTGAAATAACGAACGCCGTAGGTTTTAATCCATTCGTCGACTTGTTTTTGGGCTTCTTCCAGGGTCATTTAATCTTCGTTTAGTCGGGCAATGATGGTTTCGTTACCGGTGGTCGAGTCGCCTACCTGTACAAAAATTTCGGTACCAACGGGGAAGAACAAATCGACGCGAGAACCAAATTTGATAAATCCCAGATGTTCGTTGAGGTGACATTTTTTACCTGGATGAGCATAGGTTACAATGCGACGTGCCAATGCTCCGGCAATTTGACGAACAAGAATCTGGGTTTTACCTTCCGATTCGAGTACGACGGTAGAGCGTTCATTTTCGTGGCTTGATTTTGGCAAAAAAGCTGCCATGTGTCGGCCGCTGTGATGAACCGATTTAATAACAGTACCTTTTATAGGATACCAATTGGCATGCACGTTGAAAACCGACATGAAGATGGAAACCTGAATACGTTTGTCGCCAAAATATTCCAATTCATCTGTAGGTTCAACCACTACTACGGTTCCATCGGCCGGTGCAACCACCAGACTAGCGTCGTCGATATATACTTTGCGTGGAGGATTGCGAAAAAAATAAGCAAAAAAGAACAGGAGCAAAGCCGAAATAACAATGTTGATAATAGGCAATAATCCAAATGTAAAATGAGTGTAAATATACAAGTTGACGAATAAAAGAACTAAAGCAAGTGTACCTAAAATTAATCGACCTTCCTTGTGAATTCTTACGTATCTCATGTGTTTTTTGTTTAAAAAATGATGCTTGACCGGAATTCGTTTCCGTTGTTAGTGAGTGTTGTTATTCTAATTTGTGAAACAAAAGTAACGAAAAAGAATCAGTGTTGCAAGGGAGTGCGAGAAACTTTTCTAATCCGGCAGAATTGATTAACTTTGCGCCTTGATTTTTAGAATAAAGAGCTATTTATTTGAAAAATCAGTTGTCGTCGCGCTTTGCTTTTAATAGGGTTGATATCAGAGCTGTTTTGTGCAAACCGACGTCGGATTTCTGAAATTATAAATTTAAAATAAGACATGAATTTATCCCTTCTTACCGCTATTTCTCCTATTGATGGTCGTTACCGTACAAAAACCGAAGCTTACGCTGCTTATTTTTCCGAATATGCATTGATGCGTTACCGCGTTTTGGTTGAAATTGAATATTTTATTGCTCTATGTGAAATTCCGCTGAAACAACTTGAACAAGTTCCGGCGGCCATCTACCCAAAATTACGGGCTATCTACACTGAATTTTCGGAAGCGGATGCATTGAAAGTAAAAGATATTGAAAAAGTGACCAACCACGACGTAAAAGCGATTGAGTATTTTATAAAAGAAAAATTTGATGTACTCGGTCTGGAGTCATTCAAAGAATTTATTCATTTTGGCTTAACGTCTCAGGATATTAACAATACGGCTGTGCCCCGCTCCATAAAAGATGCGTTGGCAGATGTGTATTACCCCGAAATGGATGAACTGTTGAAAGCCTTAACTCACCTGGTGGATGAGTGGCGCGATGTGTCGATGCTGGCTAAAACTCACGGACAACCCGCTTCGCCAACCCGGTTGGGCAAGGAGATGATGGTTTTTGTGAATCGTCTGAATCAGCAACTGGCCATATTGAAACAAGCTCCTAACTCGGCCAAATTTGGTGGTGCTACCGGAAACTTCAATGCGCATACGGTGGCTTACCCTGCCATTGACTGGAAAAACTTCGGAAATAAATTTGTGTCGGGCAAGCTGGGTCTGGATCGCGAACAGTGGACAACACAAATATCCAACTACGATAATCTGGCATCTCAGTTGGATGCAATGAAACGTATCAATACCATTCTGATTGATTTTTGCCGGGATGTGTGGGCGTATGTGTCTATGGAATATTTCAAACAACGGATTAAAGCGGGCGAAGTAGGTTCGTCGGCCATGCCGCATAAGGTAAATCCGATTGACTTTGAGAATGCTGAAGGTAATCTGGCGCTGGCTAATGCTTCACTGGAATTTATGTCGGCTAAATTGCCTATATCTCGCTTGCAACGCGACCTGACCGATAGTACCGTGCTGAGAAATGTGGGTGTGCCTTTTGCTCACACCATGATAGCTACACAAAGTATTCTGAAGGGCTTGAGCAAATTGCTGTTGAACGAAAAAGCTATTTATCGCGATTTGGATAATACCTGGGCAGTAGTTGCCGAAGGTATTCAAACCATTTTGCGCCGCGAAGCTTATCCGTCACCTTACGAAGCTCTGAAAGCTCTGACACGTACCAACGAAGGCATCACCGAAAAGTCGATTCGCGATTTTATCGAAACGCTGAATGTTAGTCAGTCGGTAAAAGAAGAATTGAAACGCATTACTCCACGAAATTATACGGGAGTTTAAATTAGCAGTAAGCTGTAAGCAGTAAGTGGTAAGCTGCAAGTAGTAAGCGGTAAGCAGTCAGCTGTAAGCGCGGCAATATTAATCGTTATTAGTTTTCTGTTACTTCTTGTAACTTGTAACTCGTAACTTGTAACTAAAAGAATGTTCAAATTCATAACACTCCTCAGGCGGTTTATTCCGCCCTATAAGAAATACGTTTTCTTAAGCTTGCTGTTTAATCTATTAACCTTGATTTTCAGCTTATTTTCTTATACTGCAATTATGCCGGTACTGAATGTGCTGTTTAAAATAGAACAAACTGTAGCGGTTTATCAAAACTGGACATCGCACGATAGTATTAAAGTAATTATCAATGCGGTTAAAAATAATTTGTCTTATTACCTTCAGCATTTTATATCTACGGTAGGACCCAGTGCAGCATTGCTTTATTTAGGCGCTTTTCTGATCGTAATGACATCGCTTAAAGTCGGAACATTTTATATGGGTTCGTATTTTGTGATTCCAATTCGTACCGGCGTATTACGCGATTTGCGCAATCAACTATATAAAAAGATTATCAGTCTTCCTATTGGCTTTTTCACCGCCGAACGCAAGGGTGATATCATGTCGCGCATGACGGGTGATGTGAGTGAGGTAGAAGCCTCGATCATGAGTTCGTTGGACATGGTGTTTAAAAATCCGATTCTGATACTGGGTTATCTTGCCGTAATGTTTTATATGAGTTGGGAATTGACGCTGTTTGTTTTGGTGTTGTTGCCTTTTAGTGGTTGGCTGATTGGTAAGATTGGTAAATCGCTGAAGCGCAGATCGACGCTGGGACAAGAACAAACCGGCGAACTGCTTTCGCAGATAGAGGAAACATTGGGCGGACTGCGTGTGGTGAAAGCTTTTAATGCCGAGCACAAACTGGAAGCCCGTTTCAGCCTGCTAAACGAGAAATTGCGTAAGACCTTTAATAAATTGAATCGTAGGTACAATCTGGCTCATCCGGTGAGCGAGCTGCTGGGCACGGTGGTTATTGCCATTCTGCTTTGGTTTGGTGGTACGCTTATTCTGAGTAACAAAAGTAGTATTGGGGCTTCCGAATTTATCTATTACATCGTGATTTTTTACAGCATCATTGCTCCGGCAAAAGATCTGTCGAAGGCTTCTTACAGCATCCAGAAAGGAATGGCCTCGCTGGAGCGCGTGGATAAAATTCTGATGAGTAAAAATACCATTGAAGATCCGGAGCATCCGCAGATAATGCGACCTTTTTCGGACAGAATAGAGTTTCGGAACCTGAGCTTTAAATACCAAACCGATTGGGTGCTGCAAGACATCAACCTGGTGGTGCCAAAGGGTAAAACGGTGGCGCTGGTGGGGCAGTCGGGTTCGGGAAAATCGACGCTTGTGGATTTGCTGCCGAGGTACTATGACCCGTTGAAAGGCGAGATACTGATGGACGGTGTGAATATAAAGGATTTTAATACCCGCGACATCCGTTCGCAGATGGGCAATGTGAATCAGGAAGCCATTTTGTTTAATGATACCTTCTTCAATAACATTGCTTTCGGGGTGGATAGCGCCACGCTGGAACAGGTGATGGAGGCTGCCAAAATAGCCAATGCGCATGAGTTTATTATGAGCACCGAGAATGGATATGAAACAAGCATTGGCGACCGTGGAAGCAAGCTTTCGGGCGGGCAACGCCAACGGGTAAGTATAGCCCGTGCGATACTGAAAAACCCTCCGATATTGATTCTGGACGAAGCTACTTCGGCACTGGACACCGAGTCGGAAAAAATGGTGCAAGAAGCGCTGGAAAAACTGATGCTGAACCGCACTACGTTGGTGGTGGCTCATCGCTTGTCGACCATCAAACGTGCCGACGAGATTTGTGTGATGCACGAAGGTAAAATAGTGGAACGTGGTAAACACGAAGAGCTGATTGCCCTGAACGGCTATTATAAACGGTTGTGCGATATGCAGTCGTTTTGAAGTAGCGGTAAGGAGTAAGCAGTAAGCGGTAAGCAGTAAGCGGTAAGCGGTAAGAAGTGAGCGGCAAGCAGTAAGCGGTAAGAGCGTGGTGCGATGCTGAGACCTATTCATAATAAAGTAATATGAATATACGCTTTGTAACCTAAAATAATATCGATAGATATTATCTTTTGTGTACTTCAAAAACGATTCAGCACAAAAGTCACAAAAGGTACACAAAAGCAGGTAATGAAATTTTTGAACTATATATCGTTTGCGTTTTCAAGGAAACAAAAGTTAAGTCCTTATTTTGTAAAAACATTTGTGTGACTTTTGTGCCTTTTGTGGTGTTTTTTTTTGATTAGGTAAAATAGAGGATAATCGTATAAAGTAAACATCATTCGGTGTTTTGAGAAAAGAGTTTGATCATATTGATCAGGCTCTTTTTTTTGTTTCGGGCAGAGGGTTTCTTTGTCGGGTCGGGGCTTGCTTCGATAGTGGGTCTTTGGAGCTTAAACAGCACGAAGTAGTTGGCAACCGGAAGGTAATTCTGCCCGGTGTGCCTACGTTGCGACGAAACCGGAATGCCGAATAACTTAGTTGGTATGCTTGCTGGAATAATTTAAGTGAATAAAATATTAATTTGTGTGTTGCATTCTTAAGCGAAAGTGTGAAAATACTCAACTCCAACGCTCCATTACTTAATTGGAATGCTTCCTGACACAATTGGTATGCGTGATATATTAATTATGTCTTAAGCCCCATTAAAACTTCCTAATGGATATACAATTGGTATGTGAAAATACTCAAACGGAAATGTATCCCCATTAAAACTTCTTAATGGATACTCAATTAGTATGCAAAATACCTCTAACGGAACTAAAAATACCTCAGTGCGCCGTCAATATTCCTCGGTGCGGCATGAATATTCCCGAAGTAAAAGCTAAAATTCCTAAAACCGAAGGCAATATTCTTAAAACCGAAGTAGAAAAACCCCGGGTGGAAAGCGAAAATACGGAGTCCGGCGTTCTGCCCACTGAATGCGAAAGAAGAAATACAGAAATGGAAAGTGAAAGTGCGGAACGGAGCGTGGTGGTAACTGAATCCGAAGTGAATTTTCGGGTTTGCGTCAGGGGTAAGGAGGGAGCATAAACCTGAGTTAGGGCTCTGGCTCATTCCCAAACTATACAGTTGAATATTACGGTGCGCTGCACCTAATGATGATATTGATATCTAATACTACAAATATTCTGGGACTCTGTCCCTCATAAGGTGCCTAGCACCGAACTATTTGTAGAAGCAAGTGATGCAAACAACACAAATTTTCGCAAATAAAATTTGTACAGTTGAATATGGTTTGCTGAATTTCAATTCAACACGGTTGCGTTAATTTGCGCATTTTGTGTTATTTGCGTTCTAAAAAGATTTTTGAGAAGGCCTTGTCGATTGGACATTCACATTTTACCTTGTTCATCCCCTACGGGGAATTGGTTGTATCTGTTTTTATTTTCTATTGATATGTATTCCCTACGGAAAATAACTTATTACAACTGGAATGTGTATGTATGCAACTCCTGAGTCGCATAAATAATATGCCGATGCGCTGCACCTTATTCGTATTTGTGAAATTGGCTTTCATCCAAAAAAATCCGGCAGACTGCCAGGGAGCGGTCTGCCGGATAAGATGTATTACCCTTATTTTGTTTTGGAACGTTTAAAAGGAATATTGCTTATTTGTTTGTATTGAGGCGACGTGGCTCCAAAAGCCGATTTTACGTATTGTTTTGCGGCCAGCGCAATATCTACCAGGCCGGTGTTATCGGCTTCGAGCACTTCGCAGCGTGCAATGTCGGCAGCTTCGTTGCGTGCTATGGCGGTAACTACTTCGTCGTTTAACGATTTGAGCTCAGTGTAGTCGCTTTTGATCGTTTCCGCGGTGAGTTCCGGTTCGTTGGGTTTGTATTGAGGGATGGTGGGTAGCAGTTGCGCCAGTTTTCCAAAGTTTACCACTTTTCGGTCGTAGGTGCTTTGATGACTTGTT
>Ga0302272_1001289_pt1 | contig 11340 bp, 9 predicted proteins | sample III_Bog_N1_2_FD_198772 | JGI IMG/M metagenome (GOLD analysis project Ga0302272, IMG submission 198772) | Peat permafrost microbial communities from Stordalen Mire near Abisko, Sweden - III_Bog_N1_2 | ecosystem: Environmental > Terrestrial > Soil > Wetlands > Peat | place: Sweden: Abisko...
CAAACGCTACAACGGTATTAAGCCACTCATTTTTGATCGTTTCAGTTGTACGATTATCGTGAAGATTATTCTCTTCATAGTCCCATTCTAAGGATAGATAGTGATTTAATTTCATTAAAATATCATTTTCAATAACAGGTTTTGGTAAAAAATCAGTTGCTCCAGCTTCTAGTGCTTTGACTTGATCTTCATGGAAAACATTTGCAGAAAGTACTATGATAGGTACTAAGTGGTAAGAAGGAATGGTGCGTATACGTTGAACCGTTTCTAATCCATCCATACCATCCATTAAAATGTCCATAAAAATCAAATCTATCTTTTGCTCTTGACAACACTGAAGAGCTTCATATCCATTTTGAGCCTCATAAATTATAAAACCATACTGCTCTAAAATGCTAACGACTAAAATGCGATTTTCGAGAATATCATCAACCACTAAAATTGTTTTTGATGATTGGGATGCATTCTGAACTACTTTACATGGATGTAAAAATTGTGGCTTTTCAATATAGGTTGCAATATTATAAGCAATATTAAATGTAAATTTACTCCCTTGTCCAAGAGTACTTTCAACATCAATATTCCCACCCATTAAGGTGATAAGCTCTTTTGCAATAGAGAGTCCAAGCCCTGTGCCATGCTCTTTAAAAAGCTCATGTTTTACCTGCTCAAAAGGCCTAAATACACGCTCTATATCCTCTTTTTTGATCCCAAAACCACTATCTTCAACTTCAAAAAACAGCATTCTATGTTCACAATAAATTTTGAGTGAAATAGTGCCTTTTTCTGTAAATTTAAGAGCATTGGTTAATAAATTAATCAGAATCTCTTTTAAACGCTGCTCATCTGCTTCAATAATATAAGGAACATCTTGCGCCGTACTAACATAAAACCCAAGGCCTTTTCCTTGGCATCGTAAAAGAAAAATAGCTTCTATCTCTTTAATCATTTCATAAAAATTAAAGCTCTTAGTAACAATCTCTATTTTACCTGCTTCTATTTTTGAAAGCTCAAGGATTTCATTAATAATATATAAAAGGTGCTCACCACTTTTACGAATAATATGTAAATTATCCACTTCGTGTTGATTGATACGAGTGGACTTTGTAAGTAACGCTGCAAACCCTAAAATAGCGTTTAAAGGGGTACGTAATTCATGACTCATCCGTGCGAGAAAAATTGATTTTGCTTTATTGGCACTATTAGCATTTTCCATAGCATGTTTCAGTATATCTTCACTCTCTATCAGCTTTTGAGTATTGTCTTTAAAAATCTCGACCGCATGAATCATATCACCCACTTCATCATTGTGTTGATGAGGATTAATTTTGGCACTCATATCATTTTGTGATAATCGTGACATTGTGATTTGCAAACGCTCTAATGGATAAATAATTCGTAATAAGATAATAAGACATGAGACTAAAAAAAGTAAAATAGAAAATATAACAGAAATATTAACATACGATTCTAGCCGTTTTACTGTACCATGGGCTTCAAGAACTTTCTGTTTTGTCCGCGATTCAAACGCCTTATAAAATTGATCTAAAGGTCCCATAATACGTATTTTAGCCAAATGATACTCATCAGAATGCATAAGTTCTCGTGCAAGTTTATAATCAGATTCTTTGTAAACCGTATAATTTCCTTTTTCATCTTGAAAGATACCTTTTATAGCATTCATGGCTTTATTTTCAAGATTCGTTAGGTCATCGGATTCATTTTGAGATGTAAAAAGCAACCCTAGCTCTTCATCAGGAAAATTTGCTCTCTTCATCAATTCGCGCAACGGAATTGTTTCACCATCAAACAAGGGCTGCGTTCCTTGTAACGTATAAAAATCCCAAAAAATACCGTTATAGCGTTTTGGTCGTGGCTTTTTACCATTTCTAATATCTAAAACCGTGCGATATTGCTCTTCAAAAATAGCATCTCCTGTTAAAACATACGTACGTGCCATGCGTGTTAAATCATCTGAACTTTGGCGTAATTCATCCGCTAAGATAAGGGATTTATACTGCATGTTATACGCTTCTTCAAGCTTAATAGTCGCCATTTGATACTCTCGAATAATGAGCACTATAATGAATAAGGTAATGGCATTGATAACAAAAAGAAGCATAAAGAGTTGTTTTAATTTCAAAGAAGTGCTCCAATAACTTTTTAAATCTTTTTTGAATAATATTACCTACTTATATTAGGAACAGAAAGAGGAAGAGTGACTAAAAAATACACAATTGCTATTATTGACGATAAACATGAAAATTTGAGGCTTCTTAGTACTATTTTAAAGTCAGAGCAATATAAAATTAAAGCCTCTATCGATCCTGATTTTGCCATTGAATCATTCAAAATTGAGCCACCTGATTTGATTTTACTAGATATAAAAATGCCGCTCAAAGATGGATATGAAGTCTGCCAAACTATCAAATCTATCGATATACTCAAAGATGTTCCCATTATTTTTATCAGTGCTCTCGATGATGTAGAGAGTAAAGTACGTGCATTCAAAGAAGGCGGTGTTGATTATATTACCAAACCTTTTGATCAAAATGAGATTTTAGCACGCGTAAAAACACAACTTGAACTTTTTGATAGTAGACAATCTATTCAAAAATTACTCTATCATCAAGACTTTTTTTTAAAAAAAATTATTCACGATATGAATACACCTTTAAGCATTATTTCATTGAATATAGAAAGCCTCGAACATAGCATAGAAGAACATGAACAATTCATCTCCATTCAAGCGGCATCCAAAACACTCTCATCCATTTACAGTGATCTTTATTACCTAACAAAAAAAATGAAACGTATAGATACGATTCAAAAACTTGATATAACGCACTTTCTTGCATCAAGAATTGCCTTTTTTTATGAAATGGCACATATTAAAAATATTGATATTCAAATGGATGCTAATGAAGAATTTTTCTTACTCATTGATCCTTATGAATTGGAACGTATTGTTGATAACACGCTTTCAAATGCCATTAAATATGCTTATGAAAACTCAACCATTATCATTAAAATTGACTGGCAAATACTGACTTTCTGCAACCATGGAACAGAGATAAGCCATACAAATACCATTTTTGTCCCCTATTTTCAACAAACCGAAAAAAATATTGGGCTTGGGCTAGGATTAAGCATTGTCAAAGAGATTTGCGATAAGTATGCAATAGATATTCATGTTCAGTCTGAAAATGAGATAACACATTTTAGTTATCATTTTCCAAGAACAATGATCGAGGGTTTATGAAAATTTTTCTTCTTGAAGATGATTACGCACTCAATAAAATTATCAAAAGCTCATTAGAATCAAAAGGATTTTTAGTTGAAAGTGTTTTAGATGGGTATCAAGCGGCAACATCCATTTTAAACACGAAGTGCGATCTTTATATTCTTGACTTAAATGTCATGGGGTTTGACGGTCATGACATTTTAACGCTCATTCGACAAAAAGACCTTGTAACACCTGTGATTATGATTAGCTCTGAAATTGGCATTGAAAGTTTGAAAAAATCGTATGATTTGGGATGTAATGAATATATTAAAAAACCCTTTGAATTTGAAGAGTTAATGCTTCGTATTACATACCATTCACATACTTTTTTAGGGCAAAAAAATACTGAAAACATTATTCATTTAGGGCAAAACCTCTATTTTGATAGCGACAAACTGTCACTTTTGAAAGGTGACTTGGAAATTGACCTCACACAAAAAGAGAAGTTGCTCCTAGCCCTTTTAGTGAAACATATCAATACGTCTGTTGATTTAGAGACTATTCATCAATACGTCTGGGATGGAAAAATGATTGAGATGGTTAGTATGCGAACGATTGTCCATAAACTCAATAAAAAACTGCGTAATGGGATGATTGTTAATATTAGAGGTATTGGATATAAACTGATTCATACATCTGCCCAATACTAAGTTTTGTACTAAATGACAATCAACAAAAACTTTTGAGGCGTATCTAGACAAAAGCGTATTGTTGATGATACAGCGTTAGCATTTATCGCATTATAGTGTCAGACGAAGTACAAAATTCTATATGACAGTATTGTGCAAAAAAAACCGCGACTAATGATATTGAATAAAATACTAAAAAGCTCTATTTTAAAGGATTTTTTGAAGTTTTAGGAGTGGTGACTCAAACCCTTGACCTCCGGCTTATGCGACCAGCGCTTTAATAAATAAATTAAGATCAAAACAAAATAGTCGATGGCGTTACACTGCCCAATGGTGATCGTGTTTATGAAGCCGCTAAAGGTGTTACGAGTAAAGGTTTTGAAGTAGGTGCTTCGGGTGAAATAAGCAATCGATGGAGCCTTGCTTTTGGATTCGCAAATTTTTCAGCGGAAGATGCTAAAGGAGATACCTTTAACACGAAAGCATCACGAACCACCGCAACTGCTTTTACAAAATATAAAGTCGATGCTAAACTCACACTGGGTGGAGGGTTGAATTACTACAGTAAAATTTATACAGGAACGGGTAGTTCGTATATTGAGCAAGAGGCGTTTACTCTTACAAATTTGATGGCGAAGTATCAAATCGATAAACATACAGAGCTACAGCTCAATATCAATAATCTTTTCGACACGAAGTATTATGAAGGTATTGGAACGAATCTTATGGTCTATGGAGCACCCCGAAATGCAATGCTCTCCTTGCGATACTCTTTTTAAAAATCGCCCATCATTGAACAAGGAAGAAGGATGAATACGGTCTTATTCATCCTCGCTTTTTAGGTTAAGGCAATAATGCGTTGATACTCTTTTTCCATGACAATATCCAGCGTAGATTCAACGCGGTCAATGAATACTTTTCCAATCAAATGATCATACTCGTGCTGAAAAATACGTGCGAGAAAATCACTGTAAATAACCGTATGGGGCTCACCCACTCGATCAACGTACGAAATCTCTATTTCGCTGTAACGTGGTACCTGTGCCCTGATGCCTGGAAGACTTAAACACCCCTCCCAATCTTTGATAATCTTAGGAGAATGTGAAAGTATTTTAGGGTTAATCAGCGCTGTGGGTTCCATCAACGGAGCCTTTGGATAACGATCGCTGGGATAAGAGGCAATGATGACAATCGCTTTGGAGCAATTCACCTGAGGTGCAGCAATCCCTACCCCTTTTGACTCTTTACATGTAAAAATCATATCGTCTATCAATGTTTGAATTTCAGCAGAAGCGATATCGCTTACATCTTGCGCAACACTTCGTATAACAGAAGATCCCAGTTGATAAATTTCACGAAGATGTGCCATAGCTATGGATTCCTTAGTATCAAAATAATCTGTAATGTAACATATCCGCACTTTAAAAAAAGTGTTATGCCACCCTTTTTAGCGCGTTGGTATAAAGATGCCAATGGCATCATCGTGGGCAATGAAATCATTGATGAAGAGGTGCTCTCACACTGCCCCAATCTCAAAATCGTTTCGCGTTACGGTGTAGGGCTTGATAACATCGACACCCAAGCGCTGGAAAAGCGTGGCATTAAACTGGGGTGGAGTGGAGGCACGAACAAAAACTCAGTCGCAGAGATCACCCTTGGCTTTATGCTCTCCCTTACACGCAATCTTTACCCGTCCATCGTCACCCTTAAAAATGGCGAATGGAAAACCGATGGAGGAAGTGAACTTACGGGCAAGACCATCGGCCTTTTTGGCTTTGGGCATATCGCCAAACGGGTGATAGAACTGTTAAAGCCTTTTGAGTGTACCATTTTAGTTTCGTCCAAACGTGAGGATGATGAAGAGGCAAAAAGATTTGGAATAGCATTTGCATCGTTTGAGCAAATCGTGAAAGAAGCCGATATCATCTCGCTTCATATACCCTTAACCAACCAAACGAGAAACCTCTTCTCAACGCAAGCGTTTAAAGCAATGAAGAAAAGTGCGTTTATTATCAACACAGCGCGTGGTGGAATCATCGATGAAGAATCCTTAAAAAATGCATTGCAAAACCAAGAGATAGCAGGCGCTGCGTTGGATGTTTTTACCGAGGAACCCATGAAAGACCAAAGCCTTTTAGAACTCCCCAATCTCCTCTGTACACCGCATTTTGGTGGAAATTCCAAGGAGTCGGTGTTGGCAATGGGGCGCAGTAGTATCAGCCATTTACACCATTTTTTCTATGCTAGCGGAGGGTAACATGTCGGTTATGATTTTGGGAGGGGATGATATCAGCACCATTAAAGCGCTTCTGGTACGCTTGGGTGCGGCAAAGATCAACCATATCGCAGGGCGCAAAAACTCGGACAGTTTTAGGGAACTCCCTTGCGATACACTCTGTGTCATTATGCTGATTGATTATCTCAACCACAACGCGATGAAGTCCTTTAAAAAACAGGCAAAATCGCGCAATATTCCTCTCATTTGTGTCAAAAAAAGCATCAACAGCATCGAGAGTGAGTACACTAAACTGCTTGATCAACTCAGACCAACCCAAAATCCATGCGTTACATGTAACCAAAACGATCAGTGCAAAACAGCCCAAGAGCTACGGGATGCAACGATAGAATATATGATTTAATGTGTTTTTGCTTTTCCAAAAGCCTTAAATGTTATCAGCAATAACGGCGAAAGCAAAAGATCGGCAAGAATGGCGATAAAGATGGTAGCGACGGTCAAAAGTCCAAACACAACGGTGGGTATAAAGTTAGAGGTGACTAACACCATAAACCCAATCACCGTCACACCAGAGCAGTAATACATAGGATTTCCAACACTGCCGTGCGTTCGCATCATCGTAGCCACGTAATCCCCGTCTTTTTTAAATTCCGTTCTAAACCTCAGATAGTAGTAAACGGTGTTGTTTAACGCCATGTCAAACGCAATGGCGGCAATGGTGATGTTCATAATATCCAGAGGTATTTCGAAAACACCCATAATGCCAAAGACGATGCCAATCGGAATGATATTGACAATAACCGCGATAAAGCCTATCTTGAACGACTTAAATAAGAGTAAAAACATCAGTCCAACGATGGATATGGTCTCGCCCACGGTTAAAATCTGCGTTTTATAGAGGGATTGAAGCATATTATTGTACAAGACCATCATACCCTCAATATCAAAATCGCCCTCTTTCAGCCCAATCTCTTTTTCCAAACCTGTTCTGATGGTGTGAATCAAATCTTCGCGCCTAAGCTCTTTGGAAGAGTCTTTAATGCGTATAACAAAACGTGCTTCATCGTTTTGAATGTTAATATAGGCGTTTAAAAGCATATTTTTATCGTCTTCGGGAAGCGCTTTATAGAGGATTCCTAACTCAAAACTGTCTAACTCTTGACCATTTTTGATGATCTCACCCACCCTTAAAAGGGTTGCGAGCGATGAGACATTTCCCACATAATCCAGGCTTTCAAGGAAGGTTTGAATGCGTAAGATCTCGTCCATTTTTTGGTCGGTAAACCAGTATTGCGCTTCGCCACTTTCCTTATTAAACTCCTCTTCAAAACTGTCGAGTTCATTTGTATCCGAACTTTTATAGGTCGATGTTTGATGCTTTGGAAATCGCACAACCACTTCAAGCGGCGTTGTTCCACCCAAATTGTCATCAATTTTTTTCATCCCTTGGTAAATTTCGGTTTTATCTTTGAAGTAATTAATCACACTGTTTTCAACAATGAGTTGAGTCGTTCCAACGATGCTAAAAATGACAAGCCCTAAGGAGACGAGGTAAATGGTTTTAGGATAAGCTTTGACGCTATTTGCAAACATGAGGGTGAGTTTTGAAAATTTGTCGTAGGTTAAAACGGGAGGTTTTTTCTTCAACGCCATGAGCATTGCAGGGGCAAATAAAATGGCAAACAAAAAGGAGATACACGATGCCACCGCCATCATCCAACCAAAATTGATCACCGGAAGGATGCCACTGCTAATCAGTGACATATACGCAACGATGGAGCTACACACCACAAACAACATCGGTAAAACCATCTTCTCCATCGTGAGCGCGATAAGCTCTTTTTGCGATACATCAGGATTTTTAATGTAATTTTCTCGGTAATTGGAGACCAGATGAATCGATAAAGAGATCGCCATAATCAGTTGCATCGAGACAAAGTTTGAAGAGATAACCGTTACCTCAAGCCCAAATAACGTGTAAAGCCCTGCCGTGATCACAACCGCAGAAAAGGCTACGGTAATAGGGATCAACACATAACGTAACTGCCTAAATATCGTCCAAAGCACTAAAATCATAATGAGAATAACCGAGGTTCCGTAGGTATTGATATCATCTTTAACAAAGCTGATCATATCATCGGCGACCATCATAACGCCCCCTAAAAAGAGCTGCCCACTCTCTTTATGATCTTGCAAAACGTTTCTGACGGCTTCGATCAATGTATGCGATTTCTCTTTGGCGCGTTCTCGATAGAGCTTAAACTCTTTTTGAACCTTATCAAGTTGCAAAGACTCCTCTTTGGTGAGGTTGCCTTCCTTCTTTTTATCCAAAAGGGCATTGCGAACTTTGACAAATTCCATGTACTCCGTGTCATCTTTTAAATTGATGAGAATCCCTGTTGTTTTAAAATCTGCACTGACAAGATTATTTTTATAAATGGGACTTGTCGTGAACTCCTCTTCCACCATCGTTTTATTAATATCATTGCTTTGAAGTGTTCGAATGTCGCTGATAAACTCTCTCACAGAGCGTGGAGGACTCTCAAGAAGCGGGACATCCAAAATACTCGTGATACTTTCAACGCTATCGATTTTCAAAAGCGACTCTTTGAGGCTTTTGATCGTACCCAGCGTCGCTTCGGAGAGCATAGGCTCTTTGGGTGAAAAGGAGATGACGAGGTAATCTGAGCTGGTGTATCGTTTGTGAATCTCTCTGGTGAGTTGTAGGTCTTTATCGTTTTCAAGAAGCAGTGTTTCAGCCGAGGCATCGACACTGAGTTGTACCGCAAAATAGCCTAGGGTCGTTGTGATTAAAAACAGAAGGGTCAAAACAATTTTATGGTTTTTGGTGACAAAATCAGAATACATTTCTACATATTTTTCCACAGAGATTTTCCTGTTCGCTTTTTAATTTTTCTAAGCGTTGATATAAATGCGTTATCGTCATGAGTTGTTCATCTCTTTATGATGGACCTCATTATATATATTTTGCGTATAAAAAGGGGTAAATACCATTTTTTTCCTCTTTCAATGGCGATTTTGCACTTCATTAAGATTTTATCAGTCATGTGTTAGAGTTTTGTAAAACCATTCCTGAAGGTAAATGCATGCACACACTTCTTAAGAGCTTTTTGGTCGCACTTCTTAGCCTCACCTCACTCCATGCGAGCTTTTTAGAAGCGGAAAGTACGCAAGCGATCCAAGAGAAAAAACTCATTCTTGTCAACATTGTCAGTGAAAATTGCCCGTACTGCAAGCAAATGCAAAAAGAGGTTTTCAATAATGCCGCTTATAAAAAGCAGATCGATCAAAAATTTGTTTTGGTCACAATCGATCAAATGGATCCAGCTTTACCTTCGGATTTACGCACCCCCTACACACCTGCCAATGCCATTCTCTCCCCAACGCGTCACACCATCATCGAAGGTTATACTGGCTATATGGACCCCAAATCATTTATGGATGTTTTGGAAAGCGCCTACAAAGCGGAATTTAAATAAAAAGGCGCTTAAAGGTGAAATGAAGTACAATGTCGCACTTACATAAAAACCTAAAAGGCAAGCCTTGAAAAAGATATTTCATCTCCAAGAAGAGAATAAAAACAGCGACCGACTCGTAGAGTCCATCAAACATGAAATTCGTAAATACATCAAACGTGAACGTACTAAAAAAACACCTGAGGGGTTCCATTTCTGGGAATTTGACTGTAAATTCGGCGAAACCAGTGAAAATGCTCAAGGCATTCACCAAGCCGATCTTGGCGAAGAAATCGACAAAGCAAACAGTGCCAAGTGGAGCGAGTGTTATATTGAGATTATTGCCAAACCTGCTAAAAAACCTGTCGCTCCTGCCAAAGTGGAAGAGAAAAAATAACCTTTACATGTAAAATGTACCCACAAGCAGAATGAATGTTTAAAAACAAAAAAGTCATTATTTTTGATATGGACGGAACCTTGATTGATTCCGTCGGTATTTGGAATGCTATCGATGGTGAGCTTATTGCACAGCTTGGTGGCATCGTGCCTACGGAAGAGACGATTCAAGCAAATCGCGACACCCTCTTACGCTCTTTTAGCGACGCACAAGATGCCTACCTTGAATACTGCGCCTTTTTGAATGCGTACTGCCATACCTCTTTTCCTAAAGAGGAGATACGCACCATGCGCTACACCATTGCCCATCGCTACTTAAAAGAAGTCATCGACTTTAAGCCCAATGCTGAGCATCTTTTGCACTACCTTCACGAAAAAGATTTCACCCTTGTCATTGCGAGCACCACCAGCCAAAATAATCTAACGATCTATCAGACGCAAAATGAGACCATGATGCAAAAAGTCGATTTTGAAAAGATATTTTCCCTGATACTTGGGCGCGAATCTGTCGCTCAAATCAAGCCACATCCCGAAGTACACCACCTCATCATGCAGACACTCAATGTCACTCCTCAAGAGTGTTTAGTTATCGAAGACTCCCTCGTAGGGCTCGAAGCAGCACACCGTGCAGGCATAGAGACCATTGTCCTTTACGACACCTATTCACACAACGATACAGCAGAACTCTCCCAAAAAGCACTTCACACCTTTGAACATTACGAAGCAATGCTTTTACATGTAAAAGAAGAATTGGCGTAATTTTACGGATTTTCACACACAATGGCTTCTCATTAAAGAAAATTTCGTTATATTTTTAAATATACACTGTTCAAAGGATTTTAGATGAGCTCACATATAGCACTTTGGAACGCTTTTTCAAAACAATACCCTCATAAAGATGATGCTTCGATCAACGAAGATGCAGCCTATATTATCGAATGGATCGAGAGTCACGGTATCTCTTTTGAAAATTATTCACTCTTAGACATCGGGTGTGGTACGGGTGCTTTTTCGATTCCATTGGCTTTAAAAAAAGGGAAAATTACAGCGCTTGACATCTCATACGATATGCTCAAAATTGTCAATGAAAAGAGTGAAGAGCTCCATTTAGAAGATCAAATGACACTTCAACATGCCGATTGGAACACTTCGGTGCCAGAGCAAACCTTTGACATTGTCCTTGCCTCCATGACGCCTGCCATTAGCACGCAAAATGACATAGAGACCATGCTCAATGCAACCAAATCGCTTGGCATCTTTGTCGGATGGAAAAAGTATCACAACAACACGCTCCTCGACCTCTTGCTCATTGCGCAT
>Ga0302272_1001296_pt1 | contig 11285 bp, 12 predicted proteins | sample III_Bog_N1_2_FD_198772 | JGI IMG/M metagenome (GOLD analysis project Ga0302272, IMG submission 198772) | Peat permafrost microbial communities from Stordalen Mire near Abisko, Sweden - III_Bog_N1_2 | ecosystem: Environmental > Terrestrial > Soil > Wetlands > Peat | place: Sweden: Abisko...
CAAACCTTCGGAATCTATGCTATGTGGATGCCTTCCCGAAGAGGGTTTTGACCTCGAATACTGGACAGATCAGGTCATTTTGAAGGCTTTGGCCAAAAACGAAGGAAATAAGAGTCGAACAGCAAGGTACCTAGGAATTTCTAGAAATACCTTGCAATATCGCATGGAAAAGCATGGACTTGGCGAAATAGAAAGTTAAATTTACGCGCGTTCCTGTTCACCAACACACAAAAACAACAAAGGAGTACACCATGAAGAAGATCATCGCACTCGCAGCCCTCATTCCTATGATGGCTTTCGCAGCTGAAGCAACAACCGACTCTTCCAAGACTGAGAAGCCAAAGACCGAGAAGGCTGCAAAGATCAAGAAAGCTAAGAAGGAAGAAGTGACTGCTGACACCTCTGCTAAGGACACCACCAAGGCAAAGGCTAAGAAAGCTAAGAAGGCCAAGAAGGCTGAAGAGAAGAAAGAAGAAGCTAAGTAATCTTTCTCTCCGCGTTGAAATTAAAAACAACGAAAGAAATGCTTCCGCACCTGTGCGGAGGCATTTTCTGTATCTAGCTTGCAATTCCCGATGTTCTTTCCCAAATCAGAACATTCGTTTGTGTGTAAACACCGTGTTATTGCACGTAAAGTAAGATTAAGGATTTGGACGAAGGCTTACTTTATATAGTTTAGCACTGATTGCGGGGATTGCAGACCTCCAACACAAAAAAACAAGGAAAGGAGACCTAATGAAACGGATCAATTTAATTGCACTATTCGCTGTTGTGCCTATGATGGCATTTGCCGCGGATGTTACTCCTGCTGCAGCACCCGCAGCAGCACCTGCACCAGCCGCCGCCGCACCCGCTAAGGTAGACACGGCGAAGGTTGTCAAGCCAGTTGCCGCTGCTCCTGCTCCCGCTGTCGCACCAGCCGCTGCACCAGCGAAAGTAGATACAGCAAAGGCTGTAAAGCCAGTTGCCGCCGCTCCTGCTCCTGCCGCCAAGCCAGCCGCCGCACCAGCGAAAGTAGATACAGCAAAGGCTGTGAAGCCAGCTGCCGCTACTCCTGCTAAGGTAGACACAGCCAAGGCTGCCAAGCCAGTCGCAACACCAGTGAAAGTTGATACGGCCAAAGCCAAGCCAACAGCAGCGCCAGTGAAAGTAGACACCGCGAAAGCCGTGAAGCCTGCTGCTGCCAAGGTTGACACTGCGAAAGCTGCCAAGCCCGCAGTTGCAGCTCCAGCTGTTACTCCAGCAAAAGTGGACACAACGAAAGTGGTGAAGCCAGCCGTTGCTGCAGACGTGTATATCTGCCCAATGCATGCTGATGTCAAGTCCGACAAGCCAGGTAAGTGCCCTAAGTGTGGCATGAACCTCGAGAAAGCAAAGAAGTAAAAAGATCTTTCTTTTGGCCAAGGCTTTCGTTTCATTGCGAAGGTCTTGGTCTTTTTAGTATATACGGCTTATATGACCGCGGTCTTAGTCTCATCAAGGATTATTGGGGGTGTTGCTGTTCCCTGCGTTGCCCCTCCAGAGTGGCAAAATATTGAGGTGATGCCCGGTTATGCCAATTCCTTTCAACTCCTGTCAAAACGCATCTTGCTGCAAATACCTGCAGGCATTGCCTCGGCAGAGGGTGTTTCCCGCGCACAACGTCTTCGCGATAAATTTCTAGAAGAGTTTCTGGGACCGAAGGCCAGATTCATTCAGGTGAGAAATTATTCTAGAGTTCCTGGCTTGCCTAGCCGAGAGTCGCGTAAGGTTCAGTCAGACTTGTTTGAATTAGATGCTGCTCGTTGCGATGGAATGATTGCTTGCGGCCTTTCTCCTATGATGCGAACCATGATTCGAGTGGGTCTGCTGGTCACGCAAAGTCCATATCCTTTCAAATTAGTGGGCACAGAACAAGAGGCTTTGCATGAAGCTCTTGTTTTGGAGCGTGGGCTACTTGATATTACAAGCAAAGCTCTGCGGCAAACTCGAGACGATTGGAAAATTGACTTAGGTAATTTTAAAGCCGAGGCGTGGGTGATTGCTCCGCACATTTTTGGATTTAAAGCGGAAGGCTGGTTGAAGAACAAGCAGCTGGATCAACTCGATGAACTGCAAAGCCGTGTTCTGGAAAACCAAAACATATTAGCAAAGCGATATTACCGCATTTTAGATCTAAGTGAATATAAAGGTTCGGACTGGAAAATTCGTTCCCAATTTCGTGCCAATATGGATCGAACGTATGCTCGATTTGGCCGCCCGCAGGCTAGTTATATCTGCGACGCGAATCCATTTGTGCGCACGGCTTTCCGGATTTTTTCGGGGAGCTTAAATGGAACCATTCGCTTTTGCCCTTCGGTAGAAAAGGCGCTGCAGCTAATTCAGGAAGAGTCGCAAACCATAATGTCAACAGAGGTCGCACCAGAGTCGCCGCCTATAGGTGTTGATGAGTTGCAACAGCTAGCAGAAAATATTGGACGATTAAGTTGGAAAGATCCAGGGCAGCATTTCCCTTCGTTGCCTGCGAGCCACCGACTCCGCCCTGTATATGATGCCCTAGAGCTGGTGCACTTGGATTTGCATAGCCTTTTAGAAGCGAGTGATGCCGATGCCGAAAGCTTGCATCAAGCTAAATGTGCTCTTGATTCTGCCCTGAAAGCGCGATCGGAATTACTGGCTGCTGCAAATCATGAAATTCGGACGCCGCTCAATGGTTTGCAGGGGATGCTTGAATTGATGGAGTCTTGTCAGTTGCCTTCCGAGGCTCGCGAGTATTTGGAAACGGCTAGGCAATGCTCGGATGACTTAGCAGAACTGCTCTATAACTTATTGGATTTATCGACTGTAGAATCGGGGCGTTTACAACTTGAAGCGAATTACTTCAGCTCGCAAGCAATCGTGATGGAGATTGAGCAGAAGCACATAAAAAAGATAACGAATCATAATCTTGAATTCAAAGTAATCGAATCTGGTCTTGTTGATTCCGTTGTATACGGGGATGGTCGACGACTGTTTCTGATATTGGATATTCTGGTGCAGACGGCGATCAAGTTTACTGCACAAGGGGCGATTACCCTTGAATACAAGGCGGAACTTGTACAAGACAGAATTGCATTTGTCTTCCAAGTGCGCGATACAGGTGTGGGTGTTCATCCCGAAACCTTGCCCAGAATATTTGAGCCCTTTACGCAGGTTGATTCCTCGTTTGCGAGGCAATATGGGTTTGTCGGCTTAAGGCTTGCCGTGGTTAAGCAACTCACGCAAATGTTGGGTGGAACAATTGTGGCGGAAAGCGTCGTGGGGCAGGGCACGTGCTTCACCCTCCATCTCAGTTTCTCACGACAGTTGTGAAATGAGAGATTAACTATTGTTGATTAAAGATATCGAAAATCGATTAAAAAGATCTAATCCCTGTTTCCAATCACCCAAATTCGAATCTGAATTTATGTGCCCTAGCGCACCAATAAGAACTAGCTGGCTTTTCCAATCGTGTGCCATAGTTTCAACTCGTGTAAGGGATGCGTAGGGGTCGTCGCTGCTCATGACCACCATGCTAGGAAAGCGTAAGGGTTGGCGCGGTACAGGGCGGAATTGGCGAAGAGGTGTGTTGTCGTGCCTTGTGGAATCAACGTCGGCGGGTGCAACCAAAAAGGCTCCTGCAATTGCAAGAGATGATTGAGCTGCCCAGTGGTTTACTAAAACGCAGCCCAAACTATGCGCAAGTAAAATCGGAGGTGATGTTGTTGCGGCGATAGATCGCTCTAAGGCTGCCAGCCAATCAGTAAGAGATGGCTCTTCCCAGTTTTCTTGTTCAACGCGAACAAATTCAGGATGCAAAATCTCCCAGCGCGTTTGCCAATGGATTGGTCCGCTACCAAACCAGCCAGGGATAACAAGTACAGGTTGTTGAATCGAAATGCACATGGGGAAAAATGGTAGAAATTTGAAAGAGAATACAAGATCACTTCAGGCCAGATTTCCCTGGGCTATTCGATATTGAAGAATGTCTTCGATGGTAACGATGGGCATGCCGTGTTCCTTGCCAAAGGTGACAATTTCTGGCAGGTGAGCCATGCTTCCATCTTCATTGGTCAGCTCACAAAGTACCGCAGCATCGCCAAGCCCTGCAAGGCGCACTATGTCAATGCTGCCTTCGGTGTGTCCGCGCCGTTCAAAAACACCGCCGCTTTTTGCCATGAGGGGAAACACATGTCCAGGGTGGGCTAGGTCTGATGATTTTGCTTTAGGGGCAATGGCTGTGCGAATGGTTTGGATGCGATCGTGCGCAGAAACGCCAGTGGTCACACCATTTTTTGCTTCGATGGAAATGGTGAAGGCGGTCTGATTGCGGCTGCTATTTTCGGCAACCATCTGCCGGAGTTCTAATTGCATACAACGTTCCGGTGGCAAGCACAGACACACAATTCCGCTGCAATGGCGAATCATCAAAGCCATGTTAGGGATGGTCATGGTTGCCGCTGGGAAAATGATATCTCCTTCGTTTTCCCTTGTCTCGTCATCGACAAGCAATACGCCTTTGCCTGCCCGCAATGCATTGAGCGCGTGCTCTATTCTTGTTGTGTAGTTTTCGTTGTCTTGTTTTGCATTCATAGGTCTTCCTTGGTTTGCGCTTTGTTTTCCGCAAGGCAAAGAAGACACACGCACACGAGCTGTATGCTTGTTCTTTCTTCTCTCATCCAGACTCTAACTGTCGGTTCTGGAATTGCACCAGGTCAGTCCATTTTTATGGAGTCGCGGACTATTACCGCCGGTAGGGATTTTCACCCTGCCCCGAAGAAATGTGCGTGTAAAATAGTAAACGTGCGGCTTAGAGTAACCGACGTAGCTAAGACAGCAAATTATTTGCCGACAGTTGGTGTCATTAATTGCCAGAGCACAGCCTTTTGGGCGTGCAGCCGATTCTCTGCTTCATCGAAAGCGAGGTTGACTTGCAGATTATCCATCACAGAATCGGTGATTTCTTCATTGCGATGTGCAGGTAAGCAATGTGTGACCTTGCAAGTGCTTGGCGCAAGTGCGAGTAGCTCATCGCTGATTTGGAAAGGCAAGAAGTGAGTCTGCTTGGAATCTTTCTGACCTTCTTGTCCCATGCTTACCCAGACATCTGAATAAAGAATGTCGGCATCGCGCACGGCTTCTTTTGGATCGTGGAACATGCGGAACGAGCCACCGTGTTTGGCAAAGTGAATTTGTGCGTAATCGACGACTTCTTTTGGCTGCTCAAAGCCCTTGGGGCAAGCGAGCGTAAAGTTCATGCCGGTCTTTGCTGCAAGAATCATTAGGGAATTTGCGACGTTGTTGCCGTCGCCAATGAAAGCCACTGTGCGCCCTTTGATATCGCCAAAATGTTCAATCACGGTTTGGCCAAAAGCTAAGGCCTGACAGGGGTGATAGTCGTCGGTAAGCGCATTGATCACAGGCACCGAGCCATATTCTGCAAGCTTTTCGACCAGCTCTTGTTTAAAGCAACGCACCACAATTGCATTGACCCAGCGTGAGAGGCAACGGGCAACATCAGCAACGCTTTCGCGCTTGCCAAGCCCAATAGAACCTGGGTCGAGCATGATTGCTTCGCCACCGAGTTGGTGAATGCCCACTTGGAATGTGGTCACAGTACGCAAAGAAGGTTTTTCAAAGAACATGCCAATAGATTGCCCGCGCATGCGTGAGCTTGGGCCTTGTGTTTTCAGTTCCGCTTTGAGGCGGATCGCAAGGTCAATGGTTTCCTGGATGCGTTCGCTGTTCCAGTCGCGTAGTGTGAGCAAATGTTTTGTGCGGTCGATCATGTTCTTTTTCTGGTTTTAGGAAAAGGGGCAATGTAGAATTATCCGCCGCTGTTTCGCTATACTTGTGTCATGTCATTGGAAGAAAAAGCCTACGCAAAAGTAAACCTGTTCCTTGATGTGCTTACAAGGCGCACGGACGGTTATCACGATATTGGCACTTTGTTTCAAACCATCGATGCTTGTGATCTTTTGGAAGCTCGAGAAATTTCTGCAGGCCCGGTGCAGCTTACTTATTCTGCGCCTCAGGATTATCCGGTGGAATCGGATTTAGTGTACAGAGCGGCCGAGGCTTTGCGAACACATGCGCAAATAAAGCAAAGCGTGGCGATTCATTTACACAAGCGCTTGCCTTTGGGGGCTGGGCTTGGGGGTGGAAGTGCTGATGCAGCTGCTGCGCTCCGACTCTTAAACCGCATGTGGAATCTGGGTTTGCCCGTGACAACGTTGTGTGCAATTGGAGCCAAGCTTGGTGCTGATATTCCCTTTTTGGTTGAAGGTGGTACAGCCCTTGCCGCTGGTATTGGTGATGTACTGACTCCTATAGCCACCCCAGAGGTGCCCGCGAATGTGGTGCTTGCTGTGGCGACTCCTTTATGCGCGGTGCCCACCAAGGCTGCTTATGCGGGCATCAAGCCTTCGGGCACTGCACGCTGGGATGCCTTTCTGAAAGGGCCTTTCAGCAATCCCCTCGATTCTCGCTTTGATCTTTTCAATAAATTTGAAGAATCCGTGCTTCCCCAGTTTCCCGAAATCAGCAAGCTCAAGAGCGATTTTTCTCGTTTTGGAGCGCTGAGGGTGCTGATGTCTGGTTCGGGAGCTTCGGTGTTCGCATTTTTTGATGGCGAATCTAGCGCAAAAACGGCACTTTCTTCACTGAATGCATCAATTCGTTGGGGAACCATTGCCCGTTTCACACAACATTGCTAACTTTGGCAACCACTTTTCTGGGGTATCGTCAAGTGGTAAGACAACAGATTTTGATTCTGTCATTCGTTGGTTCGAATCCAGCTACCCCAATGCAAGTATTTAAGGAGTGCAATCATGCAACTGACAACCCTGAAAGCCCAGTCCCGTAAACTTACGGATTCACGCGCTAACGTCCGTATGCGCAAGCAAGGCCTAGTTCCTGCCGTATATTACGGTCAAGGCCAAGAACCCCAGCATGTCAGCGTTGACGCGACTGTATTGCGCAACGTATTCGCTCCTGGCAAGCGCTACTCGCTTCTCGACCTTGAGATCGATGGGAAAGCTGGTAATCCAGCGATCATCCACGATTATCAGAAAGATGCGATCTCCCTCGCGATCACACATATCGACTTCCTAAAAATCGATGAGACCTCTTTGGTCAAGGTTCGCGTGCCAATCCGTTTGGAAGGTCTTCCTATCGGTGTTAAGTCCGAAGGTGGCTTGCTCCAACAAGAGAAGCGCTATATCAATTTGGCTGTAAAGCCCACTGAGATTCCTGCTGAGCTTTTGATCAACGTAGAAGACTGCCATGCTGGCGCAACCTTCTATGCGAAGGATCTCAAGATCGGAAACGCAAAGCTTGTTTCGCAAGGCAAGACCGCGATCTTCACAATTTCGAAGAAATCTCGTGGCGAAGAAAAGGAAGCCGCCGCTGCCGCTCCTGCCGCCAAGGCTGCTGCTGCTCCTGCAAAGAAGGACGATGCTAAGCCTGCTGCTGGCGCTGGCGCTGCTGCTGCTGCTCCTGCGAAGGCTCCTGCAAAGAAGAAATAATCTTCTTACCTCTTTAAAAAAGAACCCGAGCGATCGGGTTTTTTTTTGCGCAAATTTGAATATGCTATTTTTTGGTTCCATTTTTTTGACTCCGTTTGACTCCTGTACTTTGAAGGAAGGTTTCTCGTGGCTGATAGAATCGTTTGCAAGTTTGGTGGAAGCTCTGTTGCTGATGCGAACCAGTTCAAGAAAATTAAGGATATTGTGGATTCTGATGAGCGTCGTCGTGTGATCGTTGTCTCCGCTCCAGGCAAGCGCCACTCCAAAGAAACTAAGCTCACCGACCTTCTCTATTCGACCCATGATCTTGCCATTAAAGGCCTTGATTTTTCGGGTCCATGGGCGCTTATTCGCGAGCGCTATCTTGAAATTGTGCGCGATTTAGAATTGACCTCCAACGTGGGTTCTGACCTCGATAATCTTGAACGGGAACTGAAAAATTCTTTGGGTGAAATCACGGTTGACTATTTGGTTTCTCGCGGCGAATTTTTGTGTGCACGCATCATGGCTGAATATTTGGGTGCAACCTTTGTTGACAGCTATCCTCTGATTCAGTTCGATAGCATGCATCGCGTATTCCCCGAAAGCTATCGCGCCATTAACCGCGAATTCGATGGGCCAGGCCTCTATGTTGTTCCTGGCTTCTATGGTGCCGATTCGCATGGCAAAGTCAAAACATTCACCCGCGGTGGCTCTGACATTACGGGGTCGATTCTTGCGAATGGTTGCGATGCCAAGGTCTACGAAAACTGGACAGACGTATCGGGCTTGTTGATGGCTGATCCGCGAATCGTAGCCAACGCAAAGCCTATGGAGCTTGTGAGCTACCCAGAAATTCGTGAACTTGCCTATTCGGGTGCTAGCGTTTTGCACGACGAAGCGATTGCTCCATGTCGCGTCAAAAACATTCCCATCAACATTAAGAACACCAATCGTCCAAGCGATAAGGGTACCATGATTGGTCCACCCACAACCCATGCCGGCCGTGTGATTACAGGCGTTGCGGGTCGTAAGGGCTTTTCGATTATCCACATTGAGAAATCGATGATGAACAAAGAACGAGGCTTTGGTCGCAAGGTTTTTGGCATCTTCGAGGAAAATGGACTTTCATGGGAGCATTCACCCACAGGCATCGATTCTATGTCGGTGGTTGTGGAGCAGAAACATTTCGATGCTGTTGAAGAAATTGTGATGGATTCCTTGATTCGCCAGATGTCTCCCGATAGTGTGAAAGTGCAGCGTGACATCGCGTTGATCGCAACCGTTGGTCATGGCATGACTAGCCACGTTGGCGTTGCTGCAACCTTGTTTACTGCGCTTTCCAAGGCAGAGGTAAACGTGCGGATCATTGATCAAGGTGGATCCGAAATCAATATCATCGTAGGCGTAGATCAAATCGATTACGAGAAGGCGATCATCGCGATTTATTCTGCGTTTGAAGCGTGATTACAACTCAATGTTATCGATAAGGCGTGTTACGCCAAAGAAGGCTGCCACAAGGATGGTGGCTTTTTCTGTGAGTTCGCCGGTAATTGGCAGGAGTGTTTTGCGCGATACGATTTCTACGAATTGAACCTTGCCACCAGAATGATCGATTGCCCCGCGCACTATGGTACGCAAGACTTCCACGCTGACTTCACCTTCGTCGTACTCTTCTTTCGCAGCGCATAAGCCTTGGTAAATGCAAGCTGCATTATTGCGGTCTGATGTCGATAAAAATTCATTACGTGAGCTGCGAGCAAGCCCCGATTTTTCGCGGCTAATAGGAATGATCACGATTTTGATGGGGAAGTTCAGATCCTCAACCATCTTTTGAATCATGAATGCTTGTTGATAATCTTTGCGACCAAAGTATGCAGAGTCGGGTTGCATCGCTAAGAACAATTTTGCAACAACGGTAAGTACACCGCGGAAGTGCCCTGGGCGATATTGTCCGCAATACAAGTCCTGCAAAGGCTCGTTGTATACGTAAGTCTGGTGATCTGCGCTGTACATGGATTCCATGGTGGGCGCGAAAATTAAGCCTGCGCCGTTCTTTGCACACAAACTCGCGTCTGCATCTAGTCGGCGTGGATATTTGTCCAGATCCTCATTCTTACCGAACTGAATGGGGTTCACAAAAATAGAAACCACGGTGAAATCATTTTGGCTTGCGCTCTTCTTGACTAGAGCCATATGGCCTTCATGCAATGCGCCCATGGTAGGTACGCATCCAATTGTCTTGCCAGATTTACGATGCTTTGCGAGTTCGGTGCGGAGGTCGGTTATCGTGGTAACAATTTTCATTTGAACAAATCCTATCCCAATGTTCGGCTACGCGGCGCGTAGTAGGTGAGCCCTGGAGGGCAAGCTTCAATAGCTTTGAAAATATCTTCGCGATCTTCTTCGTTATGCACAAAGTCGATGCTATCGGTATTGATGATCAGCACAGGCGTTTCTTCGTAGTGGAAAAAATGATGATTATAGCGATCCACCAAGTCGCGCAAGTAATTGCCTTCGATGGTGCGCTCCATGGTGCGATCACGCTTGTGAATGCGCTCTAAAAGAGTTGGAACGCTGGCTTGCAAGTACACGACAAAATCTGGTTTGATGATTTCGTGGGCGAGCGCGTTCGCGACGGTGTCGTACATCGACATTTCATTGTCCGACAAATTTTGCAGTGCGAAAATACGGTCTTTATCGAGGGTATAATCTGAAATCACAGTTGTGCGAAACAGATCCTCTTGTCCAAACACATCTTTCAACTGGCGATGCCGTGAAAGCAAGAACCACAGCTGCGTTTGGAAAGCCCAAGCTTCGCGGTCAGCGTAGAACTTTTCCAAAAACGGATTTTCGGTGAAGGGTTCTTCAATTAAATCCGCGCCCAAACGTTCTGCAAAAACATTTGCAAGTGAGGATTTGCCTACGCCGATCACGCCTTCAATGGCGAGGTAGCGAATCTCTTCTGGAAGCTTCAGGGTGCGTTCTGTTGCTTGGGAGAGTTCGGTATTCATGCAGCTTTTCCCTGGGTCAAAAGTTCAGCGAGCATGGAACGATTCGTTTTTTGCGTAACAGGATGAACATGGTCGGGTGCTAGGTCACACAAGGGTTCAAGCACAAAGCCGCGCTCTGCGATGCGTGGATGTGGAAGTTGCAAGCCGTGTTCGCTAGAAATGATTTCATTGCCAGCATAAAGTAGATCGAGATCAAGCTCGCGCGCTTGCCAATGTCCACGAGGCTTACGGCCCAAAATAAGTTCTGCCCCTTTACAGAAATCTAGGAGGGCAAGAGGGCTGCGCTTGCTGCGAAAGCAAACCACTTGATTCAGAAATAAACCTTGATCTTGCGGGCCGACAGGGGTAGTTTCGCGGATTTCGCTTTCCGCCCAATCGCCCTCTGCGATCGCTTCAAGAAGGCTGCGAGCTTGGGCTAGCCGAGCTGCGCGGGGCTCAATGTTCGAACCCAAGGCGATGTATACGAGAGGGGTATGCACTTCTCAAATATACAAGATAAGAGGTGGGAAGTAGAGGAACAAAACAACACTAACGCATCAGAACAGAGTGTATCCGACTCCGTTTGCGCACCGCGGATAACTCGGAGGTTCTGATGACGGGAAAATTGTCTTTTTAATCTTTCTTGATGACCGGAGCTTTTGTCATGATGCACACGAGGTTCCCTTCGGTGTCGAAATAGCCTGTCTTTTGCAGCAGGTACATTTCGCGGTGCGTGCTGTTTTGGTTCAAACGCATTTCTATGGAAAGTTGTACGACATGAAAATCCTTC
>Ga0302272_1001297_pt1 | contig 11274 bp, 11 predicted proteins | sample III_Bog_N1_2_FD_198772 | JGI IMG/M metagenome (GOLD analysis project Ga0302272, IMG submission 198772) | Peat permafrost microbial communities from Stordalen Mire near Abisko, Sweden - III_Bog_N1_2 | ecosystem: Environmental > Terrestrial > Soil > Wetlands > Peat | place: Sweden: Abisko...
TACCATATAATATTAAAATGAATAAACTTACTTGCTATATTTTACGCAAGGTTTCATTTGACTTTGCAAATATAAATAATGTAAATATTACTTAAAATACCTTTATAATGGTATATTACATACCATGTATATGGTATTTTACATGTCTTGACATTGTCAATCTGTAAAAATATTTTTTTAATAACAACTGAAAGATTATTAGTGACATTAAAATTATCCTTAATTTTGAACCTAATTTTAATATTGTTCTCATGTCATTGATCCTTATTCTTGCCGTTCTTTCTGTTTACACCGTTTTGCTTTTATCAGTTTCGTGGTTCACTTCGCGAAAAGCTGATATTGGCTCATACACAATTGGCAATAAAAAATCCAAATGGTTTGTGGTGGCTTATGGCATGGTTGGAACTTCTATTTCTGGGGTGACAATGATTTCAGTACCTGGAAATGTAATGAACCAGTCGTTCTTTTACATGCCGATGGTATTGGGCTTTTTGGTGGGTTATGCGGTTGTGGCCTTAGTCCTCTTGCCGATATACTACCACATGAACTTAACTTCTATTTATACTTATCTGGAATCCCGGTTCGGCTTTTTTACCTATAAGACAGGAACTTCGTTTTTTATTCTTTCTAAAGTGATAGGAGTGGCGGTGCGTATCTATTTGGCCGTTTTTGTCTTACACGGTTTTTTCCCAACAGGGACAATACCATTTTGGGTGGTCGCATTTATCTTTATGTTGCTTGTTTTTCTTTATACCTTAAAAGGCGGTGTTAAAACGATTATTTGGACAGATATGATACAAACGACACTGATGATTTTGGCTGTTGTCATAGCTGTTATTTCAATTTCTAAACAAATGGGTTGGAATTTTGGGGAGATGGTCTCGGCTATAACGACAAGTAAGTATTCTTCCTGGTTTGATATAAACTGGATGGACAGCACTTATTTTATGAAACAATTTGTGAGCGGAATTTTTGTTGTCATCGTTATGACGGGGCTTGATCAAGAGGTAATGCAGAAAAATCTGAGCTGCAAGACGCTGAAAGATTCACAAAAGAATATGTTTACCACGAGCTTGACCATTTTCATCGTTACGATGTTGTTTCTTGCATTGGGCGCTGTCCTGGCCCTGTATGTACAACAAAAAGGGGGAATGGCAGCAATGGGAATTCCGGCAGTGGATAAGATATTTCCAACAATAGCCGAAAAGTATTTGGGAGTAGGAGTAGGCATCATTTTTTTGATTGGCTTTGTGTCCGCAGCCTATCCCAGCGCTGGAGGGGCACTTACCGCTCTAACCACATCATGGTGTATCGATTTTCTAAACTTTAACAAGCGTAATGACTTGTCTGATAAACAAAGACTTAGGATCCGTTACCGTACTCAGGCAATCTATACTTTAGTCTTTTTTTTATTGATATTATTATTTTATGCACTTAATAATGAGGCTGTGATAAACTTAGTATATCAATTGGCAGCCTATACTTACGGACCGTTATTAGGGTTATTTTCATTTGGCATTTTTACAAAATATCAAGTACATGACAAATGGATACCCCTTGTTGCGGTGATGTCGCCTTTGCTTTGTTTTTTGCTTGACTGGATTGGGAAAGATTTCTTCCATTTCGGCTTCGGATTTACGCTTTTGATATTTAATGGTTTGTTTACATTCGCAGGTATGTGGCTATTTAGAAAAAAACCTTTGTCTATATAATCCGTATGGACACAGCTTTTATACTTTTGAGCAAAAGGAAAACATTTAAAGAATAATTGAAACATTTTGACCGAAAAAAGAGAAATATTTTGACAATAATATGTACTTTCGGGCGTTGAAAGTTATTATTGATCATATAAAATAGACTGACCATGTCACAACTCTTTATTCGTAAACCCTTGACCCAGCTTTTTGCAGAAGCAGAAAACAATGAACATGGTTTGCGTCGCCATTTGACTGCCTGGAATCTGATCCTTTTGGGAATCGGATGTGTAATTGGTGCCGGCATTTTTGTTCTGACTGGTTCGGCCTCTGCCAATTATGCAGGTCCGGCTCTTGTCCTTTCTTTTGTCCTTTCGGCAATTGGGTGTGGTTTTGCCGGGCTCTGCTATGCTGAATTTGCTTCCATGATCCCTATTTCCGGTAGTGCTTACACCTATGGCTATGCGACAATGGGAGAATTCGTTGCGTGGATCATTGGCTGGGATCTGATTCTTGAATATCTTTTTGGGGCTGCAACTGTTGCCGTGGGGTGGAGTGGCTATGTGACCAGCCTTTTTCATGATTTTGGCTGGGATATACCTCAGGCTTTATCCAGCGCTCCTTTTAATGTGGATTCCGCCGGACATTGGTATTCTACGGGTGCTCTTCTAAATTTTCCGGCGGTATTTATCGTATGCATTGTTGCTACCGTTTTGGTGCTTGGTATCAAAGAGTCAGCCAAGTTCAATGATATCATTGTACTCATTAAAGTAACGGTTATTTTGCTGTTTGTCGGTTTTGGACTGTCACATATTGATATAGCCAACTGGACTCCTTTCATTCCTGAAAATACCGGCAAGTGGGGCCATTTTGGCTGGTCCGGCATTCTGACCGGTGCCGGAGTCATTTTCTTTGCCTATATAGGTTTTGACGCGGTATCCACAACAGCCCAGGAGGCGGTGAATCCAAAGCGGGATGTACCCATTGGTATTCTTGTTTCACTGGTAGCATGCACCATTCTATATATTGCCGTTTCTCTGACGCTGACCGGTATTATCAACTATCGTGATCTGAATGTGCCGGCCCCCATCGCTACAGCAATAGACCATGTCGGGCCAAGCCTTCACTGGCTTGCTCCCTTTGTGAAAATTGGTGCTATAGCCGGTCTGACTTCGGTGGTTCTGGTATTGCTGCTCGGACAGACTCGCGTGTTTTTTACCATGGCCAATGACGGTTTGCTTTGGAAAAGTTTTTCAAAAGTTCATTCCCGTTTTAAAACGCCTTATGTAACAACGGTTGTAACAGGTGTGGTTTGTGCGCTCGTTGCCGGACTTTTTCCCATAGGTATTTTGGGAGAAATGGTTTCTATTGGTACACTGATGGCTTTTATCATCGTTTGCATTGGTATAATAATTCTTCGCAAAACAGAGCCCGATGCTCCGCGCGCATTTCGTACTCCTTGGGTCCCAGTGATCCCGATTCTCGGAATGATTGTTTGCATGGCGCAAATGGCAGCTTTACCGTTAGGAACCTGGATTCGTTTGCTGGTGTGGATGGCTATCGGTTTTTGCATCTATTTTGCGTACGGGCGAAAGCATAGCAAAGTGCGGGCTTCCCAAAAAGATAAAGCTAACACACGTTAAAGATCTTATATAATGTCAAATTATTTGGAGTGCGGCTCAATGCGCCTTATGTTTGCATTATATTTTTCATGGTATAGATTTAAGGTATAAAAAGATTGGTTGTCGTGAGACAACCTTCTTTTGTTTTATATAAGAGGCTGTCCAAAATTTTGGACAGTCTCTTTTTTCCCTCTTGCTTAAGCATATTCTGCATTCCCATGCCACTTCCCTCCGTCCGCTTCTCAGGAGAGTTTAATTGAAAATTGCTTTGAAATCCCGTTTAAATGCCGATAAACTACGTCCTGTCAGGTATGCAAATCTTTCAATAGTTACATTGAATTTGAAGTTTCGGTTCATAAACTCTTCAATGTTTATTTTTTTTGGAATGCCATAATCAAAGAATAAGCCCGCCAACTCCGGTTGTTCCTGCAACAGAATAATCAGTAATTCTTCATGTTTAACGTCGGCAAATTCTTCGTTTACCTTTTCTTGATGCTTTTCCTGAAAAGCTCTGAGAAACGTTTCGTCAAAGAAAACGAAAACTTTTTCAAGTTCATTATTCTCTTTTTCTTTCATAAACCTTGCCAAACGGTTCTTTCGCGCAAGGCCGCATTCGCCCGATTTAAGAGTGTAATTTTTACTGCCGTCATAAAGATGTATCATACCCTTTATAATAAACATAAAGGTATATTCGGCAATAAACTGCTCGGGCGAAATTGTGCCGATATGATAATTTGCTGCACTCATTTTACATTCCCGATTTATTTAGACTTTGACTTTCGACAAAAAGGCACGTGTCTCGGCAACGACGAGGTCTTGAAATTTAGGATCTTGTGATAACTTAGAGCCAAGCATGGGTTGACCTTTTTCGTCAAAGTAAATACCGGTTTTACCCGATTGATTGATTAGAACTTTTGTAATGGTTTTTGCCGACTTTGCGGGCGTACTACTATAGGTAGAGAAAGGAGGAATTACCGCCATAATCTGACCAAATATAAAGTGTACAATAGCATTCATACTTTCGCCACCAAGACTCGTTCCCCGTGTTATTCCCGGCTCTACCGCATTAAAATGTAAGCGAGGGTTTTCGCGTGAAAAAGCCATTGCAGATGCAAGAATACATAGCTTTGATGTCGCATAGGCGTCTGAGCCTGCTATTTTAGAACCTCCCTCTTTCCATTCGCCACGGGCACTAGCTTCTACAGAGATATAACGACCGCCACGCATTCCCATCAATTTTGCAGGTTTGTGTTCAGGGTCTTCAACGGCAGAAGCAATGAACACTACATTGGCTCCGTCGGGAAGATGAGAAGCAAGCATTTCGGTTAATTCGAACGCTCCAAGGTGATTTGTGGCAAATGTCATATCCCACCCTTGAACACTTTTTGTTGCTTTTGACGGCATAATCCCCGCATTGTTGAGCAATCCAACTATCGGAAGTCCAAGCTCTATGATTTGTTGTGCTGCAGATCTCACACTAGTAATATCTGAAATATCGCACACTACCGATACCGCATGTTGGCCTTTTTGCTCAATAATATTCTGCAATTCGTCGAGCTTCTTTGGATTTCGTCCAACTAAGATGACTGTACCGTGCTTGGCCAGTTCAAATGCTGTGGCACGACCTATTCCAGAAGTCGGTCCTGTGATGATAAAAGCCCTGTTATCTGAAAAATCTTTAAAAATTGTCTTAGACATAATTATCTACTTTTAAATTATAAATTATAATGCAAAAATCAGAGTAAGCAAGGGTCTGAGATTTAGTCGATTGAATTGACATGTAAGCACCTTCTTGCGCAATCCATTCCTGAGCTTTTTTTTGTATTCTATAATTTAAATCATCAAGAACTTCCTGTTTAATTTGAATACTGAATCGTTTTACTATCATAATAAATATCCTTTACTTTGATATGCAAATTTTTTATTTTCTGCTATGGCTACTAACGAGAGTCTGCGCAAAAGCTCAATTCTCTCTTTAATGTACTTGGACACCTATTTGAGAAAAGTTTCAAATATCCAAAGTGAATGCAGGAACTCCCGATAACTATCGGGACTGCGAAATGTCAGCCAGCCAATGAACGAGGCGTATTAAGGACAGTTAATTTCTTTGTTTTCTATTTTCTTTTGTTCGACAAGTAAATAATCAAATCTATAATTCACTATTGAATTTCATCCATGCTTCATAGCTTCCATATGCTTCAATAGACACAACCGGATTCCAATATTCTCTATAGTGCTTAATTTTTCCGGATTCAAATTCAAAAAAAGTCACATATCGTTGATTATAGGTGGCTCCATTACCTAGTAAGTGCCCATTTATAGCCAATTCAATCACCAGTTTGTTAGGATCAAGCATGGGAGAAATGTTTAATTCAGCAACAGAATCTACGACTATACTTCTTGTGGTCGACGACATGTATGTAAGAATATCCTGTTTTCCACGATAGATAGATGGCCGGTTTTTGGGGGCAAAAGGAAACTCAAGAATAGCATCGTCTGCCCATAGGTTAATCCAGTTGTCCCAATCCTGAGCTTGTAAAAGTCCTAAATAAGATTGAGCTTTCTCAAGCGTTTGTTTCCGCAGTTCTTCTGTTTTGTTGGTCGCATTTTCTGTCATAATCTTATTGTTCTTAATTGAAATACTTCGTTGCATTTCTTCTACAAATGTCGGACAGAATACGTTTCTTTGTTCTTGACAAAAATCAAGAAATCATTATAGTCGCTTTTTCCTAATTCTACTAAATGTTTCGGGTCTCATTCCAAGCATGGAAGCAATATATTGCAAGGGCACTTGATGAATAAGTTCTCTGTTGTTTTCAAAGAAAAAATTATATCTTTCTTCTGCTGTCATAGACAAATGCCTAACAGTTCGATCTTCCAAAATTGTAAAGCAACGCACTAAGAATAATTTTTCAAATTCGTTCCATTTGGAAACTAAATTCCCAATTTTCTTATAGTCTTCTTTGTTTATGGTGTAAACATCGGTTTCAATGATTGCTTGTATTGTCCAACGTGAAGGTGTATCAAAAATAAAACTTGATAAGTCTGTCGAAAAATGTCCTTTTGTCGCAATGCATTGCGTTACTTCTTTGTCTTCATTGGTTAAAAACATCCTCAAAAGTCCCGATTTTACAAAACATAATTTGTCACAAAGTTTACCCGATTTCAATAGAAATTCTCCTTTTTTCACAGTTGTCAATGTAAATAAGGAAACTATTGTTTCTAAGTCGTCAATTGTAACTACTCCAAAGTATGATTTAATGTATTGTTCAATTTCTGACATTTCGGTTTTTTTAATTGCATGTTAGTGACTGGGCTTTGTCGTCAAGCAAATTTCTTAATAGCTTCAGGACTTATTGCATAAAAATCACAAAAACAACCTATAAATATGCACACTAAAGATTTACTACCTAATTTAAAATGCAATACTTACAGCAATATCCCCGCTACTGTTTTTTGGATTCAGGGCTTCGGTAATCTTCGCAAGCAAATCGATATAGTGTGCTTTGGTGACACCGGAACTCATACGGATAGCTTTGCTTATTTCCGATTTCAGGGTCAACAAATGAACACGGGCAATACCGCTTGCATCAGAAGAATTACGATTGAAAGTTAGAGTTGCCAGATTGGTATTTCCTAATAAAGGAATCAACGCATCAACGTACGAATTCTGCAAGTTGCGTCGGTAAATGTCCACTGCCTTGCCAGAGCCCAGTTCGCTCCAGATACTTTTCTTCAGATAGTCCAACATCTGAAACGCGGTGTATGCGGTACTTCCATTATATGCTTCGTCCCTGAGCATCTTGTCAAAAGTGGATTTGCTTATCAAATGCGAAATAACTGATTTTTGTATTCTCCCGATTGAACTTATGGGGTCTACACCCAGCTTCTCAATTACATCCTTATTGATCAACCACGATGGTGTAGTGAATAATTGTACATTCAAAAAGGCCAATGCTTCTTTTTGTGTGGAAGCCGGCACGAACTCGTGCAATGCTCCAGGCTGTTCCACGCGTTTTGGCGTGCTGTAAATGCCTGCCACATTCTTGGTAACATGTCCCATGTAACGCGAAAATTGAGTCACTATCTCCGTATACATTTGAGCTGTATTACTATAATCTTTATCCGGCTCTTTAGTCCATATCAGAAGGTTTGGCAAAATACGTTTCAGGTTTTTAATTCCGTAGGTACTTGCCTTCATGGCATTGTCACCCAGGTCTTCACTCTGGTTACGCGGATCGTCTGCGTCTTGCTCTGTCCCAAAAGTATATCGTTTATCAGCGTTCAGTTTTTCAATCACCCACTTATTCAGGAACGGAACTTCGTCTTGTGCCGTTTTAAACTCCGGCATCCATTTATATCCCCATTCTATTGACCATTTGTCGTAAATGCCAATCCGTGGAAATATACCACTTTCTCCAATATTATCTTCAGGTTGGGCTACATAATTAAAGCGGGCATAATCCATAATCGAAGGCGTGTGTCCGTTTGCCTCCACCCAGGCTTTATCGCGAAGTTTTTCTACCGGAATAGTATTCGAGGAGCCGAAATTGTGAAGTAAGCCAAGTGTATGACCTACTTCGTGTGATGAGACGAAACGAATCAGCTGCCCCATCAGTTCATCGCTGAATTGCATTTTGCGTGCGGCCGTATCAATTGCTGCCGCTTGTACAAAATACCAGCTGTGAAGCAATTCCATGACATTGTGATACCAATTGATATGTGTCTCCAAAATCTCACCTGTACGTGGGTCTTGCACATGCGGACCGCTGGCATTGGCTAATTCGGAAGGTTTATAAACAATGGCCGAGTGACGTGCATCGTCAATGCTCCAGGTCGAATCTTTCGGAGCTTCCAATGCATAAATAGCATTTTTAAAGCCCGCCTTCTCAAATGCTTTTTGCCAATCGTTTACACCCAGTATCAAAAACGGTACCCATTTCTTTGGCGTTGCCGGATCAATGTAAAATACAATAGGCTTTTTGGGCTCAACCAACTCACCACGTTTGTATTTTTCTATATCTTCATCCTTTGGTTCCAGTCTCCAGCGTGAAATCATCGACACACGTTCCACTCCCTGCGGATTCTTGTCAAAGTCGGTATAGCTTGCGGTGTAATATCCTACACGATGATCGTAATAGCGTGGTTTCATCAGTATTTTCGGCAATATAACAATGGAAGTATTCAATTCAAAAGTCAGCGGATCGGGTGTTATGTCACTTCCTGGCCGTGGTTTCTGTGTGTAAGTCTTCACGGTGCGCACTTCAATATTCATCGGGAACGATTTGATCGTATCAATATAACTACGATCGGTCAGCAATCCGCCAAGTGACATATCTTTCTTTACCCCTTCGTCGAAAAACCAAATAGAATTGTCACCGTTGGCAAAGTCTGTGACATCAATGACCGAGCTCTGTGTTTTCAACACCGAGTCATTTTTATATGCCTTTATATCAAAAGCTCCTACAATGGGTTGTAAATTTGACTTTTGTACTGAGAAATACAAGCCCAGCGAATCATTCGACCGTTCCGAGTACGAGACCGATTTCATAAATAGTTTATCATTCGGTCCTTTTTCAAAACGAATCACATTTTCACCGATTTCGTCACCTGCATAACCCGAATAACCTCTCCGGCTATCTGCAGCCGATTTCGAAATACGGTTTACCACCAACAAGTCACGGCTAAGCAACGAATCGGGTATTTCAAAGAAAAAACGATCCTCAACTTTATGCACAATAAACAAACCCTTTGTTGTTTTGGCTTTATCTGTAATCACCAATTTATAGGCTTTTGGGCCTTTTTCCACTGGTTGAAAAGCCAGTATCTCTTTTTTTACGACTTTCTTTTTACTTTTGAAAAATAAAAAGTTTGCATGGGCTTCCGAACAAAGTCCGAAACACAATACTACGCTTAAAATCCAACTCAATCTTCGCATCCTTGACTATTTTATAACGTTACTTGTCAAACAGATATTGAACAAAGATAAGAAGATCATGATATTTAAGGTAAAAAAGCCGAAAAAAATTCACAGAGAAGCAATTGATGGGTTATACAGAGCTAATTTTAACAGTGCTTTGAAGATATGATATCATATAGCACTACTTTTTTAGTTTCAACTGCCATTAAAAAAGCACTTACAAATTTCTTCATAAGTGCCTTGTAATCAATTTGTCGGGGTGACTGGATTCGAACCAGCGACCACTCATGAGATTATGGAGCTTGTTAATAAAACAATTGAAACCATGCCGGATCTGACTCAACAGATTTTTATAAATCGCTGGAAAAACGGTTGTTTTGTTAAAGAAACCGCCGAACAGCTTAAAATAAGTGAGAGTTCTGTTAACGAACGGTATAATTGGGCTATGTCTCTGGTGCACAAAAAGGTAGTTACCTTATATCCGCCTAATTCGTTTGCACTGTTAGTGGGGTTGTATTTGTTGGAAAAGATGAAATAGAATTTAAATAGCAAAGAGGTGAATGCCTTAATATCACATACTGCCCCGTCGTTTTGTTATCCGACGGCAAAAGAAAGGAGTAGTGGGTTGGTTGATAAAAGATAGTAAATTGGAACTGGATTTAGATATGGAACGGCAAACTGTTTACAGCGCTTCCGTTGTCCAGCGGCATGGCATTCCGGCTCCTGTTCGCCCGTCCTTGTGAATGCTTGATTCCTGCGCTATTTGTTTGTCTCTGGCGAGCCTTCACAAAATAGCCTTGCAGTCATCTGCGCATTCCCTGCGTCCGTTCTCAAGGTCGCCGTCAACCATACCGCTGGACTGCCGTACGCTTTGCGGCATGATTGAGAACTTAGCCTTAATCGTGTTCTGGAATTATTAAAAGCATAACTCCAAAGTGGTGGGTGTAGTTCAACATCGACTCATCGCTGGGTCTTGCAGGCCCCTCAGGATGCTATTTATTTTAGGACGAGCCATTATTTTATTCTGATCTCTAACTTTTTGCCCAAACCGGTTTCAATTATCTTGCGAAGCGTATCCAATTCAATATCAGATCGGTCATTTTCAATTCTTGAAATATATGTTCTAGATGTACCACTTATTAATGCTAATTCTTGCTGAGACATACCATTATGGATTCTTGATTCACGGATCATCTTGCCAATGCCAATCATCGAAATAGATTTTTCCGGTTTACTATATTTTAGCAAGATGTCCGCTCCGATTTCAAATGGAACCTTAAGTTTTCCACCACTTTTGGTACTTATATATTGCTCAACATTATCCCAGGATAATGTATTATCAACCAATTGTACTTTAGCTAACTCATTATGATTGTATAAAATACCTGCCGGGGATTCAGGTTTTACACCAATATTTAGTAAAACCTTACGGAAATCAATAATTCTGGATTCTCCATTATTGAAGATGACGGATATGGAGATGTCTTTGATCCAATTAATCTTCAAAATTCTAGGAATTTTTATTCGTCTCATCTTAGCTCTGGATTTAGTTCATGAAAAACCTCTAATGCGTAATCAACATTACCTGATAACCAGTCATAGACTTGCTTCAACTGCTTATTTGGCATCTCACCAGCATAAATCTCAAGAGTCTCTATTAGGATCAGAATATCATATTCATTATATGTGGCATGAATATGTGGAGGTCTGTGGTCTCCATTATAAATGCATATTCGGATTCCATCAATTGAGTCTATCAGTGGCATTGCATTAGTTTTTACAAATGTATCCAATTAGATACAGAATTCCAAAATTTTATCTAAAAAGAATCTCCCTTAATAAACTCATATCAATCAGTTTCCAATCAATATCTATACTGAATGTGTGTACTTTGTTTTCCATCCATTGGGCAAATAGAAACATCTTTCGCAATAAACGATACGATTTGATACGATTATATTCGATGATGATACGATAAATGATTGGATGTTTGATTAGTTTGTGTCGGCTCGTTACCGATGACTACTATGACCTCTGC
>Ga0302272_1001304_pt1 | contig 11246 bp, 10 predicted proteins | sample III_Bog_N1_2_FD_198772 | JGI IMG/M metagenome (GOLD analysis project Ga0302272, IMG submission 198772) | Peat permafrost microbial communities from Stordalen Mire near Abisko, Sweden - III_Bog_N1_2 | ecosystem: Environmental > Terrestrial > Soil > Wetlands > Peat | place: Sweden: Abisko...
TGACTTCAGATGATGGTAACATATTTTCATAATAACACAATATTTCAACCATTCTTCCACAAATTTCCTCGTATTCACGCTTACAAATCTTGGTGCATAATAAATCAGAAATACACAATGAAAACAAATGAAAAAACATTCTGTAGTCTTCACTATAACCACTGTCAGCTGATAAGATATAGTCCACAAGATTGCTTAACACATCATGTATAGCAGTCCCTCTTAATTTTGCATTATCGCCAAAAAGATGTCGGACTTGAAAATCTCTGCTATAACCAGCCGGAATTACAAGGCAGTTAATCCACGTATTTACTTTTTGTCTTGATTCCTCAGATATAAACCACATATTATCTGACGATGGATCTCCCTTCTTTGTCTTTTTCGTTGTCTTTTTCGTTTTGCTACTTGATGAAGAAGAACTTGTATTGGTTGTTGCTGCTTCTACTACTGGTGCAGTAAGAGGAGTAGTAGTAGTAGTAGAATAAGCACGTTCACCTTCCCAAAACTCAAGACAATGTTTTCCAACATTCATAATGTTGTGAAATGAATCGGGATTACAATGATTTTGGAAATCAAACTTCTGCATAACAGCGAATTTAGTTGTGCCCCTCACACCGTTAATAGTAATTTCTTTCTGCTTCCCTTTGTAAACTATATTAGGATCTCGCTTTGCTTTACGCTCTGCATTCTTTTGTGCAGCATGCATTCCATCTATCATATACTGAGTATTTGATACTGTAGTGTATCGTTCCACACAGCATCCAAGGTAGGGGTACTTAATGTAAGCACTGAGTCTTGAGAATTCTTTTTCCGTAATTCTGTTTGTAAAATAACTCGATGTCTTGTTAGCCGTGTGGGGGTTCATAATCTGATTCATAAGTTGTTGGTCACATTGGCATCTGCTTTCGTGTGTTTTAGGGTCAAGTACCCCAACATTTGCACAGCAAGTTTTCATGATGCCATATTGCCTCATGTGGTTGTCCCTACCTAAAAAGTCTCTGTGATATGGATAAACCGTCTTTCCGGGCAAACGATATCCTTTTGATCTGCACATAGCGCACATTAATCCGTTAGCCCCTAATACTTTGAAAAGCTTCGCGTAGGCAGGTGTATCCAAATGATAGAAGCACAATCTATTGATATTATTATTATGATAATTATTATTATTATTATTATCATAAAGTTTAAGATGATATTATCATTTATTACCTCGCTTGCACAAGATACGTTTTTTCATTGGCCTTTATTAATTTTCCTTTCAACAATTCATCCAATTCTGGTATGAGACAATTTGATAAAATGAAATCTTCTATTACTGAATCTTGCGTCTTAGTGAAAATAGAAGACAAAAATGTACCCGCCCCTATGGCTTTGCGAAATGTAGGAGGCAAATTTTCAATAGATAAGAATGTGGGCCAGAATACTGAAGACTTAGTTTTAAACTGTTGCATTCCATCCCAATTGAAAGAAAGCACCAATCCTACATGTATGGGAATTTGTTCACCATCATCTAAATCTTTAACATACTTATCATAAACTACTTTCATATCTTTTATGGCTCCGGCTGCATTTATTCCATCTGTAACATCGGTATAATAATCTTTACAAATATCTTCATTATGAAAATTAAGAGCATTCATAAATGAATCGAAATGTAAGAGACGAGCCACTACTGGCACAAAGCAGCGATAATTAATTTGGCACTTGCTTCGTCCTCCATTGTTATCTTCCGGATTGTGGTCGCCTCGCTGGCGCTTTAAATTTCCTTTACAATAGAACCTCTCTTCTTTACAGACAGTACAGGCTTTCAGTTTTGCATGTACACCAACATAAACCATGCAACCATTCCTACATACATCGAAACAAAGAATTTTGGACTTCGGTAAGCAATAGTTCTCGTACACTGGTATTCCATTTTTCTCCCCATCTCTTTTTCTTTTTCGTGAAAGCCGGAAAGGTAAATTACTGTTGCCAGCAAAGGCTTGGAAGATTAGATCATCTACATTAGTTCTGGAACTGAGGTCAATACCGTGCATGTTGTAGGACTTCATAATATTATTCGCAAATTGCTTCTTTGTCAATCCTGAAGTAGTATTAATGTATTCATTGCAATCCTCCGGGTAGTCAAAATATTGTAATTTTATAAGCTCTTCCTCAACATAATCCATTATATTGAACTGAGCTACTTCTGACATCTTTCTGCATTCGGTAATATACGCATTGATGGTTTCTTCGATAACCTTAGTAACTGCATCACCAACATGGTTATCATTACCTTCTTCGTTGTCATTATCTTCTACGGAAGAAGCGCTATCATAATATTCTCTTGGCAAAGAATAATTATCGTCATCCTCCTCCTCCTCGTAACCATTTTCGTTCTCTTCATAATCATAAGCATCATGATTATTATTATCATTGTTAAAGTTTGTTTGAAATGTTGTAAGGGTATCGAAATTGAGGGTTCCCTTGTTATTTTGAAGAGAGTCCTTACTCTTTTGCATCGTATTATCCTTTCTTCCATCCGCTTTTGTGGGAATTACTCCCTCATTGCCTTTGCCCTTGCCTTTGACCTTCTTACTATTCTTATTCCTTAATGCAGTGGAAATTGTGTTTCCACATCCTAATTTTAATTTTCCCATTCTTTAATTTTCAATGATGAAGAAAATAAGATGAAGAAAATTTTGCAAAAAGGAAGTATCGAACTCACGCGAGCATAGGTTCGCCGATGTAACTTTACCACTGGACTAAACTATGGTATTGGTAGATGTACTATTGGTAGATGTAGAATGTAAACCTAGAATATACAATTAATTGTGACAGTAATTATATTAATTGTTTGTAAATAAATTAAACATAGATGTCAAAAAGGTTCGAACAAGAAATTATTAATTAATTATCAAAGAAGAAAATTTGAAACACGCAAAATAAACTACCAATGCACAGTTAGACACCTCCTTAAAAATGAGTATTGAGAATGAAACAATCAAACAAGAAAAATAATAAGATGTAGTAGATCGGACAACTTTGGTTGGGTCACATAGTGGTGGTACGGTTAGGGTTACGGTTCGTTAAAGTATCGATTCGTACGCCATCTAAAAAATCGAACCCCCCCACCACCAACATTGCTCTTATAACATGCTCTTCAATGTCCTGTTCTTGGTTGTGGATTAATGTTAAATAGTCGTCAAACGTTTTTTGCATAGCGTCGCGAAATTGTTTTTGAATTTGTTCTTTCTTTTTAAATACTTCGGATACATTTTCTTCTGTTTCCCCTCCTGGTTTTGATACTTCTTCCATCGATGCTTCTTTTTTTCCTGTTCCTTTTAATGCTTCCGATGCTTCATTTGATACAGCTCCTTCTTCTTTTTCACTCTTCCCTGCTTGGAATGCTTCATTTGATACTTCTTTGGCTTGTACGATTGTTGGTTTAACTTTCTTTCTATTATCATCAATCAAATTAATGATATTATCGACCAATTTCCTTTTGTGCCTATGTCCATCGCCAAATGGATAAGGTTTAGCAGGCAAAAAGGCAGGTTCATACTTCATAAACTTTGCCCAATTAAAATCTTTCATAAAATTTTTTCCTTTTAAATAGTGGAAGACATTATGGCAATATGTGCCAAACCCTTCTTCTAATCGTTGTAAAATTTGTTTAGGAACATCCAGCTGATAAAAATGATCTTTTTCGTATATAATAGCGAACTCATTGTATTGGTTGTCAAATATGTTTGTTAAGTCTTTCATTGTGACATGATTGCCACCACTTCTTTTTTGATGCTCTTCGTGGTAAATGTTTCCACTATCCTTCCATCGTACTAATGTTGCACGGTCTTTTGTCCGATATTGTGACCCTAATGTGGCTGTATTAAAGAACATAAAAGGAACATGGGCTCTATGGAGAAACAAATAGCCTAATGAACTCGTGTTTCCCCACGTATTATAATGTTGAGCTGTAAACGGTGGTCTTGTTACGCTACCACAGTTGGTCAGAAACTCAATAGTTCTTTTAACCAGATCCTTCATATCCTTAATAAATGGATTCTTTTCATCATCTTGACTTCGAAGACATTCCAGTTCCTTCCATAACAACTCACAACCTTCAATACAATTAAGCGGGAACTGATGTTCACAAACTTCATTTCGTCCCAACAAATATCCCTCCTCAAATAAAAATTTCCATTTGTAAAGCATTTGAATGCATATGTTGTAATAACAAAAGCCATCAGCTTTTGTTAAGTGGTAAAAATCAGAGGAAGGATTTACAACAGACATAACAAAGGGCCAATTTACACGCATATAATTTTCAAACAACTTTTCCAATTTCATTTCATTAGTGACATTTGAGGTAGAAAATTTATAACACAGATCGTACAAGCAATTTATATCGAAGAGTGGATCAATATAGAATATTTGTTGATCGTGGTCATTAGGACAGCATTGCAATGGGAGGACAAAGTTACTTAGGTCTTGAATAACAGTATCAATTTTATTTTGATCGTTTGAACTACTACTACTACTATTTTCCGTAATTTCATCTTCCAACAAATCAAACATCCCTTCTGAAGCAGAGTCGGCGGGGACTGAGGAAACAAACGAGAAGGATGGACGAGGCAGTTGCAGTATTTCTTGTTGTGTTGTAGGTGTTGGAAGGGCAATAGGGGCTGAGGGAGGAACAGAAGAGGCATCATTACTAAATGGTTGTGTAGTAGTAGGAGAAAAGAAGGGAGGGAGAGAAGAGGCAGAGGACGAGGATCCAATAGGAGGTACTTGTTCCATTTCATCATGAGGTGCATAATTAGTAACTGATTGTACAGTAGTAAGAGACAAAGGAGGAACAGAAGAAGAGGCATTACTAACTGGTTGTGTAGTAGTAGAAGGAGGGACAGAGGAGGCATTACTAACTTGTTGTGTAGTAGGAGACAAGGGAGGAACAGAAGAAGAGGCATTACTAACTGGTTGTGTAGTAGAAGGAGGGACAGAAGAGGCATTACTAACTGGTTGTGTAGTAGAAGGAGGGACAGAAGACTTGTACTCATTAATGGCTGTTCGTTCATTGGGAAAATATAATTCTTCATCATCTTCGGGTGCAGCATCATTATCTTCTTCTTCCTCCTCAGTATCATCATACCGCTTTTTGGATTTCTTAGCAGGTTTTTGTTTCCCTTTTGAAGGACTTGGGTCAAATAACTGTGTTTTCATTATAACACGTTTAACATTATCCCCCACCAGTGGTGCTAGATCTTCTCTCTGCTGCTTTATCTTCTTCTTCTTCGGGTTAGCGGATAAAGTTTGCAACATTCCAAGGGCTCCTTCAATATGATTGTCAAGTTGCTCAGGTGTCAAACCTTTAAAGGTGTTTGTAATGTTCCTTACAGCTACTTCAGCTTCTTGGTTAGCATTGGGAAATGCGATGATGAAGGGATCATTATTTTTAATGGCATCTAGCGTCTGCTTTATGACTACTGCGGATGGGTACAGAGCATTTTTTACCTTGGTGTCGATAGCTACTTGTAAAGATTTGGATAACTCTATATAGTTAAGTATTATAGTAAGTAAGTAAGTAAGTAAAATATAATGACTTACCGAATCCATGATAATTTTGTACCAAGTGATCATGAATTTCTTCAAAAGAAAATTGTTGCAGTAGTTCTTGATCATCAATCTTCTTCCTCTTGTTGGTATCAAGAAAGATGGGAGGAAGAAGGATAACATCATTACTGCCAGCAGTAAAACACTTCATCAACCTAGTCAACAACAAATCCCGATTATCGTAACCCCCAATCCATTCATATTCGAATTTTCGTTTGCTTTCACTCCCTGTTTCAATTTTGGATACTGACTTGCTCCCTTGTGCGTGAAGCTCAACTAATATCTGCTTCAAGTAGTGGTAGAAATTGTACTTGAATGTATAGTCTAGGAACGATAACAATAATAATAATAAAATATTCTTATATTTCTTAACAATAATGATATGTAACAATAATGATACTTACATACAACATTTAGTACGTGGTCCACTTTGTATTTTGGTTTTATTAGTTTATTTCTCACCAAATAGTTATAGTAGGAAATAAAGTTAAGTTGTAATCTCTCTTGTCGATATATGGTTTGCATGACATCCTCAACAACAACATTAAAAAACTGGTGAGTAGCTGCTTGAATGTTTGGGCAGCTGTCGTATGAATTACACACGTTAGGCATCACCTCCCTTGTGCTACCATCATCCACCAATATGGCATAGCTAGTAACAACAATAATGTTATATAGTGATGATGGAATTTTGCAAATCCACTGAAAATACTTACTCTTTCTGTGAGAATAAATCGGATAATTTTTCATCACTTTGAAGATCCTTGATCAGTTTAGAAATGTTAGGAGGTACTGCATTTGAAGAAGAACCATCATTCTCATTCTCATCTCTTGCATTACAGCTGCTGCTTGATGCTTCACCTCTTCTCTGCACATCACGCGGCTCATTATTCCTGTTCTTACAAATGAATTTTTTAATTAGTGCATGAACGACAGTTTTATTATCGAGAGGAGGGACATGGACAGTGACAGGGACAGGGATACAGACAGGGATACTCGAGGGTGGTGTTGCATCATGAGGTGCATAATTAGTAACTGATTGTACAGTAGTAGGAGACAAAGGAGGAACAGAAGAAGAGGCATCATTACTAACTGGTTGTGTAGTAGAAGGAGGGACAGAAGAGGCATTACTAACTGGTTGTGTAGTAGTAGGAGGGACAAAAGATGCATCATTACTAACTGGTTGTGTAGTAAAGACAGTATTATTGGGAGGAGGAGGGACAGATTGCTGAAATGTTGCCTCTTCTGAAATGATTGCTGAATTATTATTGACTGTGTTATCGGCATGCACAGCGATAGAGACAGGGACAGGGACAGTGACAGAGACAGGGAGTGGGACAGAGACAGGGACAGAGACAGGGATACTCGAGGTTGGTGTTTGTGCTGCATTAAGTACAGTATTGGTGGGAGGAGGAGGGACAGATTGCTGAAATGTTGCCTCTTCATCACAAAGAGGGACCGAATCTGAGGAATTATTATTGACTGTGTTATCGGCATGGACAGCGATAGAGACAGGAACTGGGACAGTGACAGAGACAGGGACTGGAACAGTGACAGAGACAGGGACTGGGACAGAGACTGGGACAGAGACAGGGATACTCGAGGTTGGTGTTTGTGCTGCATTTGTTACTTCCACAGCAGTGGCAGAGACAACAGCATTTGTTCCTACTGCTTTTTGTATTGGTGCTTCTTTTACACAAGCTGTTTTCGATGAGTTAGTGTTTTCAGTGAGTTGGTATTAGTGGTATTACATTACCTTTTTTATTTGCTATTGTTTGTTTATTTTCTGCTGCTTTTCTTTTCCTTGGACCCATGACTTCTTCTTCCTCTTCTTCTTCGTCTTCAAATTTAATAAATCTCTTGTTTGAGGAGGAGTTATTGTTAGGTATTTTAAACAGCGGGGATGTCTCGAAAAATGTTTTGAGAGGTAAATTATCTAAGCTTAGATTATTATCTTTTGTGATGACTTTGATCTCCTCAATAATTTTGTGTTTCGCTGATTTCTTCAGAAGCGTAAGTGAATATATTTTGCGGATCGTATCTTTGGGAGGCGCTGAATCTAATTTTATTATTGCAATATTTTTCAAATCATACATCAAAGTTTCCAAAAAGGCACACAATTCTTGGTAAACTTCATCTAAGAAGAGAACCACATCGTACAATCTTCCCTTCAGTTTCTTAAGCAAAGGGCTTTTTTTCTTATTCGCAAGATGTCTCTCCACTACTTTAGTCAAAGCTGTTTCATTGAATTGAAAAATAAACTCTGACTGCGTGCTTTCCTCTTTATTGCCTACTTTCTTATGTTTTTGTTTTATTGCTTGTAATTCCTTTCTAGCATTTTGGTCAGAAATACAACTTGTAAGGGCATTTGTTTCCAGCTGCCAATAAGTGATCGCAGTCACTTCGTTACAATCAACTTCATACTTCATTCGCTCAAATAATTTACAAATTCTTAAAAATGTCACATACAACTCAAGAATTGGTTCTTCTTTATCTTCTACTTCATCTTCCAAATCAATTTTTTCTTTTCCCGCCTCATATTCTTTGCGCAACTTCAATTTGAAAGCATTTATTACCAACGGATGGTATGGCTCCTGGTAGTCAAACAATTCTTTGAGGTACTCAATGTATCTGGACACCAAAAACTCACACTGCTCGCATATAAATGCTGACATAATGGCTATAAAATGAGTACAAACTAAAATTCCTTCTCTTTTCCCAGAAAACATTTTTTCCAGTCGGTCAGGAAAAATTTCCCACATTTTGGGATTCGGTTTTCGGATGAATCCAAACACGAAAATTAAATTCAAAAATCGCCTCACAATAAAATTCAAATAATTAGCTGGATGTTCGAAGCCAGCATCGCAAGTCTGCAGGATCAAATTTATGAACTGCAAACGGAGAATCAAAAAATTTATGAGATACTAAAAAAATTAGAATCCAATAATGGAGTAGTGGAATTCTGGGACCGTGAATTCGTCCGGAAAACGAAAGCTCATGTGGAATCTGCTTTGCACGCTTATTTCCACAATTCGGTTACAGGAGCTGCCGCTGACATGGGCAGAATCAGCCCTGAACTGTTGGGTTATTTAAGGTTTGTGTCGATGAGTTCGTTGACTTCTTAATCATTATCATTCCTTCTATTATTATCTCCTCTTTTGGTTTTTGTGTTGCAACTAGAAACAATATAGACTTTGTTGTATCCAAACCAGATCAAGTAACTGCCTTATATATTTCGAAGATACGAGATGAAATAAATGAGGCGATAAGTGGCATTAGGACCAAACGAGTTACAACCCGAAAAAATGATAACACCATTGAACAAACAGCTGCAGCAGCCGATCAACAACAACGGAGAAAGGCAAACAAATTCAGAAATCAATTCCGTGGAATTGCCCGAGTATGGTGGGAGAAGCTACCTGGTGCGAGTGACATTAGTCCGAAAAGTTACTCATGCATTGATGCGGATTATAACACGGTTGTAAGCATTCTTTCGGATTACATGCACAAGTTTTTATTTTGTGGTCTTAACTCTCTAACGTTTCCAATGAAAGAAAATGAACCTTCTATTCCTCTGATGACGCGAACTGGTAAGTGTTTTGTAAATGTGGTTTACATTATTAATTATTATTATTTATTAGAAATAGAAGAAGATATTTTACGAAGTCACAATACCATGTTTTACAATAAAAGGAAGAACAAGAATAATAATAATAATAATAATAATAATCAAGATAATATCGATGATGAAGACGATGATGGAGGAGATGAAGACATCGCGGGCAAAAAAAAACGAATCAATAACACTACTACTAAGAATAATAATCCTACTGCTATTATTAATTCCTCGTGGGATAGTAGTTGCAACAATAATCAGTAAGGCAATTATTTTGGTTATTACATTCCTTTATTTAATTATTATGCTGTCTTACTTTTCCTCAGAAATCCGTACATTATGGGAGGGGGTTATCTCCCTTCTGCTGTACCACCATTGCCTTCTTACAGCGATGAACGTTTACACAATCAACAACAACAACAACCTGCTGTTTATTATTATTCTACATCTCCTCCTATGATGATTCAACAACATCAACAACAGTAAGTTATTTGTACATAGTAGTAGTAGTAGTAGTATTGTTATTATTATTATTGTTATGGTTGTTAGAACTCCTCCTTCTACCCCTGTACCGCGGTATGGCGACAACAGTAATATGCATAGAAGCTTGTAAGTATAAATCCTTTATTATTGTTTTCCTTATAACAAATTATTGTTTGTACATATTAGAACTTCCGCTACTACTCCTACCACTCCGGTTTTATGTAGCAGATATGGTGACAGTAACTCCCCGCATAATATGCTTATAGCAAATCCGCAACAACAATAGTAAGTATTATTATTACATGTCTTTTTTAATAATATTATTTACATATTATTTTTGCAGTAGTAGTAGTAATCAACAACAACAATCACCATCAACAAACTTCACGAAACGACCGCGAGCAAAAGCGTAAGTTATTAACGAGTTCTGTTGTAAATTAATGCTGATCTATTTTGTTGTTGTGATATTCTTTAGTGGTAATAATTACATAGCTGGTGGATCACAGACAGAAGAAGTAAATATTAGCAGTGAAAAAATGTAAGTTGTTATAATACTGCCCTCGTCACTTATAATGATAATCATCGCTTATAAATAGACAGCAAAAGAGGAAAGTAACACGAGGAAATCAACCCAATAAAATTTCTGATCCTATTACGTAAGTGTTATTGATATATTAACCATGTGATAAGAATATTATAGTAACAATCGCACTTACTTACTAGAGTTCAACCAGCAGCAGTACAAGAATATGGTATGAAACAGCAGCACCAAACCGCAGGAATTGCTGTGGTCTATGATGATGATGATGATGGTGATGACGGGGATGATGGTGATGAAGATGATGAAGAAGACGATGGAACGGTAAATGCTCTCAACGCAGTTGCAAATTATAAGAAGAACCAACAGATAATGTGAAGACGACTGGTATAAGAAGAAGCAATCATGGAATGGAATAAGAATGGAAAAGAAATGGAATAATGTGAAGAAGACGACTGGTATAAGAAGAAGAAGGAATCATGGAAGAATGGAAGAGAAATGGAATAATGTGAAGAAGACGACTGGTATAAGAAGAAGCAATCATGGAAAGGAATCATCAGCAGTTTAGTAGTGCGATTTGATTATGTAATTTATTAAGTATATTTATTAGTGTATTCCAGAAATGTAATTGCTTAATTATTAAGTATATTTATTAGTGTATTCTAGAAAGGTAATTGCTCAATTATTGAGTAGTATATTTTAGTATATTAGTTCCTGAACTAAAATAAACTGTTAGTTTAACTTAGTTCACTTTAGTATTTTAGTTCCTGAACTAAAATAAACTATTAGTTTATTTTAGTTTTCAAAGTGTAAACTAATTGAAACTAAAATAAACTAATTAGTTTATTTCTGTAAAAGAACCCATCTTTAGTTTATTTTAGTAAATAATATTAGTTCGAATCCCCGCCGGTGGGTCATCCTCCACATCATCTTCAACATGATGCTGTGGGGGATCAATAAGGCCGCCTCGCGGTCTACGCTTTCTGCCTTGGCGGACAGCCTTGGCTTCAGCATATA
>Ga0302272_1001307_pt1 | contig 11241 bp, 5 predicted proteins | sample III_Bog_N1_2_FD_198772 | JGI IMG/M metagenome (GOLD analysis project Ga0302272, IMG submission 198772) | Peat permafrost microbial communities from Stordalen Mire near Abisko, Sweden - III_Bog_N1_2 | ecosystem: Environmental > Terrestrial > Soil > Wetlands > Peat | place: Sweden: Abisko...
AGGCCTGCTGGGTTCTGAATTTTATACCGCTCATCCATTTTTCCCGATGAATAAAACGGTAGCCTGTATCAATACTGATGCAATGCTGTTCTTCGGAAAATATAAAGATGCAATGCTTACCGGAAGTGGCCAGTCGGAACTTGATGAATGGGTAAAACAGGAAGCTGAAAAACAGGGTCGTTATATTGCGCCCGATCCAAATCCGGAGAAAGGAATGTTTTTCCGTTCCGATCAGTTTCCGTTCGTGAAACTAGGAGTTCCGGCCATTTATGAAAAAGGATATGTTGATGCTGAAAAATATGGCAAAGAGGAAACCATGAAAAAAGTTGACCAATACTGGAAAGAAGTTTATCATTCCCCGTTCGACGAATACCATCCGGAGAAAGATGACCTGTCCGGAATTGTTCAGGATGCACAATTGTTGTATAATGTGGGACTCAGCCTGGCCAATTCCACAGCCTGGCCCGGGTGGAAAGATGGATCGGAATTTAAGGCTGTAAGAGAAATGTCGCGAAAATAATATACCATCATTCATAATTCAATGAAACTTCTCCATACTTCCGACTGGCACTTGGGCAAACGACTCGAAGATTTTTCGAGAATCGAAGAGCAACAGGCTGTTTTGCAGGAAATCTGCGAAATTGCTGATCGCGAACAGGTTGATGCTGTTCTGGTTGCAGGCGATTTGTTCGATACGTTCAATCCGCCCACAGAAGCTGTTGATCTGTTTTACCGAACATTAAAACGTTTGACCAACAATGGAAAACGACCTGTAATTGCCATCGCCGGAAATCACGATTCGCCCGATCGCATTGAGGCGCCCGATCCGTTGGCGCGTGAGTGCGGGATCATTTTTGCCGGTTATCCCAATTCGGTGGTTCCACCCTTTGAACTGGAATCGGGCTCGAAAGTTATCAGAAGCGAGGAAGGTTTTTTGGAACTTCAGCTTCCCGGAACCGACGTTCCTTTGCGCTTGTTGTTAACTCCGTATGCCAACGAATTCCGCCTGAAAACTTACCTCGGACACGAAAATTCCGAAGAAGAACTGCGATCTGTCCTTCAGGGAAAATGGCAGGAACTTGCAACAAACTATTGCGATGAAAAAGGTGTGAATGTGCTGATTACCCATTTATTCGTGGTAAAGAAGGGGAAAGAATTGCCCGAAGAACCAGCCGACGAAAAGCCGATTTTGCATGTAGGCGGCGCGCAGGTTATTTATTCTGACAATATTCCCAATCAGATTCAATACACGGCTTTAGGTCATTTGCACCGGATGAATCGGGTTGATTTGATGCCATGTCCGGTTTATTACTGCGGAAGTCCGCTTTCGTATAGTTTTGCTGAAGCTAACCAGAAAAAGTATGTGATTTTGGTCGATCTGGAAGTAGGGAAGGAAGCTCAAATCCGGGAAATAGAACTTACCAAAGGTAAAAAGTTGCTTCGTAAACGTGCTGAAGGGATTGACGAAGCGGTGATTTGGCTAACCGAAAATCAGGATTGTCTGGTTGAATTGACCATGGTAACCGACACGTTTCTCACGGGGCTGGAAAGAAAGCAGTTAAGCACTGCACATCAGGGAATTGTAACAATTATTCCTGAAGTAAAAAACGCAATCGGGTTATCATCAGGTAATAAAAAGAGCATTGATCTAACCAAAAACATGGAAGAGCTTTTTAGAGATTATTTCAGGCATAAAAATAAAGGACAGGAACCCAACGAGGAGATCATGAAGCTTTTCACAGAAGTATTGTCAGAGGAGGACGAAAAATGATACCGATAAAACTTACAATCCAAGGATTATATTCTTATCAGGAGAAGCAAACCATTGACTTTACCAGATTGACGTCGGCCAATCTATTTGGAATTTTTGGTGCTGTTGGAAGCGGAAAATCGAGTATTCTAGAAGCCATAACTTATGCTCTTTACAACGATACTGACCGGATGAATTTAAGAGACAACCGGAACTATAATATGATGAACCTGAAGTCTAACGAATTGTTGATTGATTTTGAATTTGAAACAGGGAAGGATCAGACAGCTTATCGGGCAGTTGTGAAAGGTAAACGCAATGGCAAGGATTTTGAAAAGGTTAATGCATTCGAACGTTCAGTATATTGTATGATAAATGGTAGCTGGATTCCGATTGCACCAGATTCGCTCAAAGATGTAATACACTTGACTTACAATAATTTCAAACGAACGATCATTATTCCGCAGGGGCAATTTCAGGAATTTTTGCAGTTGGGAAATGCAGATCGTACCCGAATGATGAGAGAACTTTTTAGTCTTGAAAAATTTGAGTTAGACAATAAAGCGACTTTGCTCGAATCGAGAAATAATGCTCAAAAGCAAAACCTCGAAGGACAGTTGCAACAACTTGGGGTAATTGATCCTGTGCAGATTAAACAATATGAAGAAAAACTGGCTCAACTTAAAACTGAACTTGCTCAGTTGACCAAATCACTGGCCGACAATCAAAAACAGGAAACCGAATGGAAACAATTGCATGAGTTGATGCAAAAGTTGGCGGATACACAGCAAATTTTCCAAAAACTCAAGGTTCAGGAGCCCGAATTTTCAGCCTTGGAAACCGCCATTCAAAACTATGAAAATTGCCTGATTCGGTTTAAAAGCCAGATTGATGCAATTACCCAAAGCGATAAAAAGATCGTTCAGAAAAGCGAACTGATTGAAAAAGAAACAGTCAGCCTGAAGAAAGCAGAAGAGGAGATTGCTGCATCTGAACAGGCATTCGCAACGCTGAAATCGGAATATGATCAACGCGATTTGCTTCGCCAAAAGGCTGATGAACTGGTAAAAATAGCCCGTTCATCTGTTTTGCAGACCGCCATTTTGAATGATGAGAATCGAATTGTAAAGGGCAGAATGGTGCTGGAAAATACCATCGAATCGCTTGAAAAACTAAAACTTGAAAAAGAAAATCTCGATTTGTTTTTGAAAGCTGAAAAGGCAAAACTTCCGGATTTGGCCATGCTTTCGCAGGTGAAAATATGGCATGCCGATCGTAAAAACCTGGACAGGCAATTGGCTGATTTAAAGGCTGAAACTTCAAAATATCAAAACGAAATACAGGCTATTTCTGAAGCAGTAAAAGTCAGTTTTCGCGAACCAATTTTTTCGGGTCTGACTGATGATGCCGACCTTGCGGCTGGAATTCAGTTTCTGAAACATAAAGTTGACCAGATGAATCAGCAAATTGCCCAATTGGATGTCGAAACGGCGCATTACCAGGTTCAATCGAAATTAGAGGAATATGCTGTGAATCTGCACGATGGCGAGGCTTGCCCGTTGTGTGGTTCGCTGCTGCATCCGGCTGTTTTCAGCGCCGAAAGTGTGGCCGGGGCTTTGCTGGAATCGAAAAAATTGAAGGTCGCGTTAGAAAAGGAAATTGCGTTGGTTAATGAGCAAATCAATCAACTCAACGATTCAGAAACGCGGTTGAAACTTTTCAGGAATCAACTGAATGAATTGTCGCTCAAACAAAAAGAGCTGAATTTGAAAACCGACAATCATTCTGCGCTTTTCCATTGGACTGGGTTTAACGACGAAATTATTGTCAATCAAGCGTTCCAGTCTTCTGAAATCCTTCAAAAAGTATTGAATGAGAAGGAAAAAGAACTCGGAAAAGTAGCTGTTCAATTTGAGAAAGAAAGTCAGAACAAAGAGAAGTTTCAGGCTGAACTGGAGAAAATCAAGACCTCGCTGGCCATTTCGCAAACCGAACTAAAAACGCTGTCGGAACAGATCCGGTTGATAAATCCTGATGATTACCGCACCAAAACTTCCGCAGAAATTGAAGCTGAAAAACAATTACTTCTGCAAAAATATTCCGGTCTGGAAAAGCAATTTAACGAATTGAACAACAAACTTGCCGAGCTTCGGAAAACGAAAGATACGATATGCGGAAGCATGGAAGCCAACCGGAAAGAGCTTTTTCAGGAACAAGAGGCCAATGCCGACATGCATAATCAGCTATCCAACGATCTGAATAGCAGTAAGTATGGAAGCATTGATGAGGTGAAACAGATTTTATCGACGGAACTAAACCTTGAACTTCAGAAACAAAAACTAGCCGCTTTCAGACAGCAGTTATTGTTGATGCAAAACCAAGTCAATCAGCTGCAAAATGAGATAGCTGGTCGCACTTACGACGACGAAGCCCATTGCAAATTATTAGCCGAACTAGTTGCCGTTGGTGAAATTGTGAATCAGAAAAATCAGGAACTTGGGAAAGTTACCGAGTTGTTGAAGAAGTTGCTCAGCGACCTGGAAAATCGCGCAATACTTCAAAAAGAATTGGATAATCTGGAATTGCGGGCTGAAAATCTCCGCACCTTGAAAAATATGTTCAAAGGTAGCGGTTTCGTGAATTACATCTCGTCGGTTTACCTCCAGAATTTGTGCAATGCGGCCAACGATCGGTTTTTCCAGCTGACCCGGCAGAAACTGAGCCTCGAAATTACCGATGACAACAGTTTCCAGGTACGCGATTATCTGAATGGTGGCAAGGTTCGCAGCGTGAAAACGCTTTCGGGCGGACAAATTTTTCAGGCAGCGCTTTCACTTGCATTGGCTTTGGCCGATAACATTCAGAAAATCACCGATTCGAACCAGAACTTCTTCTTTTTGGACGAAGGATTCGGTTCATTGGACAAAGATTCGCTCTCGGTTGTTTTCGACACGCTGAAATCGCTTCGGAAAGAGAACCGGATTGTTGGAGTCATTTCGCATGTGGAAGAGATGCAGCAAGAGATTGATACTCATTTACGGATTGTGAACCACGAAGAAACCGGCAGCCGGATTTTGACTAGCTGGGGCAATCAGTAGAGACAGAACATGTCCTGTCTCTGAATTTATGATAATGTTGCTTTAGGTGCCAGATACGGTATTTCGAAAATGAAAGTCGAGCCTTTTCCTAATTCTGATTCCAATCTGATTGAACCGCCAAGCATTTCAACGTATGCTTTTGAAATGGTAAGTCCCAATCCGATACCTTCATGTTGCCTTGAAAGTCCATGATCTGCTTGTCTGAAACGTTCAAAGATCAGATCTTTCTGCTCGGGTGGAATTCCCGGACCTGTATCCGTTACATAAAATTCGAGCCCCGACTCTTTCTTTTTGTATCCAAAAACGATTGACCCTTCTTTCGTGAATTTTAGTGCATTTTTCAGGAGGTAGGTTAAAACCTGGTTTAATTTGGTATTATCCGTTTCCAGAATGCTATCTTCTTCCTTAAGGTCGCAATGATAATTCAAACATACATTTTTTTGATCTCCTTGCGGCAGAAAAAACAATTGCAGGTCGTGGAGCATTTTGTTTACGTTTGTTTTCCTGATTTTCAAAGTTGTTTCTCCGGCTTCAATTCTCGACATATCAATTAAATCGCTGATAATATTGAGCATACGTTGAAGGTTCAATTCGATGATGCTGATAAATTCCTGTTGGTTTTCAAGTGAAAGGTCAGGTTCTTTCAACAGCTCGGCAAATCCGAGGATGCCATTCATCGGAGTGCGGATTTCGTGGCTGAGGTTGGCCAGGAATGCCGATTTCAAACGGTCGCTTTCCTCAGCTTTTTCCTTAGCTTTTACTAAATCGGCATCGTTTTTTTTCTTTTGGGTAATGTCTTCGATGTATCCTTCCAGATAATTCAATTCCCCGTTAGGATCGAAAATGCATTTTCCGCGTTCCCAAACCCATTTGATTTCGCCGGAAGCTGTTCGGATAGGATATTCTTCTTCAAAATGTTTTTTTTCGGCCAATATTCTTTGCCATTTTTCCCAGATTGGCATCCTGTATTCAGGCAATATCAAGTCGTTGAAGGAAATCAGTTTGTTCCCGATAAAATCATCAGGTTGGTACCCTGTAATACCGATACATGCTTCACTAATGAATGTCATGGTATAATTCTTGTCCAATGCACAACGGTATATGATTCCGGGAAGGTTGCTAATCAGGTTTGTAAGCGCTAATTTATTTTCATGAAGAGTCTCTTCTGCATTTTTTCTTTGTGCGATTTCAATTTTTAAAAGCTTATTTTTATTGATACTTCTCCTCGTCATAATTAATAAAATCAAAGCAATCACAAACAATACAAGTGATTGGTACAAATCATACAAAATTCTGGCTTTCAATGATTTGGCATTGTAATCCATTCCAAATACGGCGAGCACTTTACCTGTTTGAGTATCAAAAACGGGTACTTCGGCACTCACCCAGGTACCCCAACGGTCGGTAACCGGTTCGGTCACCAGCGCTTTCCCATCCTGAAATGGTTTTTTATCAGTCGCATCGGCTTCTGTAAATTCCTGTCCGGGAGGTGAATAGTCGGGAGAATTTTCGGGTTCAGAATCAACAATAAAGTAAAGTTTATCATTTCGCTGAATATACAAGTAAGCAAATTTGGCATTTTTGTTTACCCGTACGACCCCCCGGAGTATGCTTTTTAATTGCTGATAGTCTTTGTTTTTAAGGTCATTGATGTCGAAATCAAGTGTCTTTAGGTTTTCTTTTGGCAAACAGGCTTCAACCGATCGGGCAACCTGTAAAACCTTTTCGATTTCCTGCTTTTTTGTATCACGCCAGATATATCCAACAAATGTGGATCCTGAAATCAGCAACAAAAGAAGAATCAGGATTTCTTTTATCGAAATTTTTTTTGGTGAGTTATCATAAGTCATTATTATCGAACTAAGAGATCGTTAAAATATACATTCATCACTATACTAATCTATCCTTCCACAATCGCAGGAATGTTTGATTCTTCAGTTAATAAAGATAAAGAAAGAAAAAAAATGTTCATTTCAAAAAAGCCGGAGGCATAAACGAAATGAAAATAAAAAAGCCGCTCTCCCAGGGAAACAGCGGCTTTAAAAGGTATTTTAATTGATTTTATTTTCTCCAGAGTTTATTCATATTTTCCAATGTTTTGCCTTTGGTTTCGGGAACCATTTTCCAGACAAACAGAGCAGAAAGTACACTCATAACGCCATACAGGCAATAAGTAAACGATATACTAATGGATTGCAAAGCCGGGAAAGTCGACGAAACAATGAAGTTCGAAATCCATTGTGCAGCAACGGCAATTGCAACTGCTTTTCCCCGGATGGTATTTGGGAAGATTTCAGAAATCATTACCCAGCAAATTGGACCCCATGACATCATAAAGGAAGCAGTGTAAATAACAATGAAAATCAAAGTACTTATACCGATGATGTTTAAATAAGCCAATAGAGCGATTGCAAACATACCGACAGACATACCGATTGAACCGATAATCAGCAATGGTTTACGACCGAATTTGTCAACCGTAAAGATGGCAACCAACGTAAATATGATGTTTATGAAACCCATGATTACCGTTTGCCACATGGCTGCATCGCTACCAAAACCGAGCCCTTTGAAAATGGTAGGAGCATAATAAAGCACGACGTTTATACCAACAATTTGTTGAAAAACAGATAGTAAAACACCTATTATCAAAACTTTCCATCCATAAGCAAGTACTGCTTCAACCTTTTCGTGAGCGGTTTCCTTTATGTCCGATAAAATCTCTTTGGCTTTATTCACGCCATTAATTTTCGACAGAATGTGCAAAGCTTTGTCCTCTTGTCCGGCTAATGCCAGATAACGAGGTGTTTCAGGTACCATAAACAACAATAAGCCAAACAAACCTGCCGGCACTGCATTGGAAGCAAACATTAGACGCCATCCTTCAGAATCGACCCATGTTTGCGGTTTCCCGTTTGCGATAAAATAGTTCACAAAATAAACGATCAGCATACCAAAAATAATGGCAAACTGGTTCCACGATACTAACTTTCCACGAATTTCAGCAGGTGCAATTTCTGCAATGTACATCGGACAAATGGCTGAAGCCAATCCAACGCCAATACCACCTAAAATACGATAGATATTAAATGCGATCAATACACGAAGCGATCCGTCGCCTTTTGGAAAAAATATTGCTTCAGGAAAAGCGGCCCCAAGAGACGCTACCAAAAACAACATGGCAGCAATAAACAAGGAGTTTTTACGTCCAAGTTTTGAGGCGAAAATCCCTGAAATTGCGCTACCAATAATACATCCGATAAGTGCACTCGAAACAGTAGCTCCGTGATAGAAAGTGGCTAAATCGCCGAATGTTTCCTGATTAAGGTGGAAAAACGTCTTTAGAGAATCGACAGCTCCCGAAATTACAGCGGTGTCGTATCCGAATAGCAAACCACCAATGGTGGCCACCAGGGTTATTCCAAAAATATAAGATTTACTTCCTTGTTGTGCGTTCATAGTTTAGATTTTAGAACCAAGAGCCATAAACAAAGACAGTAGAATAGTTTCTCGTAAGGCCCTGTTTATTTGGTCGTAGTATTTGTTTAATATTTATAGGTTTTAAACGACGAGAGCCAAGAAGCAAGACTAATAAAAGTCTTGGCTCTTGGTTCTATTATCTTGGTTCAATTAAATGTACATATTTACGATAGCTTCGTACAGTTCCTGTTTGCCGCTGGTTTGCTTAGGTTCGCCTTTCGATTTGGCATAAGCAACTACATCTTCCAACGAAAGTTTTCCTTCTTCGAATTCTTTGCCTTTTCCTGCATCATAAGAAGCGTAACGTTCAGCAACCATTTTCTTATATGGTGATTCTTCGAGGATTGCAGCTGCAGCTTCTAAAGCGCGTGCCATTGCATCCATTCCGGCAATATGAGCGATGAATAAATCATCTAAGTCGGTAGAATTACGACGGATCTTAGCGTCGAAGTTTGTACCACCACCTTGCATACCACCACCTTGCAGGATAACCAGCATAGCCTGAGTTAATTCGTAAAGGTCAATTGGGAATTGGTCGGTATCCCAACCATTCTGAGCATCACCGCGGTTTGCGTCGATAGCTCCGAGCATACCTGCGTCAACAGCACATTGAAGTTCGTGTTCGAATGTATGACCTGCCAATGTAGCGTGGTTTACTTCGATATTGATTTTGAAATCTTTTTCCAAACCGTATTCTTTCAGGAAGCCAATAACCGTTTCGGTATCCACATCGTATTGATGTTTCATTGGTTCCATTGGTTTTGGTTCGATCAGGAATACACCTTTGAATCCTTTTGAACGTGCATAGTCACGAGCCAGGGTCAACAACATTCCAAGATGTTTTTTCTCACGTTTCATGTTGGTATTGAGCAAGCTCATGTAACCTTCACGTCCACCCCAGAAAACATAAGCTTTACCACCCAATTCGATGGTTGAATCCAATGCATTTTTGATTTGAACCATTGCATAAGCAGCAGCATCAAAATCAGGATTTGTGCTTGCACCGTTCATATAACGTGCATGGCTGAATACGTTTGCGGTACCCCACATCAGGCTGATGCCGGTTTCTGCTTGTTTTTGTTTTGCATAAGCAACAATTGCTTTCAGGTTAGCTTCGTATTCTTCGATACTGCCACCTTCACTGATTAAATCGATATCATGGAAGCAATAGTATTTAATGCCAATTTTCTGCATAAATTCGAAACCTGCATCCATTTTGTCTTTAGCTGCCTGCAGAGCGTCAGTTGCGCCAACCCATGGGTGCTTCTGTGTGCCGCCACCAAATTGGTCGCCACCTTCTGCACACATTGAGTGCCACCAAGCCATACAGAATTTGAACCATTCTTCCATGGTTTTGCCATACACTACCTTTTTAGCATCGTAATAACGGAATGCCATTGGGTTTTTACTTTCTTTACCTTCGAATTTGATTTTTTCCACGGATGGAAAATAAGCTTTTGTGCTCATGATTTTTAATATTTATGGTTAATAATTTACTGTTTCGATTGTCATCCTAAGAAATGAGTTAACCTCCTGACGTTGGGATGATAACTAAACATTTTTTATTTAAATGAATTTTTCTAATAACGTTTTCCAGTTGCCGTAAGCAGCTTCATACTCAGCCTTTTTAGTCAGATTTGGCTCTATTGTTTCAAGTTTTTTCAGGTTGGCAAAAGCTTCTTTAGCCGATGCATAATAACCCGATCCGATCCCGGCGCCACGTGCTGCACCCACCGAACCATCGGTGTTGTACAATTCGATGGTGGCTCCTGAAATTCCGGCCAGTGTTTCGCGGAAAATCGGGCTGAGGAACATGTTGGCTTTTCCAGCACGGATTACCTTCGCCTTGATGCCTATTTCTTCCATGATTTCCATTCCGTATTTGAACGAGAAAACAATTCCTTCCTGAGCCGCACGGAACAAATGGGCGTTGGTGTGAGTGTTGAATCCCAATCCCGAAATCTGAGCGCCAATATTTTTATTTCGAAGAACGCGTTCGGCGCCATTTCCGAAGGGCAGAATACTCAAACCGTCTGAACCAATTGCCACATTTGCTGCTTTGAGGTTCATTTCTTCGTACGAAAAGGCTTTGTTCCCGACATTCTTATTCAACCATGAATTCAGAATCCCGGTGCCATTGATGCACAATAAAACTCCCAAACGATTTGCCTCGGAAGTGTGGTTCACGTGTGCAAAAGTATTAACGCGAGAATACGGATCATATTTTACTTCGCCGCTAACTCCGTAAACAACTCCTGAAGTTCCGGCAGTTGTGGCAATTTCGCCAGGATTTAAAACGTTCAGCGAAAGTGCATTATTTGGTTGATCGCCAGCGCGGTAGCTGATTTTGGTTCCTTCGGCCAATCCCAGTTCGGCAGAAGCTTTGGCATTCACCACGCCCTGAACCGAAAACGTTGGAACGATTTCAGGAATAAACGATTTTTCGAAACCATAATAATCGAGCAGCATATCGGCTACGGCATTTTCCTTGAAATTCCAGAGAATTCCTTCAGACAAGCCGCTGGCGGTGGTTTTAATTTCTCCTGAAAGCTTCATGGCAATGTAATCGCCCGGAAGCATTATTTTATCGATTCGGGCATATAAAGCTGGTTCATTTTCTTTTACCCATTTCAACTTCGAAGCGGTGAAATTACCTGGTGAGTTCAAAAGATTGGAAAGACATTTTTCTTCGCCCATTTCGGCAAAAGCTTTGTTTCCGAATTCAGCAGCGCGACTGTCGCACCAGATAATGGACGGGCGCAAAACCTGCTGGTTTTTGTCAACGCAAACCAACCCATGCATTTGGTACGAAATACCGATTGAATCAATTGATTTGGGTTCAGCGTGAGATTCTGCAAGAACATCGCGAAGCGCCAATTTCAGGTTTCCCCACCATTGTTCGGGTTCTTGTTC
>Ga0302272_1001311_pt1 | contig 11210 bp, 10 predicted proteins | sample III_Bog_N1_2_FD_198772 | JGI IMG/M metagenome (GOLD analysis project Ga0302272, IMG submission 198772) | Peat permafrost microbial communities from Stordalen Mire near Abisko, Sweden - III_Bog_N1_2 | ecosystem: Environmental > Terrestrial > Soil > Wetlands > Peat | place: Sweden: Abisko...
TGAACAATCCCTATTTTTTTACAGGGCTGAAATATAGTTTCAACTGTAGCATCCACCCCGTCGATCACCACTTTCCCGTAATTCATGATGGTCCAGGAGAAGGTATCTTTATTCGGATAAGCAACGATTTTGTCGGTGACATTATTATAATAACCATCCAGAGTCAGTGAAAGGAATGGAAACCAGCTGCTTACTGAATGTGTATACGTAAACCCCAGATTGTACTGATTTGTTTTTTCGGGTCTTAAATCCCTGTTGCCGACTTCCGAATAATACAGGTCGTTGAACGAAGGCAGACGGAAAATGTTCTTGTAAAAGATCCTCATCCTGAAATCCTGTGCTTTAAAAGGTTTGACCGAAAGACTTATATAGGGTGATAGTTGAGGGGTTACAGTGGCTGCATTCCCGGTTTTTACAGTTTCATCATCCACTGTTGACAACACACTCGCTGTTGCAAGAAACTGATTAGTCACATACTTTGTTGCAGCTGCCGTAAGCCAGGAATATCGTGTTGGGTTAGCAAAGGACTTGGCATCGGAAGAGAGTGTTGTAACCGCTCCATCGGTTGATGCCGAAAAAGATAAATTTTCCATGGCTCTGAAAAGAACAGATGCCGATCCGTAGTATTCAGTCTGCAGATACCTGCTCTCCATTTTACCTTCGGAATTTAAATAAGTCGGGTCTAAATAATGCATATACCCGCTATTAAATTTAGCATTCGACTGGAAAACCCAAAAGCGAGAAAACTCTTTTTCGTAATGTGCCTGTGTGAAAAATGTATTATCCCATATCCTTTGTTTTGATGAACTTTCGGCATTGTATAATATTGTCGGACCGGGTAATCCGCGTTCCGACTGGTAATAATAAGCCTTGATAGTTCCGTTTTCTTTTTCGGAGAAATGAGCATATACGGCAGCTTCGAGTCTTAAATTCTGCACATCGGTATTTTGACGTATTTCATTTGTGGTCAGATTGGAAGATGAAGGTCCGTAATTCAAAATATACGGATATTTCCCATCAGCTGATAGCCATTCGCCACTAAATGAAGCAGATAATACTTTGCTCATTTTATCTTCAAGATACACCGAAGGATTGAACAACCCAAATGACCCTGCTTTCAGAGACACTTTTCCATTCATTTTTATATTCTCCTTAAATTCAGGAGTCAGGGTGCGTATATTCAGTACGGAGGCTGATGCGAAGAGTCTGGCCGGTTGAAATATATTATCACTTTGGCCGCTGTTGAGCGAAATCATATCCACATTGTCGAGCGAAAACCTTCCAAGGTCAATTTGTCCTGTCTGGCAATCGGTCAACGTAATCCCGTCATAACTTACCGCTGTGTGATTTCCACCCAAACTGCGAACAGAAATTGTTTTCAACCCTCCAATACCGCCATAATCTTTTACCGTAACACCTGAAAAGCATTTCACAGCATCCGAAACCTGTAATACATTCAGTCCTTCAATGTCTTTTGCAGACAAAATCTGTAAGGGAGCTGATGAACGGACTTCCGAATCGGGATATTTTTCGGTAACTGTTACTCCTTGAATATTATGGGTTTTTGTAGAGTCATTAGGAGCTAAATTCTGAGCTGCAAGGACGGATGGCAGTATTAACAACCATAAAAACGGGAGTGCCCTGGAAGAATGCAACTGTTGAAATGTAAAAGCCGACATACAATCTATTTGTATAAATAAATCCCAAAATAGCTTGCAGGAAAAGAAAAATCAACAAAGCATGAAGGTGCATTATTGGTTTCTGGCTTTGTCCTCGAAAGCTCTAAAACTAATTGTCATGGCAGGTCTTCTGACTCACTTTGTTTTTGAACGCCTTCCCATCGGTCATTTGACAAACAGTGGCTAAAGTATTGTTCAAACTATCTTAAAGTTTACAGCAGCGGGACTGTTGCCGGTTTTCACGGCATTCCCTTTTAATCACTTTTCGTGTAATACGAAATCGCGAACCAATGCAAGTGCAAAGATAGTGGAAAATAAGCCAATTTGAAAATGCGAATCAAGCTGTGATAATAGTTGAATCATTAATTGTAAGCAGGGGTATAATTGTGTTAATTAAATTAAAAATAATCTTATATTAAATTATATGAGGCCCTTTCATTTCCAAATTTCCAAATTATCACATTTTCAAATTGATTTTTTGTATCTTTGTACCCCTAAAATCATTTCAAATAAAGTCTTTATGGGTAGTTTAGGTAAATGGATAGGTGGAGGCCTGGGATGGGCATTTGGCGGTCCCATTGGCGCATTAATCGGTTTTACGCTGGGATCCATGTTTGATGGTTCCGGTATTTCAAGCGTTTCAACAACTTTAAGTTCGAACAGGACCACAGAAGGTGATTTCAAAATGAGCCTGCTGGTGCTTATGGCATGTATCATGAAAGCGGATGGGCATGTTGATAAATCGGAACTTGTCGTGGTGAAACGATTTTTAGTTGCCAACTTCGGAGAACAGGGAGCTTTGGATGCTTTACAAATTCTAAAAAACCTGTTGGATCAAAACATCAACGAAACAGAAGTTGCCCTGCAGATAAGCCAGAACCTGAATTATTCTTCAAAACTGGAATTACTCCATTTGCTTTTTAATATTGCGTATGCCGATGGCGAAGTTGTTGCTGCGGAAATGGCTACCATTCAACGGATAGCCGATATATTCCGAATTGACAGGCTTGATTTTGAATCGGTGAAAGCACCTTACATGAAGCACATCGATCAGGACTGGGCCTATAAATCACTTGAAATTGAACCTACAGCAACAAACGAGGAAATAAAAAAAGCCTACAGAAATATGGCTAAGAAATACCACCCGGATAAAGTGAACGATCTGGGTGAAGACGTGAAGAAATCGGCAACGGAAAAATTCAGGTCTGTCAATGAAGCGTATGAAAGTCTGAAAAGACAACGGGGAATTCTTTGAAGAAGGAATGAGGATTGAGGAATGAGAGGTAGGAAGTAAGAGGTAAGGAATAAGAGTAACAAGTTTAAGAAATAAGAAATAAGCATTAAGGAATGAGGAATAAAAAATGAGAAAAAATTAGTGGGAAAAGTGAAGAACTAATATTTTATTTACACTAAGCACTTATATCTTCGTTCTTACCTCTTACTTCAAAATATTCATGGTAGTACATCAGTTTACATATTTGATTATGGAAAATAAATTATACATTTACAATACGTTAAGTCGTAAAAAAGAATTATTCGTCCCGATCCATACTCCCAACGTAGGCATGTATGTTTGTGGTCCTACTGTTTACGGGGATGCACATTTGGGTCATGCTCGTCCTGCCATTACGTTTGATATTTTATTCCGTTACCTCATGCATTTAGGGTATAAAGTCAGATATGTACGGAATATAACTGATGTCGGGCATCTGGAAAATGATTCTGACAATGGCGAAGATAAAATTGAAAAAAAAGCAAGGCTTGATGAACTGGAACCAATGGAAGTGGTGCAGTATTATACCAATCGCTATCACAAAGCCATGGAAGCATTGAATGTGTTACCTCCAAGCATTGAACCCAATGCTTCCGGTCATATTATGGAGCAGATTGACTTTACACAAAAAATACTGGATGCCGGTTATGCCTACATCAGTGAAGGATCTGTCTATTTTGATGTAGAAAAATACAATAAAAAATACCATTACGGAAAACTTTCGGGCCGTAATATTGAAGACATGCTTGAATCAACGCGTGAGTTGGACGGACAAAGCGAAAAACACCGTAGTGTTGATTTTGCACTCTGGAAGAAAGCATCGCCCGAACATATCATGCGTTGGAAGTCGCCCTGGAGTGTGGGCTTTCCAGGCTGGCATATGGAATGCTCGGCCATGGGAACAAAATACCTTGGTGAACAATTTGATATACACGGGGGTGGAATGGATTTAATGTTCCCCCACCATGAATGCGAAATAGCACAATCTACTGCCGCTTTGGGAAAAGAAACAGTGAAGTACTGGATGCACAACAATATGATTACCATCAACGGACAGAAGATGGGTAAATCACTTGGCAACTTTATTAACCTGGAAGAATTCTTTACAGGAAGTCATGCTCTCCTGACGCAGGCATTTAGTCCGATGACTGTACGCTTCTTTATCCTACAGGCACACTACCGCAGTACAGTAGATTTTAGCAATGAAGCGTTACAGGCCTCTGAAAAGGGACTGAGCCGTTTGATGGAAGGATATGCACGGTTGCAAAAACTGACAGCCTCGACTGTTTCATCGGTTGATACAAGCGGACTTCGTGCTAAATGCGAGGAAGCTATGCTTGATGACCTGAATACACCGATAGTCATCTCCCATTTGTTTGATGCCCTTAAATCCATTAATCTGGTGTATGATGGGAAAGAAACAGTTTCAGAGGTTGATTTAACTGAACTTAAATCGGTTTTCAGTCTGTTTGTGGATGAAACACTTGGATTGGTTTCCGAAAACGAAAGCAATGCCGGAAATGAAGCATATAAAAAGGCTATTGATTTATTACTGAATATACGCCTGGAAGCCAAGCAAAATAAAGATTGGGCAACCAGTGACAAAATCAGGAATGAACTTACTGCACTTGGTTTTGAAATTAAGGATACCAAAGACGGATTTGAGTGGAAGATCTAGGCGTTCCGCGTTTGAAGAGTTTGAAGTTTGAAAGGTTTGAAGTTTGAAAGGTTTGAGGTTTGAAAAGTTCAGTGTTCTTTGATCTTTGATCTTGGTTCTTGGTTCTTGGTTCCTGGCTCTATAAATTGTAAATGAATAAATTGTACATTATTTCTCTTGTAATGAACATAAATTCAATTATATAGTCTACATACCTTTTTGTTACATACAACATTGTTACATACAATATTGTATGTAACAAAAAATGAATTATCTTTGGCATCAAAAATTGAATATTATGAATAATCCATTCGTTTTTGGTTCAGCCACATCGGGAGAACAATTTACTGACCGGATAAAAGATACCGAACGGTTACTGGCAAATTTTACTCATGGTGTCAGTTCAATAATTATATCTCCACGTCGCTGGGGAAAAACGTCACTGGTTCAGAAAGTAAGTGCGATTGCCGGGAACAGGAACCTGAAAGTAGTCAACATAGATATTTTTTCATGCAGGAATGCTGAAGATTTTTATTTGCTTTTTGCCACAGAGGTGATTAAACAAACTGCCGGTAAATGGGAGGAATGGGTTGAAAGTGCAAAGCGATATTTATCAGCACTGATACCAAAAATCAGTTTTGGTATTGATCCACAAGTTGATTTTTCTGTTTCGCTTGATTTTTCAAACGTAAAGTTGAATGACGATGTACTCGATTTGCCTCAAAAAATTGCAAAAGAAAAAGGGTTTCGGGTGGTAGTGTGCATTGATGAGTTTCAACAGATATGCGAATTTACCGATCATATACATTTTCAGCGGAAACTGCGTTCGGTATGGCAATTACAAAACGAAGTATCCTATTGTTTGTATGGTAGCAAGAAACATTTAATGGCAGAGCTTTTCTCAAAACAAAGCATGCCGTTTTATAAATTCGGAGATGTTTTTTATTTGCAAAAAATAAACAGTGATGACTGGATTCGGTTTATTTGTGATAGATTTGAATCAACAGGTAAAAAAATAAACCCTGAACAGGCGAAAACGATTTGTGATACTGTTGAAAATCATTCGTCGTATGTACAACAACTTGCATGGAACGTATGGGTAAAGACAAGTGGGGTTACAAAAGATGAGGATATAGAGGCGGCCATTACAGAGTTATTTAATCAAAACGTGATGCTTTATTACCGTTATATTGAGGAACTGTCAGGATATCAGATTAATTTTTTAAAGGCAATAGCTGAAAATGTAAATTCGGAATTCACTAAAAATGAAATTCTTCAGAAATATCATTTAGGAACGTCTGCCAATGTGAAACGATTAAAAGATGCACTTGAGAAAAAAGAATTAATTGACATTTCAGGAAAAATAGTGAGCTTTAATGATCCGGTATTTAAACTTTGGTTTAAGAAGAACCTGCGAAAATAGTTAAGTAATTAAGAATTAATAATTAATAATTTTCAGAATGCTGAAATTTATGCATTTGCAGATTTACAAATAGATCATTTAACTATCTGTGATTAATTAGATAGAATCTTTGTTGTTGAAAAATCAATACAAAACTGACGCAATGAATAATAAGGGAGAAATAATTCTTTATCAATCTAAAGATTCAACACAACTTGAAGTTCAGGTTGAAGATGAAACTGTTTAGTTGATCCGGGCACAAATGGCTGTTCTGTTTAAAACGTACTGTTCTTGATAACAAAGCATTTACGATATATTTATATGACCAATGGATTAGATAAATTGTCAACTTGTGCAAAAATTGCACAGGTTCAAATTGACGAAAATCGAAAAGTATCCAGTATCAAATATCTTTAATGAATGTGAGTTGGAGCGGGATTCAATATGTAAAGAATCCTTACTAACTGTTGCAGATGGAAAAGCATATAAAAATATCTTTTATAATCCGGATGTTATCATATCAGTTGGCTATCGTGTAAAGTCAAAGCGTGACACTCAATTCCGCATCCGGGCCAACAACATTTTGAAGGAATACCTGTTTAAAGGTTATGTGGTGAATCATCGGATATTTTGTCTGATAAAGTCGTTTATAGTCATCTCCTATATGTTCCAAAATGGAACTTATGGAATTATAGGTGCTTCATTGAAAGACCTGGCAAAAAAAGGATTTGCATTTTCCAAAATCGGACTTGATGCAGCTGAAATAATAAGAAGAATTGAGAACAAAAACAATTAACAAAACAATAAACTAATGGAAACAACGAGACAACAAAAAATATCGCGGATGTTGCAGAAAGAACTGGGGGAAATCTTTTTGTTGTACGCCCGTGAAATTCACGGTACTTTAATTACAGTTACTTCGGTGCGCATAAGTCCCGATTTGGGAATTGCCCGCACACATTTAAGTATTTTCCCAAGTGATAAAGCGGCGGAAGTATTGGTCAAAGTAAATGCCGATGCCAAATCAATCCGGTATGATTTAGGCAAAAGAGTGCGTTACCAGTTACGGATAGTCCCCGAATTGTTCTTTCATATTGACGATTCACTCGATTACCTGGAAAATATAGATAATTTACTGAGAAGTGATCCTCCCGGACCGGTAACCGAAGAAATTGAATAGGGATTGAAACAATGAATAACCAACATAACAATACATCATCGTCCTTTCGTGGTATCTCATTTTCTTTTCGCATAGCCAGACGTTACCTTTTCTCCAAAAAGTCGCATAATGCCATCAATATCATTTCGGGCATTTCTGCGGCCGGTGTTGGAGTAGGAGCAATGGCACTGGTGTGTGTACTCTCTGTGTTCAATGGATTCGAATTACTCATTTCGGATATGTTTTCATCATTTGATCCGGATTTGAAAATTACATTGACTCATGGAAAAACATTTGATGATAATTCACAGGAACTTAATAACGTTCGTAAATTAAAGTCAGTTGCATATTTCACCGAAGTAGTGGAAGAGAATGCGTTGTTGCGATTCAAAAACAAGCAGATGCCCGCTACTATCAAAGGGGTGAGTAATGATTTTGAAAAAATGACACGAATAGACAGTATCATGTATGATGGAAAGTTTATTCTGAATGACGGTGCTTTTGAACGGGCAGTTCCGGGTGTTGGTGTAGCCAGTATTCTTGGACTCGGAGCCCATTTTATCGATCCTCTGTATATTTATGCCCCTAAACGTACTTCAAAAATTAATCTGCTTCGCCCTGAAAGCAGTTTTAACCAGATGGGAACATTTGTTTCCGGGATATTCTCGGTAAAGCAGTTGCAATACGACGATCACTATGTGATTGTTTCAATAAAACTCGCCCGTGATTTGTTTGATTATGAGAAAACAAAAGTTACATCGGTAGAACTGAAATTAGCCAACGGTGTTGACCAGGAGAAAGTTCAAAAACAAATTAAGAACCTGTTGGGAGATCGTTATCAGGTAAAGAACCGTTACGAGCAACAGGAGAGTTTCTTTAAGATTATGAAGATTGAGAAATGGTTTACCTACCTCATCCTGTGTTTTATACTCCTTATTGCGAGCTTTAATATCATTGGATCACTGTCCATGCTGATTATCGATAAGAAAGGGGATATAGAGACTCTAAGGAGCCTGGGAGCAAACAATCAGTTGATAAAACGTATTTTCCTGTTCGAAGGATGGCTGATATCAGTAGTTGGTGCTATATCCGGTATCGGGATTGGGGCTTTGATGTGTCTGTTGCAACAACATTTTGGGATACTGAAACTTGGTACTGGCTATGTAGTGGATGCATATCCTGTCTTAACCAATCCAATGGATTTTCTGTTAGTCTTTGTAACCGTCATCGTTATGGGATTTCTCGCTGCTTATTATCCTGTCCGGTATATCCGAAAGCAGGAAAATTTATCAGATTAAATTTCATATCAATATAATTGTTTTTACAACATAAAGTATAATAATCCGTTATTGAAAAATCAATTCCATTCATCCTGTTAAATCAAGGTTTGTAGATGAAAATATTTAACTTCCTGATTGTCTTTGTTGCCACTTTTCTTACATCATGTGTTGGTGGTCAATTAAACCAACAATTGGTCTATGAAAAGAATCCACAGTATACCTGGGGGTATGCAGAATTCTTTGGCGATTATTATTTACCTGAAAACGGAAATAAAAACAATGTATTGTCAGTATCCCTGTTTACCGATTCACTGAAAATCAACGAAGTCGGAAGTCTGACCGGGATTGGTCAGTATCTGTTTCTGGAAGATGTTTTTCAGGCTGCTACTGATACTCTCCTGCAAGCAGGAACTTATACAGTTAATGACTCAGGTTTACCATTTACGGTTGCTCCCGGTAAAAACGATACCGTTGATAATGCAGCCTATCCGATCGGGGCCTATATATCATATTATGAATCAAATGCTGCAAATTCGACCTTGAAAACCATTACCGGAGGATCATTTACTGTCGGATATTCAGGAAATAAATACACCATTGCCTGTAATTTTAAAACTTCGGATGGGTTGGATCTGAAGGGGAATTTTAATGCAATATTGCCACATATTGATCAATCCCTTGCAACCCAAAAATCCGGAATATGTCCAAAACTTGTACATATCAGCAGATAATCTGTAAAATACAACCCTGAAATACCAATCAATTCCCTTAAAATAAATTAAATAGTCTAAGATGATAAGATAAATATAAAAATCTAATTATCTTTGCACACGTTTGTATTTTAATAAATGAAGAAAAGAATAACTATAAAAGATATTGCCAAAGAATTGAATGTGCATCATTCTACTGTATCGCGTGCTTTAAGAAATGACCCGCGAGTGAATGAAAAGACACGTAATCTGGTACTTGAATATGCAAAAGAGCACGATTATCAAACGAATATGAATGCCGTCCAGTTACGTGGCAGTAGCAAAAATACAATTGCTTTAATTGTCCCAAATATAAATCATAATTTCTTCTCGGATATTGTAAGTCAACTAACCAATATCGCCTATAAAAAAGGGTTTATCCTTTCTGTTTTTCAATCAAACGAAGATTATGAGCATGAGGTTGGAATTGTAAATACGATTATTAAACAAAACTATGCAGGTGTTATTGCCTCCATTTCGAAAGATACGACTAACAGTAAACATTTTAAGCTGTTAAATTCATATGGGATTCCTCTTGTTTTCTTTGACAGGGTGTGTGATGATATCAGTACTCCAAAAGTATTGGTCGATAATTATCAGATCACTTTCGAAGCAACAGAACATTTAATTAGTAAAGGGTATAAACGAATCGCACATATTACAGGCCCTACCCACATTAATGTCTTTAAAGACAGGGAAAACGGCTATAACGATGCTCTTATAAAACATGGGTTGGAATATAACCGGAAAATCTCGTATAATGACGAATTTACTGTTGAACTTGGAGAAAAGTGTCTTGCCGGTCTGTTAACGGAAGTTGAGAAACCTGATGCACTGATTTCATCCTCCATTCACTTAACAATGGGTATCGTTGTCCTTTGCCGTAAAATGGATATCCGGATTCCACAGGATTTAGCCATTATCGGATTCGGAAATAATTTGAATTCGTTGATTATGCAACCCCAGTTAACCTCAATTAATCAGTCTGAAACAAGTATTGCAGAAATTTCATTCAATCTGTTGGAAAAACTGATAAACAAAGAAATCCCGATTGATGAAAATTATACTGAAACAGTAAATGCTCAAATAGTTTACAGAGAGTCATGCTAACAATATTTTATTTAATCTTGCACACGTGTGCTATAATACTTTAATCTTATGTTAAAAGGAATTTCACCTTTAGTAAGTCCTGAACTGTTGGCAGTTTTGGCACGTATGGGTCATGGTGACGAAATCATTCTGGCTGATGCTCATTTTCCCGGAGAATCATTTAATGGAAGGGTTTTAAGGGCTGATGGCCTTCGTATTCCCGAATTACTGGCTGCAATATTGCCCTTGTTTGAACTTGATGCCTATACTCCTCATCCGTTAGTTATGATGGCAGCTGTAAAAGGTGACGAACTCGATCCGACTGTTGAAGAATCATATCTCAAAAGTATTCATATCTCCAATCCGAATGCTCCTTCCATTGAACGGATCGACCGTTTTGCTTTTTATGAAAGAACCAAATCTGTTTTTGCAGTTGTCATGACCGGCGAAACGGCTAAATATGGGAATATCCTTCTTAAGAAAGGGGTTACTCCTTGCTGAGTTGTTTAGTTGATTAAGTTGAATAAGTAGAATAAGTAATTAAGTTGAATAAGTAATTAAGTTGAATAAGTTGATTAATTTGATTAGAAATTTACCAATTAATTCAATAAACCAATTAACCTCCCGATAGCTATCGGGACAACCAATCAACTCAATCAACAGTCAACTCAATCAACCTCCCGATAGCTATCGGGACAACCAATTAACTCAATCAACAATCAACTCAATCAACCTCCCGATAGCTATCGGGACAACCAATTAACTAATCAACTAACATAAATGACATTAACATCAAAAGGTGCTTTTTTGCCTGGAAATAGCACAGTAGTTTTCAAAGACGTAGAATTTCCTACACCAGGCCATGGCGAAGTACTTCTCAAAGTGAAATCTTCCACAATTTGTGGAAGTGACATTCGTGCTA
>Ga0302272_1001324_pt1 | contig 11112 bp, 11 predicted proteins | sample III_Bog_N1_2_FD_198772 | JGI IMG/M metagenome (GOLD analysis project Ga0302272, IMG submission 198772) | Peat permafrost microbial communities from Stordalen Mire near Abisko, Sweden - III_Bog_N1_2 | ecosystem: Environmental > Terrestrial > Soil > Wetlands > Peat | place: Sweden: Abisko...
ACAGTTTCTTTGTAGGAAGCATAGAGTCTGCTAAACTTTTTGCAAGACTAAGTTCTCATGTACAGAGCTCTGTGCTGTGCAAGAAAAATACAATGAGATATATCCAGGATATACTTAACAAAGTCGGTAATACCGGTAAAGATGGGTATGCCACCTTATTAGTAAATCGTTGGGAAGATCCTATTGTCATACCTTTGGTTTATTAAGGTATACGTATCTAAATATTTAATTTCTCTTAAAAAATCGGCATTACGCCGGTTGGTAATACAACTAGTGAAAATTGACAGCTTACTAGATTTTGCAAATGTTTATGCATCCATAAAAAATAAGCTTAAATCCAATGAATAATAGATTTAGTATAAATTCCGTCCTTTGTAAAATAATAAGCAAGTTAAAAGGAGAATTATATTCAATAGACCCGCAGATTCCACTAACATATATTATTAGAACCATACTAAATAAATGTTTATGTTTATTTTTGGGCATGATTCGTCTAAGGACATTTAAATTAATAATGATAGATCCTTCTAGTACAATTAAGTGTAGCTCAAAAATATCCTTTGGCAAATCATTAAATATAGGACCACATTGCTATATCGATGCTTTATCTCGAGAGGGTTTGGTATTTGGTGACAATGTCTCAATGGGTTATAAAACTCATCTAGATCTTAGCGGTAGTCTCAAGCATATTGCTACAAGTGCAGTGATTGGTAATAATGTTGGGCTTGGAACACATGGACATTATGGTTGCGGTGTAGGCCGTTTGGTGATTGGTGATTATACAATATTTGGAAATTATTGTAGTGTACACCCTGAAACCCACAATTTTAATGATTTATCGATTCCAATAAAATATCAAGGAGTATATTCTAAGGGTGGTGTAATTATAGGTCGTAATTGTTGGATAGGCGCTAAAGTTACACTTCTTGATGGAACACAGTTAGGCGATAATGTGATAGTCGCTGCTGGTGCAGTTGTGAATGGTAAATTCCCTGATAATTCTATTGTCGGAGGAATTCCAGCAAAAATTATTAAAATTAGATAATGAAACGCAAAATCCTATTTATCGGTGGAGCTGGGTTTATAGGCTCCCATTTAGTGAAATTTTTTCAAAACAATAATGATTTTTCAGTATTTGTATTTGAACCTTCTTTTTCCAATATATCGAGATTAGAAAAGTATAAAGATTCAATTAAAATTATTCGTGGGTCATTAATAGATATTGATTTATTGACATCAATAATTGATGATTATAATATTGATACTGTAGTACATTTGGTTTCAACATTAATACCTGATAGTTCTTTCAAAGATTATCAAGCTGAATTCGAAGATATTATTTTCCCATCTACTCGTTTAATGCAAATATGTGCAAATAAAGATGTAAAATTCGTTTATTTTTCATCTGGAGGTACAATATATGGGAATAGCGAACAAGGAAGAGCTTTTGTTGAAGAAGATTCTCCTGCACCTATTTCTTATTATGGCTTATCTAAACAGATATTAGAGAATAGTATAAAGTTTGAAAATCGAAGAGAAAATCTTAAATATTTAATTATTAGACCTTCTAATCCATTTGGATCTGGACAAAATATTAATGGAAACCAAGGACTAATCGCCGTTTCCTTAGGTAAGATTTTAGCTAAAAAGCCTATTCAAATATGGGGTGATGGATCTAGTGTCAGAGATTATATCTACATTGATGATTTAGCCGAAGCGTTTCATCAATTAATTATTAATAATGTTTTGAATGACACGATTAATATTGGAAGCGGCTTTGGATATTCAATCAATGACATTGTAGAAAAACTCCATAATTGTATTAATAAGCCCTTTAACGTTGAGAGAATTTCCAAACGTGACGTAGATGTAGACTCCATGGTATTAAACATTAGTAAATTGAAAAAATATACTAATGTTACTCATACTCATCTAGAAGAGGGTATAAAGCTATTCTATAATTATATTAATCAAATCATAAATAATGATGAGAGATAATCAACCTTTGATTTCTATTTGCATTCCTACTTATAATCGTCCGGAATTACTATATAATACGATTCAAAGCATATATGATTCAGCGGAGAATATCGATTTCTCAAAATTTGAGGTAATTATATCAGATAACAATCCTGAGTATATTTCGGAAGCAGTAATTAAGAAATTCAATTATTCAAATCTAAAATATATTAAAGCAACTTGCGTCGGATTTCTTAATTCATACAATTCATTAAAAGAAGGAAGAGCATTATTCTTGAAGCTCCATAATGACTATTCTATGATGAAAAAAGGCACAATGAAGTTGATGATTGATGAAGTTTCTTTAGGTATAAAAACAAATAGCGTTATTTATTTTACGGATGGACTGCGTGAAATAGGTAAAAGGAGAGAATATGATAGTTTTAATCTATTTATGAATGACCTTTCCTATTTTTCTTCATGGAGTTCTGGCTTTGGTATATGGAAGAATGATTTAGATGAATTAAACGAAAAACAAAATCAACTTGATAAGATGTTTCCACAGACAACATTGTTGCTATTTTTAAATCATAGCAAGAGATATGTTCTGAACGATTTACCTGTATATTATAATCAAAAGATCTCAAAAAAAGGCGGATATAATATATTTAAAGTGTTCCTTGTTGACTATATATCATTGATTAAGGAGTCACTAAGAAGCGGATTTATTACAGAATCTACATATGATAAAATCAAAAACGATTTATTATTCAAATATTTATCTGTAAGGTATTACAAAACAGTAATAGTGAGAATGGATAATTTTGAGCATACTAATATTAAAAAGAATATTAGCATAAACTATACAAGTTCTGCTTATTATTTTATGATTTTTTATGCATTGCTAGCACCAATTAGAGTAATGATAAGAAAATACAAGATAGCAAAATACAATAAATAGCATTTATGAAAATAGCGTTTATAAGCACTAGAGGTATACCAAACAATTATGGTGGCTTTGAACAATTTGCAGAATACATATCTGTAGGTCTTGCAGAACGTGGCCATGAAGTGGTGGTATACTCCCCTCACTTTCATCCTTACAAAGAGGATAACTATAAAGGAGTACGAATTAAACATATTTATAGTCCTGAAAGATGGATGGGTAGTTCTGTTGGAAGTTTCTTTTATGATTTTTCATCTTTAAAAGATGCTTTAAAGAATGAGCACTTTGATATTATTTATGAAGCAGGTTATACAAGCATTACACCTGCATACATTTGGTTCAATGTAAAGAACATCAAGTATCCTATCTTTACTACTAATATGGATGGGCTTGAATATAAAAGAACCAAGTTTAATAAGTGGGTTCAGGAATTCATATTTTGGGAAGAGCGTACAACCGTAAAATATAGTCATTATCTCATAGCTGATAATATGGGTATTCATGATTATTACAAAGAAAAATACGGCAAGGAAAGTAAGTTCTTAGCATATGGGGCTAATATATATGATAATTACAATGAAGAATATTTGAAAGAATTCAAACTTGTTAAAGACCAATATTTACTTCTTGTGGCTAGACTTGAACCAGAGAATAATATTGAGATGGCCATAAAGGGCTTCCTTGCTTCAAAAGAAAAACGACAGTTAGTTATCGTTGGTAAGACTAATACTCCTCATGGTAAATATCTCGTAGAACAATATGGTAAAAGCAATAGAATTAGATTTATGGGAGGCATCTACAATTTTGACAAATTAAATTCTGTTAGAAAATTCTCTTATGCTTACTTTCATGGACATAGTGTAGGTGGTACTAATCCATCTTTGCTGGAAGCTATGGCGTCAGATTGTTTTATACTGGCACATGATAATATTTTTAACAGAGCAGTACTAAAAGAAAATTCGATTTATTATGATTCAGAACAAGCCGTTACAGAATTAATGAATGAAGTAGACAATTTAGCTTATAAATATAAAGCGACTTATATTGCTGAAAATTTAAAAGAAATCAGAACTCAGTATTCTTGGAAACATTTGGTAGACCAACATGAAGAATACTTTAAGTGGTTGCTAGAAAAGACAAAAGGTAAATAAAATGGACGTAATCAAAACAAAAATAGAGGGCGTAGTTATCATTGAACCACGTATCTTCAATGACGCACGTGGCTACTTTTTCGAGTCTTTTTCTCAAAAAGAGTTCGATGAAAAGGTGATGCCAATACAGTTTGTGCAAGACAATGAGAGTAAATCATCTTATGGAGTGATGCGGGGACTGCATTACCAAAAGATGCCATATACACAGAGTAAATTAGTACGTTGTGTGAAGGGTGCAGTACTAGATGTAGCAGTGGATATTCGCAAAGGATCTCCTACACTTGGTCAGCATGTATCAGTAGAGCTGACTGCTGAGAATCATCGTCAGTTCTTTATCCCGAAAGGTTTTGCTCATGGCTTCGCTGTGTTGAGCGAAGAGGCGATTTTTCAATACAAGTGTGATGCTCTCTATGCGCCTCAGAGTGAAGGAGGTATTCAGTTGCTTGACCCTTCATTGGGTATCGACTGGAAGATTCCAACGGTCAAGGCAATCCTTTCTGAGAAAGACATTGTTCGAGCTTGCTTGAATGAGGTTGAATTGTACTTTGATATTAACGATAAACTGTATTGAAGAGATGAATATATTTGTAACAGGAGCGAATGGTCAACTCGGTAACGAGATGCAATTGGTAGCCAAGAATAGCAAAGACCACTATATCTTTACGGATGTATGTGATGGCTATCAAAAACTAGATATTACCAACTTGGAGACTATTCGTGAGGTGGTGAAAACCCAGAAAGTAAAGTGTATCATCAACTGTGCTGCATGGACCAATGTGGATGCAGCAGAAACAGCAGGTGATATTGTGGAAGTGCTGAATGCAAAGGCTCCAGAAAACCTGGCTGTCGCCATGAAAGAGGTGAATGGTTTGTTGGTACATGTTAGCACGGATTATGTGTTTGGCGGTGATCCCTATAATACGCCATGTAAAGAGGAACAGAAAGGGACACCTACGGGTGTCTACGGTTTGACAAAGTTACATGGTGAAGAGAAAATTCTGGCTACAGGCGTGGACTATATTATTCTGCGTACGGCGTGGCTGTATTCTGAATTCGGTAAAAACTTTGTGAAGACAATGATGAATTTGACTGATAGCAAACCGCAGCTGAAAGTGGTATTCGACCAATGCGGTACACCTACGTATGCAGGAGATCTAGCTAATACCATCTTTGATATCGTGGAGAATCGTAAGTATGAGGGGCATTCGGGAATTTATCATTTCAGCAATGAAGGGGTTTGCTCTTGGTATGATTTCACTATCAAAATTGCAGAACTGACAGGTAATATAAATTGTGATATTCAGCCTTGTCATAGTGATGAGTTTCCATCTCCTGTAACGAGACCGGCTTACTCTGTTCTGGATAAAACAAAAATCAAAGAGACTTTCGGAATCAAAATCCCTTATTGGACGGATTCTCTGAAAAAATGTATCTCTCATCTTATGAAATAGTAAAAATAGCTCTACTTTAATAGAAAAAATAATGAAAGGAATTGTGTTGGCCGGTGGTAGTGGTACGCGTCTATATCCTATTACAAAAGGAGTGAGTAAGCAGCTTATTCCTATTTTTGACAAGCCTATGATTTATTATCCAATATCAGTACTGATGTTGGCTGGTATTCGTGAAATTCTCATCATCTCTACGCCTGTAGATTTGCCGGGATTTAAACGGTTGCTTGGTGACGGAAGTGATTACGGTGTAAAATTTGAATATGCAGAACAACCATCACCAGATGGATTGGCACAGGCGTTTATCATTGGTCGCGAGTTTATCGGTAAGGATTCTGTCTGCTTAGTTTTGGGTGATAATATTTTTCATGGTGCAGGTTTCTCAGCGATACTTAAAGAGTCTGTAAGGACTGCGGAAATAGATAAGAAGGCTACAGTATTCGGATATTGGGTGAATGACCCTGAACGTTATGGCGTGGCTGATTTTGACAAAGAAGGAACTTGTCTGAGCATTGAAGAGAAACCGAAAATACCAAAAAGTAATTATGCGGTAGTTGGCTTATATTTCTATCCTAATAAGGTTGTGGATGTAGCTACAAAAATAAAGCCTTCCGCACGGGGAGAACTGGAGATAACCACAGTAAATCAGCAATTCCTGGAAGATAAGGAATTAAAAGTACAGACACTTGGTCGTGGATTTGCTTGGTTAGATACGGGTACACATGATTCCTTGTCTGAGGCAAGCACATTCATAGAAGTGATAGAGAAGCGTCAAGGACTGAAGATAGCATGTCTGGAGGTATTGCATATCGTCAGGGATGGATTGATGAGGCAAAGATGAAAGAGGTAGCTGCACCCATGATCAAAAATGAATATGGGAAATATCTCATCTCTATAATTGAAGAAATCAAAAGAACTGGAAATTCCAACTTATAAAATTATTTAGTCATGACATTAAAAAGAAATATTCTAATTACGGGCGGTGCCGGTTTTATAGGCAGTCATGTGGTGCGCCTCCTTGTAAACAAATATCCCGAATATCATATCATCAATCTCGATAAGTTGACGTATGCTGGCAATCTGGCGAATCTGAAAGATATCGAAAAGCAACCGAACTATACATTTATTAAAGCAGATATCTGTGACTTTGAAAGGATGATGGAACTGTTTACCAAATACCATATAGACGGTGTGATTCATCTGGCTGCGGAGAGTCATGTTGATCGATCAATCAAGGATCCATTTACTTTTGCACAGACAAATGTAATGGGTACACTGTCACTATTACAGGTGGCAAAATTGTATTGGGAGAGTCTGCCGGAGGGGTATGAGAACAAACGCTTCTATCATATCTCTACAGATGAGGTGTATGGTGCACTAGAAATGACTAATTCTGAGGGGATTGAGTCACCGTTTACGACTAAGGCATCGTCGGCAGAACATCATCATGCTTACGGGAAGGAGTTCTTCCACGAGACAACGAAATATAACCCACATAGTCCTTACTCGGCATCAAAGGCCGGTAGCGACCACTTTGTGCGTGCTTTCCATGACACGTATGGAATGCCGACAATTGTTACTAACTGCTCAAACAATTACGGACCGTATCAATTTCCGGAGAAGTTAATTCCGTTATTTATCAATAACATCCGTCACCGTAAGCCATTGCCTGTCTATGGTAAAGGTGAGAATGTAAGGGATTGGCTGTACGTGGTGGATCATGCCAGAGCAATAGACACTATATTTCACCACGGAAAGATTGCGGAGACGTATAACATCGGCGGATTCAATGAATGGAAAAATATCGACATTATCAAAGTGGTGATAAAGACGGTGGACAAATTGCTAGGCAGACCGGAAGGGGCTGACATGTACTTAATTACTTACGTCACCGACCGCAAGGGGCATGACATGCGCTATGCGATCGATTCAAGCAAACTGCAACGTGAACTTGGTTGGGAACCGAGTCTTCAATTTGAAGAGGGCATTGAAAAGACTGTTCAATGGTATCTAAACAATCAGGCTTGGATGGATCATATTACTTCCGGGGATTATGAGAAATATTATGACGAAATGTATAAAGGGAGATAATTCTAATTTTTGGAAATAGAGAATACTAATAATTTAACTAGAAAAAATTAAGTATGAAAAAAAAATGCATTGTATTACTCTTTTCTTTTTGGGTAATTGGGATATCAAATGCGCAGTCGCAGTTAAAAGAGCCTTATAAATATTCGGTAATCTCCAATTCGTTTTGGAGTAACTGGTATGCACAGGTAGGACTGGATATGTCTTTACAGAATCCTTATGGACATAATTTCGGCGATGTGTTTCCTAACGGAAAGACGTTTGGCGTGAATGCGGCTGTAGGTAAATGGTTTACTTCCGGATTGGGACTGCGAGGAAAGGTGAATTGGGAGAATGGTATCAGACTCTTTGAGAATGACCATGCGGCGTGGCTAGCTCCGTTCTATCAAGATGGGGTAAACATGGACAGAGGAGGCTATTTGTCTGTAGTAGGTGATATACAATTTGATATACATAATCTGTTCTACGGATACGACAAAACACGATTGTGGAATTTTCAGGTTTATCCACGTGCAGGTATGGTATATAACTTTGGAGTATCTAAGGGTTCTCCGCTGGTGGGATTCGGTATCGGTAACACGTTCCGCATGAACAAACATCTGAAGATTTATTTTGACATGGCTTATAACATGGTGTCGAGTGGGTTCACTGGCGTGGAGAAGAGTACTGGTATGGGAAAAAACAGTAATGGATATTTTGACATCAATGTTGGCTTGCAGTTAAATCTGGGCAAAAGTACGTTTAAGAGAGTAACAACAGAGGACGCTACCAAAGCGGAGTAATCATTGATAATATAATATTATATTGAGTATGAAAAAAATATTGTTAATATTGTTTTTGACTCTATCAAGTGTCATTACATCTTATTCTCAAACATCCACAGAAAAGAATAATGATAATGGAGTTCTTACCAACTCTTTCTGGAGTAACTGGTATGTGCAGGTGGGTCTAGATATGTCTTTGCAGAACCCTTATAGATATGATTTTTCGAAAGTATTTCCAAAAGGAAAAACCTTTGGACTTGATATCGCAGCAGGAAAGTGGTTCTCGCCTGAGATAGGTCTTCGCATGAGGGTGAACTGGGAGAACGGTTTTCCTCTTTTTAAGAACAACCACGTGGAATGGGTGGCTCCCTTTGGACGAAACAACACCAATATGGATGATGGAGGATATATTGCTGTATATGGTGATGTGCAGCTGAGTCTTAGTAATATCATATCAGGTTACGACGAATCACGTAAGTGGAATGTCGTTGTATTCCCACGTGCTGGAATCATCTCTAACTTAGCTATTGGGAACAACTCTCCTATGGTAGGTGTTGGTTTTGGATGTACATATCGACTAAAAGAGAAGCTGAGTATCTATGGTGATATGGCATATCAAGTAACGACAAGTGATTTTACGGGTGGTGGTTCTACCACAGGTATGAGTGTGAGCTCTGGATGTAATGGATTTTTTGATTTTCATGTTGGAGTGCAGTTTGATTTGGGGAAAGAAGGGGCAAATAAATTTGAGAGAGCTTCCTCTTATTAAATGTGAAGCTCTTTCTTTTAGGGGATTAGTTTTACTTTTCTTTGTGAGGTGCTTTTTACTTTGCTTTGTGAGTACAAAGAAAGTAACAAAGAAAAACGCAAACAAGCTATAATTAACTTTGCTTTGTGTGAACAAAGAAAGTTACAAAGAAAATCGCAAACACGCTCAGAAGCTACTCCACTCTGTCGAAAAGCTATGACGAAGAACTCGGACTCGTGGCAACTTCGCGCCTCGGACAAGCTTCGTCATTTAACGTTTTTCTCGGTCGTTGCGCCGAACGCTTCTTCTGCTATTGTTTGCAGCCTGCGGAGTGTTATCGCTGCGCATTATTGGCGTTACACCTAATTGACTTTTTACTCATATCTCGCCGGTGTCGTCTCACGCCATCAAAGGCTAGACGAAATAGTATTGTTGGATGTTTGGGAGGAAGTTTGAGGCTTCTTTCGCTATTGTTTGCAGCTGACACCTCATTGGGTTGCACATTATTAGGTCTATTTTAATTACAAAGCATTTCATTTGAAATGCAATCATAAGGATATTTTAGGTGCGTTTAAAATATCCGTTCTTCCATCTCCAAAAATATTGCCAGATCCTAAAAATTACATTCCAGATTGATTCACTGGGATAATACGTTATAAAACGAGCATTACGTTTTAATGCAAACCATAACTTCTTAAGCTTATTTCGGTAATTAATAACAGGGGCAAGAATACCAAAATTCCCTGATCTCATGATTTCATTCAACAGGAAAGTTCCATCCTTTCCGTTTGGTTCTGTGAGCAAATATTTATCCTCTAAGCCAAATATTTCCTTCATGATGAGCATTATGCCTTTGGTAAATCTCATCATACCTAATGACTTTAACCGCTTAACGGTTCTCTCCCTCTCTCCCCCATCCTCACATTGTCTGAGTACATAATAATAATCTACAAGCTGTCTCATCCCTATACCTTCGGAAAACAGATGTCTATAGATATGAGACAGGATAAATAGCATGTTAAACTCTCTTGTCGCTACAGACACTTTCTTATCTGTGTAAGGTAGTAAGACGAAGTTATTAAACTGTTGCGTTTTCATCTCGGCGAAGATTACTTGCATTCTGCGGTTGTTCCAATAGGAACACATCCACGAGGGTGTGAAATGAAGTTCTACATCTGCATCATCGAATATCGGATATTCTGCATGGTGATAAACGATATCTTCATTCGGATATTTCTCCCTGACAAACCGTACTATGGTATTTCTGTCGGAGTCTAACCAAGCGTCGATATCTCCGGGGCATCGTACCATTGGATCTGGATAATATAAGCCGATGCCTTGTCCTTTGAGAATACATGATTTCATGTTTCTTTTGGTTAGCATCTCTGTCAGTTCAACGGCTTTGCTATTAAGGTAAGTATTACTTTTTTTGATTCTTTCGACAGTAAGAATCCATTCTATCTTAAGCTCATAAAATGGTTTTTGATCAGATTCGAGCTTGTTGACTCCCTCCAACAAAACTCCTGTTAGGCTTTGGTTTAAAGCCATCGTATAAGCTTCTCGCCACTCCTCATTTGAGTAAACTCTGGACAACCTGTTGGCATCAGTTAATGACACCTTCAGGAGTTCAAAAAACAGTCCATTCTTCTTTTTATAATCATTCAACTTAACCTCCAATCTGTTTGTTTTTTAATGACTCCATCGTTTGGAATATTGCATTATTGAATGCAAAAGTAATAGTTTTTGGGGAAATAAAGTAAGATTTCATTTACTTTATTTTTGAATTCAATTTATTTTCTTGTAAAGGGGATATTTACTTTCTATGTGAGTATAGCTTACTTTCTTTCCTCTAAAAATCCCAAAGAAATCCTACAAGAAATAAGGTATAAATCAGGAAAACGGTTATAAAGTTGAATCAAAGGCACATAAAAAGCTATCCCCCAAGTGAATGGTGGATATTAGTTTATTAATTTCCTCTTCGAGTTTGAGAACTCACAACGGTCTCCAA
>Ga0302272_1001327_pt1 | contig 11086 bp, 6 predicted proteins | sample III_Bog_N1_2_FD_198772 | JGI IMG/M metagenome (GOLD analysis project Ga0302272, IMG submission 198772) | Peat permafrost microbial communities from Stordalen Mire near Abisko, Sweden - III_Bog_N1_2 | ecosystem: Environmental > Terrestrial > Soil > Wetlands > Peat | place: Sweden: Abisko...
AAAGTTGTTCATTTTATTTATATGATTGGTAGTCAGATAAATATACGGATTTTTTCCGAAATGAACAACTTTTTTTATTCCTATTTTATAAATGCACTACGGGTTATTTAATCAAAAAGAAATATTGCTCTAACTTGTTTTCCATTTTTGTAGTTAAGTAATCGGAAAAATATAATGTAGTATAAAAAAAATGGAACGCGGATTTTACGGATTGAGCGGATAAAAACGGATGATAATTAAACGGATCTAAAACTGATTTTAGTCATGCAAGCATGACTGATAAAATCCAGAACTATTGGAAATCATTCCGACTTGTCGGAATTAAAATCCGTATAAAAATCCGCTATATCAGCGTTTATCCGCGTTCTAATCTTTTTCCATTTCTATATCTACTTAGACAACATTATATTTATCTAAATACTTCTATAAAGTCATTTTACAATTCGTATTTTTTTATTTTACTGTAGAGTGTCGGGCGGGTAATGCCCAATTCGGAGGCAACAGCCGACATATTTCCGTTATTTTTTGCAATAGAATTCTCTATCAGCATTTTTTCAGCATCTTCCAGACTCATATTTGCCAGCTTTGGACTTTTCTTTTCCTGCTTCCGGAGGTAAAAATCGTCGGCTTGCAGTTCCGTTCCATCGCAAAGAATCACCGCTTTTTCCATGGCATGTTGCAATTCACGCACATTGCCCGGCCATGCATATTCTTTCAATTTATGAATCGCATTTTTACTCAGCGTCAATCCTTTTTTATCATATTTGGCACTATATTTCAGAAGAAAAAACTCTGCCAGTTCGGGAATGTCTTCAGGTCGCTCGCGCAGTGCCGGAACTTCCAGGTGGATCGTATTAACCCGATAAAGCAAATCTTCGCGAAACTCACCGTTTAGCACCGACTGCTCCAGATTGCGGTTAGTGGCACAAATCAACCGGATATCAACCGGAATCGGTTTGTTATCCCCTACCCTGACCACTTGCCGAGATTGGATTACACTCAACAATTTAGCCTGTAATGCATAGCTCAAATTCCCAATTTCATCCAGAAAAAGTGTTCCCCCATCGGCGGCTTCAAACTTTCCAGCCCTATCGGTGCGAGCATCGGTAAAAGCACCTTTTACGTGTCCAAATAACTCACTTTCAAACAAAGTCTCGCTCACGGCTCCCATATCAACCGTTACCAACACCTCTTCATTACGCACCGACAACCGATGAATCTCGCGGGCAATCACTTCCTTCCCGGTTCCATTTTCACCGGTAATAAGAATACTGGCATCTGTTTTAGCAACCTTGCCTAGTAAACTGCGAAGCTCCCGCATGGACTCGGATTGTCCCCAGCAAAAAGCTTCATCCCGGTTTAATTCCCGATTAATGACCGTTTGTTTCTCGCGCAACTGCTTTACTTCTTTACGCGACTGGCGAAGCGAATAGGCCGACTGAAGAGTTGCAACTAATTTTGCATTATCCCAGGGCTTTACTACAAAATCGCTGGCTCCTTGTTTCAACGCATTTACTGCTAAATCAATATCAGCATAGGCAGTAAATAGCACAACAGGAAGCTCGGCATCAAACTTTTTGATTTCCGACAGCCAGTATAATCCTTCATTTCCGGAATTAATACCGGCCGAAAAATTCATATCAAGCAAAATCACATCCGGACGATTATCATTCAACTGGGAAACCAGTGTATTTGGAGAGTTCAGTAAAATCACTTTCTGGAAATAGCTTTCAAGCAATATCCGCAAAGCACTTAGCACATTTTTATTGTCGTCGACAACCAGTATACAACCCTTTTTCATTGTAAAATAATTTTACAACAAAAATACAAGCTTCTTTTTAATAACAAGCAAAATTTCAGAAGAATAATAGCAAAAAACTCAACAATAAAAAAACCGTTTTGAATCAAAAGATTCAAAACGGTTTTTTTGTGATCCGGATGAGGTCACACATTTCCATTCTAATTATTTTTACTCCAATAAGTTATTTCAATTGGGATAAAAATAAGTAATGATTTGGTAACGAATAAAAAGTCTTGCTTTGTCTTGCATAGACAACGTTTTGTCTGCTAAACTTTCAGGTTCAAATATACACAATTATTTTGATATACGCAAGTGTCAAATTACTACATATTTACACATTGTGCAAAGTGCAAGTTTCTATATAGAAACACTTGCACCTTGCACTAAAGTCAGGATAACAGAACCCAATAACCAACGCCACTATTAACTAGTTGTATTTTAGATAGATATGACATAATAAGAATTCAACCCCGATGCCACTGTCAGCACTAAGAAATTCATAATATTATCATTCTCTGATTAGCTTTTTAATAATCGCGACTTGATGCGTTATTGAGTACAGATCCATTTTATATCCATACTGATTCTTTTCAGCGAGTCCATAACAATAAATCAAAGAGTTTTCAAGCTCAGATAATTTGTTTACATTTTTCTCTCTATAGCTTGCAGGAATAAAAAGGTTAAATTGACGTATATTTTTGTACTTTCCATTGAATGTTAAGGGAATCTTAATGTTTTGTCCAATATCAATTCGTTTGGTCATAACGCCTTTTAATATACAAATAAAAGGTCCATTTTCAGTATCCAACTTCTCAATAATTTCATCTTGTCTCATAATTAGTTCTGAAAGCAAAATTGTTTTCTTATCCTCAGTTCTAATATGTATGCTACTAAAAAAATTTATGTCAATCGAGAGTAGTGAATTTAGAAACTTCTGGCTTCTTTTACCTAAATATCTATTTATAACTTTCTGTTTAATTGCTGGAGTAGTAAGGTTTATAAATCTTTCCGCCCTTGGTAAAATAGTTGATGTCAAGACATGTACATGGGCGTCTTTATTATTTGCATTATGATTTTCTGTCTTTAATAATCCGCAGTTCTCTTTATGTTCAATTTTAGGCCAATTCTTAAAATGTGGATCATCCTTATTAATGCCCCTGTTAAATTGTATTTTCACATAACATTCAGGACAAACAAATTTATCTCTTTCAAAGCTTTCATATTCATCATCTACTTCATAGGCATCAATGGGTTCATTACCATATTCAGCCGAGTTTATTCTTGCCATTATATAGGGGTTAATAATTACTATTTTTTGAACGATTTTTAAACTGACCCATTTACTGCTCGTGTTTCTATGAATCCGTCGCTCTTTTTATTTAACACCCCCAAAGATAGATTTTTTTTTGCATTCTTGCCAGTTTTTTTAATTTAATTGTACCATGTACCGTCTGATAGGATATTAGGTCAAAACTTTGGCAGACATACAGATGTATACCATTTGTTGAGGGTCAGCTCAGCTAAGTACTCCTATATTGACTAGAAGCTCATTTTGCGATTTTTCTGTTCATCTTTTTGCAATCCAGAAGAATCTTCCTAAATTTGCAAATCATTAAAAACGGCTCGTCAATTGCATTACATATTAATAAAGCGTTCGCTTTTATTCCTGTTCTTGAAACATCGACACTTTCATAAGCAAATTGGAATAAGTTAGTAAACGCCTGCGTCAAATGGCGTGGGCTTTAACTTGTTACTTTTGCTAGGCAGTCGATGGCCTCAAGAGCGTGACGGGTTAAATGTCCCGCGCTTTTTTTATGCCCGATACTGCAAATTCACGACCAAAACAAGATAATATGAACCATTTTACAGCGAAACTCTACAAAGACCTCAATTCCCAACTACAAGATATTGATTTGGAAGAACTGAATATTATCAAGAAAACTCAAAAATCTATCAGTTGCGTAAAAGATGCCTTGACTCAGCTCAGAGCATTCACTATCCAGTACGCTTTTTGCAATGACGTTGAAGAAATTCTTTTTTTCAAAGAGACAAAACCCGAACTATTCAGCAAGCTTATTTACTACGTAAAAATCTTGAATATCGAAAGCTGCAGGCCAGTCGGCAGTCGTGAAATACAAGAGAGCTATCTACAGGGGGAACTCAAAAAACTCACACTCTTTTTCAACAATCATCTCGGGTTTTATCAATATTACCGTATGAACTCAACGTACCTCGATGATAAATATTTTATACGTGGTAAGGAAGACTTAAACCTGTACCAGGACACACTGATGAATTACGTTGATCCGGATTTCTCAACTAGTCACGATTACATGGTATCAAAAATCATTGCCAACGATCGACTCAAAGTATTCTTAAGTACCGAAATCGAAACTCTGGCTATCAAAACTGCAAATCCTAATTAGGGACATATTGGGGATTCCCTACAAAATCTTCAATGGATACCTCAAAACATCAACGTTTTAACTTATTGACGGTTAGTATTGAAAATATTAAATAAAGTTGCTGATTTAATGACGTTGATTGTAATGGACGAAACTGGAATAGCAGCCCACGTGTGTGGACGATATATTTTGCAAAAAATGAATACTTCTACACGCGTGAACCTCTCACTGGCAAGGTTCATAGCTTCCTTGAATGTAGCTTATATTGCTAAAAGTATGACGAAGGCAAAGCCTTCGTCATAGCAAAAAGAAAAGGTATAGATATTATATTTAAAACAAGAAAATCATTCATACTTGCCTATTGCAGACCGATAGTTTGCCACCTTTATTTTGTACATGCAAACAGCATCGCTAAACTGATTTTGAGCATCTTGATACAACGCTTGTGCTTCCAGTAGATCAGATATGGATGAAACCCCGGCTTTGTAATTGTCATTCACAACCTTCAAATTCTCTTTCGATTGATCGATAGAAGCTTGACTTGTTTTTATCTGAAACTTAGTTTCATTTAGTTCATTCTTAGATTGTTCTATTTGAAGATTGAGCAGTTCGGTTGTTTCACTGAGTTTGTTACTGGCTTGCTGAATTTTAATCTGGCTTTCTTTCAGTTTATGAGAGCCTCCCCACCAATCTGAAATAGGTACAGATACTGAAACATAGGCCATTGCATTGGAACTAGTTTTATTCTCTACATCGCTAATGTATCCCATTCCTCCAAGTGCAACTTGAGGAAGATATTCTCCTAACACCATTTTCTTTTGTAACTTTTCGGCTTCTAGTGCTTTATTCAACAATTGATATTCATGTCTGTTCTTTACGGCATCACTATTCTCATTGCTTGCTTGTAGGGGTAATTCGGTTGGAACTAAGGGTTGAACCAGCACCACAGTGCTATCGTAATCAATCCCGATATGTTGGCACAATGCTCTTGTTGATAAACTGATTCCATTTTCCAACTTCAGCTTATTCATTTCTACTTCATTCAGTTTTAATTGGACTTTGAGTAAATCACTTCGTTGAGCCAACCCTGCTTTTACAGAAACACTGACATCTGAAAGCAATTGATTGAGTAGCTTTTCGTAGCTATTTAGCGTTGTCAGTTTATCTTGTAGTGCAATTGTGTTCCAATATAGATTTTCTGTTTTAACCAATACATCGGAGGTACTCATCAACTTCTTTTGCCGGTTAACCTCGTAACCGAGTTTAGCCAGTTTATTTCCATTGACAATACGTCCACCGGCAAAAAGGGGCTGAGTAACCGAAATACTTGCCATATTTATATAATTCAATGCATTTATAGGGATGTTTGGGATATAGGCGTATTGCGAAACATTTGCTAAACTTGCCAGATTCCCATCATATACAGGAAGATTCATGGATGGTATCGTTCCTTTTATTAAATAATCGGCCGATTTCATTGCCATTCCCATAGCACTTACTTTTGGAAAATAATTGGTAAAGGCTGCTTTTTTTGTTTCCATTGAGGACTGTACATCGAATTCTGCATTTTTAATTGCTTTGTTGTTTTTCAATGCCAGCATTTTGCATGAATCTATTGAAAGCGTTCTGGCTTGAGCTTGCAAGTCAGTAGCAAAACCATTTCCAACCATTAAAAATAAAGCCAGTATTGGAATTACCTTTTTAATGTTGTCATAAGAAATATGCTTTTTTGCATGTTTACCTGTTTTTTTCTCGCTATAAATTATTGTGTACAGTACCGGTAATATAAACAATGTAAGTACCATAGAAATTAACAATCCGAAGCAAATAATTGTACCCAATGGTCCCCAAAGAGGAGATCGACTTATAATCATGGGAATAACACCGACTGCGGCAGCTGCAGAAGTAAGGAATATAGGACGCATCCGTCGCTTACTGGCTGCAAGAGCAGCTTCTGCTACACCCATTCCATGCAATACTCTCAATTCTTGTAAGTAATCAATCAAGATGATACCATTACGCACCACTATACCACATAAACTGGTAATACCGATAAAACCCGTAAGACTAAATGGATACCTCATAAGGAATAATCCAATGGCAGCACCAGGTAAACCCAATAACATAGTGGACATAATAAGCGAAGCCAGTTTTACTTTTTTAAATTGGAATAACAGAATGAAGAAAATAACCACTACACTTAATCCCAAGGCAGTTCCCATTGGAATGAAAGTTTCCGTTTGTCCTTCAAGTTCACCTCCATAAGTTAGTGACACTCCTTCCGGAAGTTTCAGTTTGTCTAGTTGTGGTTTTATCTTGCTCAGTACATTCGACGAAATTGTTTTTGCGTCCATATCCAGCTGAACAGTCAGTGTACGAGTTCCATTGCGATGAACGATGATTCCTTCTGTCCATTGCGGTGTAAATTTAGCGAATGAGCGTAAAGGTGTTGAAGCAAAACTCATAGGAGAAGTAATAGTTTGATTACCTAAAAAGTCTATATCTTTAGGTTGACCTTTATCTTGCTTTAGCTCAACAGCTACAGGGTAGTCTCCTTCCCAAATTGTGGTAAGCGGAATACCATTGAGCCCCATCAACAACGAAGTGGCTACAAGGCCTTTGGAATAGCCCATACGGGTCGCTTTATCTTTGTCCATTTCAACCAATATGTTTTGATCTTTTTGTTCCCAGTCGGTACGAATCCATGTAACTTCTTTTACTGGTCTTACTATTGAATCGATCTGTGCTTCCACTTTATGTAAGTCGGCTATTGAATCGCCAGAGATACGTAATTCAATAGGATATTTACTCGGGGCTAATGCCATCCGTCTGAACTTTACATGAGCATTTGGAAATGTTCCGGCAAATTTCTTATTATATTCTTCACAGATTTCTTCTGTTGCCTTATTGGTAGTCGTATTTACCAATAATTGTCCAAAATTCGGGCTTGGCATATTGGGAGCATAAGCCATATGGAAGCGTGGGGAACTGGTGCCAATAAAACTGGTTACAGTTGTTACCCGTTTGTCTTTCTTTAGCATATTTTCCAAAACACCAACAACCTTAGCTGTGCTTTCCAGCGAGGCTCCTCTTTCCAAAAATACTTCAACCGCACACTGATTACGCTCTACAGTTGGAAATAACTGCTGATCCAGGGTTTTAAATATGACAATAGCCAACACTAGCGAAGCTATTCCTAAACCGATAGTAAGCTTCTTGTTTCGAAACGCCTTTTCCAGGCTATTATCAAAAACGTTCTGCATTCTGTCCAGAAAACTTTTCTTCTCAGAATTATCGTCTGGTGATTTTAATCCTTTTTTAATGAAAATAAAATTAAGATAGGGCACAACAAATAATGCTACAATTACCGAAACGGCTAATGCTACGCAAATTGTTATCGGTAAAACATGTAAAAAATCACCCGAAGTGCCGGGTATCATAATTCCCAGTGGAATATATACCACACAAATAGCCAGCGTAGCAGTGATAATTGGTGTTACTAATTCACGTGCACTCTTAATGGCCGCATGCCAGGAAGACATGCCATGGTCTTTCTTTTCTACATAATTATCAATAACAACAATGGAGTTGTCCACAATCATGCCTAGCACAATGATTAAACCTGCCAACGAAACCGTATTTAGCTCTACTCCTAAAAAGTAGAGAACCCCAAGCGAAATAAGTACAGCAATAGGCACCGTAAGTCCGGCAATACTAGCTACTCTTTTGGGTAGTAACAACAGTACGACTGCAATAACCGCAATGATGGCAATTAAGAATTCATGCATAAAGTTGGTTACAGAGTCATCCACATATTGTGGTAGGTTGGAAATCGTTTTTACCTCAATATCCTTCGGACATTGTTTTTTAAACACTTCCAATGCTTTCTCTACCTCTTTTCCAAACTGAACGATGTTATTGCCTTGTTGCATTTCGAGTGATAGAAGAATTGTTTTCTTTCCATCCTGACGAATATAACTATCCGGATCTTCATTGCGACGTTCTATTTTTGCAATATCCTTCAGACGAACAACCCCACCACTAGGATCTGAGAAAACAATCTGATCTGATAAATCTTTTTCCGATTCGAAATTTGCCGGAAAGTGTACTGATATATCGTTTACTCCATTTTTTAATTTACCTGCCGGAGAGATCATTCCGTTAGGCATGTATGATGAAAGTAAAGAAATGGATTTTATATTGTATTCGTTTAGTTTTTCAGGTTCAACATTTACATAAATTTTCTCTTTTTGAATCCCCGAATCTTTAATTTTAGAAACTGCAGGAATTTTACGACACTCTGCTTTTAGCCTTTTGAGCTGATTTTCCATGTCTTTATAGCTCTTAGTGTCGGACGATAAAGTTATCAATAAAGCTGATGTGTCACCAAAATCACTATTTGCCATTAAAGCAAGTACACCTGATGGTAAAGTCGACTTAAATTCATTCAACCCATGCTTCAACTTAGACCAAAACTCATCAGCATTCGTTACATTGTCGTTCAATTCTACATAAATAATCATCATTCCCTCTTTAGACTCGGAATATGTTTTTGCCTTTTTGACTTCTTTGAACCCAAAGATATAATTTTCAACTTGTTTAGTAAGTTGTTCTTCTACTTCGGACGAAGTAGCTCCGGGATACACCCCTATAACCAATCCTTGTCGGATGGTAAAGTTAGGAAACTCATTACGAGGCATATTGAATAAAGCATATACTCCATAAATAACGAATATACTAACTAAAATTAGGACAATGTTATGATAGCGCATTGCCCAACCTATATAACCAATCTTCTTCTGTTTCATAATTAAAGTGTAACTTTACAATTATCAGATAATTTTTGTTTCCCCTCGCACACCACTTTCTCGCCAATACTCAGCCCACCAAGAACTTCCAAACTATTGTTTAGATAATTACCAACTTGAATAATTCTTTTCTTTGCTATCTTTTGTGCAGGATCTACTACGTAAACATAGCTATTGTTATCTTTATCTTTATCCACAGCCTTGTAGGATACTGCCAGAATTTCTTTATTGGCAGCTATACCTAAATTGACATCGCAAACCATACCCGGTTTTAATAATAGATTAGGATTCTTTACTGTGATTTTGACTTCGTAAGTGCGAGAAATTTGATCTGCTACCACTCCTACATTTGTAACCACACCATCAAAAACTTTGTCATCGAGTGCAGAAACTCTAAAGCTTGCTCTCAATCCTTTTTTGATTTTACTAATTTCATTTTCGGCTACGGCTATTTTTACGTAAATAGTCTCGATCTTAACAAGTTCCAATGGAGTTATGGAGCTACCAAGAGATGCCATACCGGGTTCAATGTTTCGTTTTCCAATAATCCCGTTATCAGGCGAGTACAAAGCAGTTTTCTTTAAACTATTCTTAGCCATGGCAACCATAGATTGGGCTTGCTGTAGATTAGATTCCATTTCCACCCATTTGATTTCAGGCAAACTCCCGTTGTCGTGCACTTCTTTTAATCTGTTGTAAGCATCTTTTGCTTGCAAGTACTTCGAATTGGACATTTCGTACATATTTTGGGCATCTGCTTTATCAATGGTGGCTAACAATTGTCCTTTGTGAACAGCATCGCCTGCATTAACCAGAACTTTAAGCACAGTTCCTGATGTTTGAAAGGTAAGTGGTATAGTCTGAGAAGGTTCAATGCTACCGCTATAATGTAAGTCGGTTGAATTTTGAATCTTGTTTACTTCAGCTAATACAACCTGAGGATTAGTTGGGTTTTCTACATTGGTTTTGTGATTACACCCCACAAGCGACAATACTGTCAGCATAAATAAAATTGTTTTTTTCATATTCTACTTAAAAATTAGTTGATGAGTATTTTGAATTGTTTGTTCATTATAGTTGGAAACGGAAATATATTTACCTAACATTGTAGTAGTTAAGCTATAGTTGTATGACTTAATACGTCCTTTTTTACGTTATGGTTAAACAACACGCAGCTGAGAGTCCAAATTAATGGACTCCTGAAAGCATGTGTAAAAAGGTGAATGAATGTGATGAGTAAAGTTTGTTTCTTTGTATCAACATTTTATTGCTATAATTCTAAATTATAGCGCAAAGATCTTTCTTTATTGGATAATTTAAAAAGAGAAACTACCTAAAATGGACAAAAGTGGGGCTAAAAGGACAGCATAAGTTAGTGAGTAGCTAACCAGTCTATAAATGAAGTGATTTTTAGCTTTCCAATCAATATCTCAGCAGGATAGTTTACAGCTAGGTGAACCATTATTTTTCTGTTGAAATGCTTGGAGGCATCTTTAACTGCTTTTCTGTTTACTAAATACTGACGATTAGCTCTAAAAAATAGCGTTCCACATATATTCTCAATCTCCTCAAGATTCTGTGAAACAATGTATTTCTTTAGCTCGAAAGTCACAGCAAAAACATATTCATCTTCAAGATAAAACAATGCGATCTCTTTAGTTTCTAGTGGAATTATTTTATCGCCTTTGTATACAATTATTGATGGAGAATAGGAGCCTAATTGTTGACCCAATAATTGAATTAATTTACCATAACTATTGTCTGGGGTAGCAAATTTAGTCTTTAGAGATTGGTATTTATCAAGTGCTTTCGATACGGATGCTTTATTAAACGGTTTTAATAAATAATCGATACCATTTGCATCAAAAGCCTCAAATGCATATTGGTCATACGCAGTACAAAAAATTACCGGTGCCGATAACTTCACATTCCTGAAAATATCAAAGCTTAAACCATCAGGTAATTGAATATCTGAGAATAGTAGTGTTGCGTTTACTTTTAACTTTAACTTGTATATATGTGTAATGCAATACAATAAATGAGCTCTTTGATTTTTTGATTTGAATTGACTT
>Ga0302272_1001334_pt1 | contig 11061 bp, 8 predicted proteins | sample III_Bog_N1_2_FD_198772 | JGI IMG/M metagenome (GOLD analysis project Ga0302272, IMG submission 198772) | Peat permafrost microbial communities from Stordalen Mire near Abisko, Sweden - III_Bog_N1_2 | ecosystem: Environmental > Terrestrial > Soil > Wetlands > Peat | place: Sweden: Abisko...
CAAATTATAAATTATCTGAAAGCAACTAATGTTCAATTGGGAATATTGATAAACTTTGGAGAAAAAAGTTTGACATACAAAAGGTATATGAATACTTTATAAACTACAATGATTTAATCAACAATGAATTACACAAATTTCACGAATAAGAAAAGATTATAATTTCTATAATTCACGTTATTAGTGGTTTAAAAACAACATCTGTACATTTGTTGGATTAAAGATATCAACCACAAATTACACAAATTTTAGGAATAAGAAAGGATTATCCTTTGCGTTATACGTAGTTTAAAATAAATATTTGTTCCTTGAATTACACAGATTTTATGAATAAGGAAAGATTATAATTCGTGTCATTTGTGTCATTCGTAGTTTAATAAAAAAAGTGTCTTAATTAGAAGTTACAATGCCAACAGCCATTAAATTCGAAAATATATCCAAACAATACCGCCTCGGAGTTGTCTCTACCCAAACGCTTAGTCACGACCTCAATCGTTGGTGGAAGATGAATATTCGTGGTAAGGAAGATCCCTATTTAAAGATTGGCGAAGTAAACGACCGGGCACATAAAGGCGAAAGCGAATATGTATGGGCGCTGAAAGACATCAACTTCGAAGTGCAACAAGGCGATGTACTTGGTATCATCGGGAAAAACGGAGCCGGAAAATCTACACTTCTAAAAATTCTCTCCAAAGTTACGGCACCTACCACCGGAACAATTAAAGCAGCCGGACGTATCGCTTCCTTATTGGAAGTAGGTACCGGTTTTCATCCCGAGATGACCGGACGTGAGAATATCTATATGAATGGTGCCATTATGGGTATGACTAAAGCAGAGATAACCCGCCGTTTCGATGAGATTGTTGATTTCTCAGGCGTGGAACGATACATAGACACTCCTGCCAAACGTTACTCCAGTGGTATGACCGTACGCCTTGGTTTTGCCATAGCTGCCCACCTTGAACCCGAAATATTGGTAGTAGACGAAGTACTGGCCGTAGGCGATGCCGAATTCCAAAAGAAAGCAATTGGCAAAATGCAAGATGTGTCTCGGGGAGAAGGAAGGACTGTGTTGTTTGTGAGTCATAATATGGGTAGTATTAAAAGTTTATGTTCTAAGGGTATTGTGTTGACAAATGGATCTGTAAGTTTTGTTGGAAATGTTGAAGAGAGTATAGAAAATTACAGTTATAATTTTTTTGATAATTCTGAAAGAAGACTAATAGATTGTTTAAAATATAACACTACTAATCTAATTATTGATGAAATTAAAGTAAATGGTTTCGAAAAAAATATTGTAAATATTACAGAAAAGAATAATGTTATTAATTTGTATATCAAAGGGAGAAATTTTATGGATATGAAAATTGCTGTGGAAATGAAAATCTATGATAATAACGATATACCATTAATTATATATAGTCCAAATCACAATACAGGAATTACAACTAATTTTAAAGCTGGTAAATTTGAAATAAATACATGCTTAACAATGCCAATGGGATTAAGCCATGGAAGGTTTTATGCTGATGTTTATGTTACAAATCCATTAATTGAAGGTTATGTTGATATAATTAGGGGACTTGTAATCGATTCTGAAGGATACCCTACAGAAACTGGTTTTGTATTTGACTATTCAAAGGGACATGGTCTTTTATTTTTACATTGAAAAATATGAATTTTGCTGAAACCATTTTAAAGATTGTAAATCTTAATCGATATTTTAAAAAGATCAGATTATTTTTTAAAAAAAGATCAGACTATAAATATCTTAAAAGACATGGAATTCAAACCGAATTTGGATACGTTACCTTATATGGAAAACCGATTATTGTTAAACACCCGAATTCAAAGATTATAATAGATAAAGGTGTTACATTAGTTTCAGACCCTAGATTTAATCCGGCAGGTATTACACATCCTGTTACATTAGCTACCTTGAACGATGGAGCTGAGATTATTATTCATAAAGATGCTGGTTTGTCTGGAAGTACGATTTGTGCTTCAACGAAAATTGAAATTGGAGAATATGTTGGTGTTGGTGCAAATACTTCTATTTTTGATACTGATTTTCATGCGATTGATCCTTGGGATCGAAAGTTTGACAATATTGAAAATACTAAAACTTCTCCTATTAAGATTAATGACTTTGTGTGGATTGGTGGAAATAGTATAATATTGAAAGGTGTTTCGATTGGTAATGGCGCTATAATAGGTGCAGGCTCAGTTGTGACTAAGGATGTTCCGGAACTTACAATTTATGGAGGGAATCCTGCAAAATTTATAAAAAAAATAATTTTAAAACATGAAACCTACAATAATTTGTTTGACTCCCATAAAGAATGAAGCATGGATTCTTGATACATTTCTTCAAGCTACTAGCTTATGGGCAGATTATATAATCATTGCTGATCAATTGTCAACTGATGGTTCACGTGAAATTGCACTTAAGTATACTAAAGTAATTCTCATTGATAATAATTCTGAATCTTTTAACGAACCAGAAAGACAAAAATTATTGATTCAGGAGGCTAGAAAAATACCAGGTAAACGTCTTTTGATAACCCTTGATGCTGATGAAATATTCACACCAAATATATTTGAATCCGAAGAATGGAAGGTAATGATAACTTCTGAGCCAGGAACAATCTTCAAGTTTCAATTGGCAAATCTCCGCCCCGATTTTAGAACATTCTGGTTTGAAGACTATTTCCCTTGGGGTTTTATGGACAATGGGGTTGAGCATGATGTGACTGATAAAATACACACAACCAGAATTCCACTTCCAGTAGATGCAGAATCGATTGAAATTAAGAATATAAAAGTAATGCATCTACAGTATACTAATTGGAAGCGTATGCAAAGTAAACATAGGTGGTATCAATGTTATGAACATGTTACTTTCCTCGAGAAATCTCCAGTTAGTATTTTTCGTTTGTATCACCACATGTATGCCTTAAACAAAAATCAAATAAATGAAATTCCAAAATCATGGTTTGTTGATTATAAAAACTATGGAATCAACATAGAGAATTTTAAAGATAGTGAAGTTTATTGGTGGGATGAAAAAGTGATTGAATACTTTGATCAATATGGAACTGATTATTTTCAAAAGTTGTATATATGGAATATAAACTGGAATAGAATTGCAAAAATAATCGGAAGAGAAAATGTTAATTATCATGACCCAAGAACTTTATTTGATAAATTATATCAATTTTTTTTGATACATACTCAAAAAAATAAAGATGTATATTTGATAAGAAAAACAACTAATTTATTGCGAAAAATATTATCGTATTGAAAAGTTTGAATTTAATTATTTCACATTGGTTAAATCTTGTAATAAAGTGAAACTATCTATAATCACCATAAACCTCAACAATGCCGAAGGGCTACGTAAAACCATTGAAAGTGTTGTTTATCAAACTTCAGTAGATTACGAATATATAGTCGTTGATGGTGCAAGTACAGATGGTAGCGTTGAAGTTATAAAACAGTTTGAAGATAAAATTACTTATTGGGTGAGTGAGCCAGACAAGGGTATCTATAATGCAATGAATAAGGGTATTCACAAGGCAACAGGTGATTATTGTTTGTTTCTAAATTCAGGCGACTGGTTGGCTGACAATCTTGTTATATCTGATTTTTGCAATCTAAGATATAAGGAGGAAATAGTTTCAGGAAATATTTATTTATCAGATAATAAGATAATTGAACTTAAAAAGGCAGTTTGTTCTAAGGATTTGACATATGATGTTTTATTGAATTCAGTTGTCTATCATCAATCGACATTTATTAAAAGGACATTGTTTGATATATATGGATTATACAGTGAAAAATATAGAATAATCTCCGATTGGGAATTTTTTATTAAAACATTGATTGTTGGAAACTGCACATATACAAATTTTGATAGAATAATTGCCTATTATGATTTAAATGGAATAAGTGCACAAAAAGGAGAATTGAACGATTTACAAGAACGAGAGCGGGTTTCTGTTTTTGAAACCGTTATACCGCGGTTGAATAAAAGCTACTTTGCATTAGTATCTCAAGAAGAAATGAATAAACGTATTAATAGTGAATACGTTTATCTTAAAAATGGAAAGTTTGGTTTCATAGTAAGATTTTTGTTATGGTTGAAATCAAATTACAAATCCAATAAATGAAATTGTAAGTAACGTATTATTTAAATTATGAGTATTTCAATTATAGTAATCAATCAAGATTGTTTAGCTGATTTGGAACGGACAATTAATTGTTTGCAGTTCCAATCTGACAAAAGCTTTGAAATAGTGGTTATAGATAGCAGTGGCAAAAATAATCAGACTGTTTTAGCCTCAGTTCCGAACAGTATATACGCAAATGAAGATGCTAATTGTTCATTTTACCAATTGGCAAATATTGCTGTAAATAACTCTAACGGCGAATATTGTATCATTTTGAGTGGGGGTGAACAATTAGCGAATGATAGGGTTATTGAAGAGTTAAATTTGAATAAACTAGATAAAGACATTATCTTTTGTAATCTGATATCTAGTAACTGTTCTAATAAGGAGAGTTTATTTGTTTATAACACGATTACAGCTAAGAGTTTGATTTTGGATACTATCTCATTGAAAAGCTCAGTTATAAAAAAGAGTGTACTATTAGAATTACAATCGTTTAATGAAGATTTGTTGGAAATGGCGAGTTGGGAGTTTTTTGTAAAAGCAATCTTAGTTTATGGAAAAACGCTAAAACACGTAAACATGTTTCTAACTATTTGTGATATGAATAATGAGATAAACAATGTAAAATTACTGCCTGTTTTTACAGATCAAATAAAGAATATATTATTTGATATATTGCCTATGTATGCCAATATATTCATTGACTATAAATGTTGTGTAGATATTCGTGAGTCTGAAGAATATTTTGTTCTAAGTAAATTCTCTAAAACGAAGTTCTTTAAAATTTATATTAAATTTCGAAATTCTTGTATAAAACATGGCATATATTACAAACAGAAAGCTTATATAAGAAAGCTAATGCTTTATCAAAAAATTAAAAAGAGAGACAAGATTTCACGAAAGATTGTTGATAAGCAAATTTTTGAATTACCACATAATTACCTGAAACGAAATGTCATCAATGATAAGGATGTAATAGTTTCATTGACTAGTTATAGCTATAGAGTTGTTAAATCTGCACCTTATGCGATATTTTCATTATTTACTCAGTCTCTTTTGCCGAATAGAATTATTCTCTATCTTGGTAAAAACGAGTGGAATGATGAAAATATTCCAGATAACTTAAAGCGCTTAAAACTTTCCGGATTAGAGATTGTATATTGTGATGACATTAAGTCTTACAAAAAATTGATACCTGCTTTAGAAGAATTTCCAAACAACGTGATTATTACTTTTGATGACGATGTTTATTATCATAAGGAGATTGTTGCTGAGTTATTAGTGGAATATAGAAAATCAGATAAAAGATCGGTAATTTGCCATAGAGGAGCACTTGTTGAACGACGTCTAGGTGAATTTTTGCCATATAATCAATGGAAAGATTATATCTATGGTAATAAATATAGTTTGTATTCCCCAATAGGTGTTAATGGGGTGTTGTATCCAGGAGGTATTTATGACGAGGAAATATTTAAAAAAGAAATATTTATGAAATATGCCCCGTTTGCTGATGATCTATGGTTTTGGTTGATGTCTTACAGGTTAGGAATAAATATTATTATTGTAGAGCTAACATCGCAAGAAGAAAACTTAAATGTTGACACAATGGATCAACTTATACGAAAAAATTCTACTGCGTTAAATTTTATAAATTTTGTAGATGGAGCTAACGATACTCAATTCAAATTACTATTGGAATATTATCAACTTAAATAGAATTAAAAAGGATGAGAATATTTGTGTCAAAGTAAACGTTTGTAAATCTATATAAAATAGTACATTTTTATGTGTGGAATTTCAGCAATATATCGTTACACTCAAATAACAGATTTAGATAAGGAAAAGTTAGCAGCAATGAATCAGGAGATGCATTATCGTGGACCCAATGAAAATGGTGTTTGGACAGATGATGTGTGTGGACTTGCGCATACTCGATTGTCGATTATTGGGTTGGAAAATGGAAAGCAACCACTGTTCAACGAGGATAAATCATTAGTATTGATTTGTAATGGAGAAATTTACAATTATATAGAACTGAAAAAGGATCTGATTGATAAAGGTCATGTTTTTAATTCCGATTCCGATTCCGAAACAATTTTACATTTATTTGAAGAGTATGGTACAGACTGTTTAAATCATTTGCGGGGTATGTTTGCTTTTTGTTTGTGGAATACTCACACTAAACAGCTTTTTGCTGCTCGTGATAGAATTGGTGAGAAGACACTTTATTATGCTGAAATACCTTCGGGTATTATTTTTTGTACTGAGCTGAAGGCTATTCTAAAAAAATATCTTGATAAAATTCAAATTAACGGGCATGCATTAGCTGAGTCGATTCGGTATAATTATCCGATTGATTTGAAAAATACCTATATTGAACAAATAAAACGATTACAGGCAGGTGAATATGCCTTAGTTGATTCAAATGGATTAGAGTTACATCAATATTGGAAAAGAGAATTATTACCCAAATTCAAGGGAACAGTAGAAGAAGGTAAGACTGAAATTCTCAGATTGATGCGTCAATCTGTTGATATTTGCTTGAGAAGCGATGTTCCTGTTGCCGTATTGTTGAGTGGTGGAATAGATTCAAGTGCTGTGGCGGCATTGGCGAAAGAAACCGGACGTGAGGTTCATGTTATCACTGCTGGTTATAAAGGTCAGCACGATTGTGATGAAAGAGAAGTTGCCAGACGTTTTGCAAGTGAAAAGGGATTGATTTATCATGAAGTGGAATTAGATGCAACAGATTTTCAAGATATATTTTGGGAATATTCTCAATATATAGATGAACCGGTCTGTGATTTATCATCCATGTCGCAATGGGCTTTATATAAAAAAGCCAAAGCAATGGGCTTTACAGTTTTATTAGGTGGATTAGGAGGGGATGAACTATTTTACGGTTATAGGGAGTGGAATGAGATTGCAGAATCATTAAAATTGAAACATCAACATCAAGAATTCTTTCCTTGGAAAGGAATTGAGAAAAAAATAAATTTCATGAAATTTATTTTAAAGAATTGGAAGTACGTTCTTTATGCCGGTTATCCAAATAAAATAAATGATAAAACAACCGTTGACTGGACCTATGATGATTATATGAAATTTGCAGAAACTGCTAAGTTTAATTATAATTCAGAAACAATAAAATTTAGTGATATTGACGTACATGTTTCTTATGAAGATAGAAAAAGTGAAATAGATCAGATATATGCAGCAACTTTCAATACTTTTATGACTACACTTTGCCTTTATTTAGCTGACAGGCAAGGTATGGGTAATTCTGTTGAAATTCGTTCCCCGCTCATTGACTATAAATTAGTTGAATTTGTATCATCTCTGCCCTTGGAGATGAAATATAATAACGAAAGCCCAAAATATTTATTGAAAGAAACATTGAAAGGCATTGTGCCTGACTATATTTTACATGCACAAAAAAGAGGATTTACGCCACCAATTACATTTATTGATCAATTGGTATCAAATTATTCTTATCAATTCATAGAATCTGATTCTAAGTTTTTCAATAGCATTTTGGCAGACAGGCTATTATCAATGCATTTATCTTCAAAATTATAACAAAACTGTTTATGAATACACTTGACTTGGCTCCAATTGTTTTATTTGTCTATAACAGACCGTGGCATACCGAACAAACATTGAATGCATTGATGACCAATGAATTGGCTGCTGAATCTACATTGTATATTTTTGCCGATGGAGCAAAAAAACATGCTTCGGCTGAGCAAATAAATAAAACAACAGAAGTTCGTCAGATTATTCGGTCAAAGCAATGGTGCAAAGAAGTTATTATTGTTGAGTCGGAAGAAAATAAAGGATTGGCAAACTCTGTTATAACGGGAGTTACTGAAGTAATAGATAAATATAACAAAGTAATCGTGCTAGAGGACGATTTAGTCACTTCTAAGTTTTTTCTTCGTTTTATGAATGAGAGTCTATATTTTTATAATCACGATACTAGAATATTCTCTATAGGTGGATATAATTATAATATAAACATGCCAGAATCATACAAATATGATATTTTTTTAGCTCATAGAGCCGAGTCTTGGGGTTGGGCAACATGGAAAGACCGATGGTTGAAAGTTGATTGGGATATAAAAGATTTTGAAAACTTCATTCTGAATAAAAAAGAGATTGCTAATTTTAATAAATCGGGTAATGATTTATCTAATATGTTGAAGTTACAGATGGAGGGTAAAATTGATTCTTGGGCAATACGTTGGGATTATGCTCATTTTAAGAATAATACTTTTTGTATTCGACCTAATTATGCATTGGTTAATAATATCGGACTTGATGGAAGTGGGATTCATTGTAGTAATTCTGGAAATGATACTAAATTTTTAGACAGTAATTATTGCATTCAATTATCTGATAAGGTTGAACCGAACAGCAAAGTTCAGAAGAATTTAAAAAAATATTTTGATAATACTTCTAGCCTGAGATATAAAATTAAAAGAATTTTAAAATCGTATAAAAAGTTTAGATTTAAACGGTTTATAATAACATTATTTACAGTAAAGCCAGTAAGTAATATATTCGGGTTAGACAGAGGTACACCTATTGATCGGCTTTATATCGAACATTTTCTTATAAACCACAATGTTGATATTAAAGGAAAAGTTCTTGAAGTAGCTGAATCTACTTATACAAAGAAATTTGGGACAAATATAGATGTTAGCCAAATTTTACATTTTGATGAATCAAATAAACAAGCGACGATTGTAGGAGACTTATCAGTTCCTCAAGATTTACCTGAAGGCGTTACTGATTGTTTTATTTGCACGCAAACCCTGAATTTTATTTATGATGTAAAGTCAGCCATAGTTGGTTGTCATAAATTACTTACAGATGGAGGAGTTTTCTTAGGAACTGTAGCTGGTTTATCACAGATATCTAGGTATGATATGGATAGATGGGGCGATTATTGGCGTTTCACCGATTTATCCATAAAAAAAATGTTTGAGGAGGTGTTCGGTGAAGGACATGTGGAAATAAAAATTTATGGTAATGCTTTAGCAGCGACTGCTTTTATACAAGGCCTGGCAGTTGAAGATATTTTGAGTGTAAAGAAATTGATGCAGGAAGATGATGACTTTCAGTTAATTATCGGGATAAGAGCTGTAAAATGATAAAGCTTATTAGACGAAAATTCAAGACCTTATTTAATCTGGTATATAACAAACCTATAGGGACTATATACATGCTGCATCGCGTACATCCGTTTGAAAAGAACAAGCTTTCATTGAATGAGAATATGAAAGTTTCTCCTGAATTTTTAGAGCAATTCATTTTGGAGCGATTGGATCAATATGAATTTTTATCCCTCGATCAGGCGATTGCAGTTTTAGAAAAAAAGATTAAATTGACCAAGCCCTTTATTGTATTTACACTTGACGATGGATATGCAGATAATTATACCTATGCATTTCCCATTTTTCAAAAATACAATATTCCATTTATCGTTTATATTTCTACCGGTTTTATAGATCGCTTTTCGCTACTGTGGTGGTATCAACTGGAAGATATAATAATGAATAATAATTCGATTAAGTTATCCAATGGAATGTGTTTTAGTTGTGAAAGTAGTACAGAAAAGGAAAGCTCATTTTTGGCAATAAGGAAGATTATACTAGAACTCCCCACTACAGATTTTGATAATCAGTTGCGTGAATTACTTTCTAACTATACCTTGAATTTTGAAGCGTATTCTGAAAAGTTGATGTTAAACTGGGATCAAATAATTTTAATGAGTCAAAGTCCGTTATGCTCTATTGGCGCTCACACTATAACGCACCGAAGGTTATCAGAATTATCTCAAAACGAATTGAGTAAAGAAATAAGGGAAAGTAAGGCAGTTCTAGAAGCTAAAATTAAACAAGAAATAGAACATTTCGCATATCCATTTGGAACCAGTTTTGAAGTAAATGAACAAGTTGTAAATGCTGTAAAACTGTCGGGATTTGCTTCAGCAATTTATGCTAATGGAGGTGTGATAAGGAAACAAGATAAAGATTTATTTAGGTTGAACAGAACGATGTTAGTGGAGACAAAATGAAAATACTTTTTATAAACAGTTCTGATACAAAAGGTGGGGCCGCTATAGCAGCTTATCGGCTTTTCGAAGGTTTACGTAACGAAGGTGTTACTGTGAAAATGCTTGTACGTGACAAGACTACAAATGATCCGGACATAATATCCTGTTTGGATTTCGAACGAAAAGGATGGATAGGAAAGTTGGATAAAATTATTTGGAAAATAAAAAACAAAATCCGTAAACAAAAATGGAAGAAATACCCAAACAGGGAATCTGTTTTTTTGAATGATTTAGATTCAATTTCACTTTTACGCGCTATCCGTAGCATTGACTTTGATATATTACATCTTCATTTTGTAGCTAACCGCTTTTTAGACTTACATGAACTGACAAAGGTAAATAAGCCCATTGTTTGGACTTTACACGATAGTTGGGCATTTACCGGTATTTGTCATTTCTTTTACGATTGCAAACGATATGAGGAGAGTTGCGGTTGTTGTCCTATGTTGCATTCCGATAATCCAAACGACTTTACGCACCAAATTTGGAAGATAAAAAATAAAATATATAAAAAATGCGATCTTCATATAGTTACGCCAAGCAATTGGTTAGGGAACTGTGCCACCAAAAGTAGTTTGTTTTCTGGATTTCCCCTTTCGGTTATTCCTAATGGAATAAGTACTCAGCTGTATAAGCCACTGCCAGTCTCAGAGGCTAGAGAAAGTCTTGGATTGGATGCTGATAAACATTATTTATTATTTGGGGCTGTAAATGCTACCAGCGATAGTAACAAAGGGTTTGATTTGTTGCTAGAAGCACTAAAAC
>Ga0302272_1001343_pt1 | contig 11003 bp, 6 predicted proteins | sample III_Bog_N1_2_FD_198772 | JGI IMG/M metagenome (GOLD analysis project Ga0302272, IMG submission 198772) | Peat permafrost microbial communities from Stordalen Mire near Abisko, Sweden - III_Bog_N1_2 | ecosystem: Environmental > Terrestrial > Soil > Wetlands > Peat | place: Sweden: Abisko...
ACCGGAAAAGGGATCGACCTTCACATGGCGAATTTTATTGAAGGCGTAAAAAGCCGCAACCGCAACCTGAATGCCAGCATCGAAATTGCAGCAAACACAGCACGTGTAGCCCATTTGGGAAACATTGCCTTACGCACCGGGCGCCGTTTGTACTGGGATGCCAAAACCAGCAAATTCATCAACGACGACGAAGCCAACAAGTTCCTTGTTCCACAATACCGTGCACCGTGGGTTTTGCCTAAGATATAATTTTTGAGTTTCAAGATAAGAAAATCCGGTTGACCGCTGGGTTTTTTTATTTTCAGAATACTTGACCACTCATCCGGGGAAAAAAGAAAAAATTGATGAATGGCTACTGCCCATTTTTAGTTCACAAGGTTATGAAACACAGTTCAAAGCGTCGTGGAGTTCTCACAACCTTGTGAAAGGTTGTTTCATGTCCGTTTCGTACTTTCACAAGGTTGTGAAAGGTTATTCTTACAATTGTTGTATTTTCACAACCTTGTGACCCTGTTTTTTGAAATTCACCAATAATGGCTAGATTTGATTTTAGAAAAGAATGGTTACGAAAAACTAGAAAATGTCGCATCCGAACGCATCTGTAAAATCGATAGTATTTGCACTTCTGGCAAACCTGGGGATCGCCATCACCAAAACGGTGGCCGCCGTTATAACCGGATCGGGGGCAATGCTTGCCGATTCGGATGAACAGTTGATTGAAGCTAAACTTCGGAAATTAAATCCTTCGATCCAATGGATATTTTTTGAACCTGATGTAGAAGACTAATTAAAACTATAAACCAATCTTTCTAAATTATGAAAACCTTTTTCCGAAGAAAACTTCTTCATTTCATCGCTGGTTATCTCTTAATTTTCGTTACAACACTAAACACCTTCGCTCAAAAACCTGCTTCAGTACCTTATAACTGGAAAAGTGTACAAATTGTTGGCGGTGGTTTTGTTGACGGAATCGTTTTTCACCCCACAGCCAAAGGCGTGTGTTACTGCCGTACCGACATGGGCGGCGCTTATCGCCGGAATCCCCAGACATTACGCTGGGAACCTTTGCTCGACTGGTTGTCGTACGAAGATGTTAACCTGATGGGCGTTGAAAGCATTGCCCTCGACCCGTCTGATCCCGATCGGGTTTATTTGTCATGCGGCACATACACCAATCCACGGGTACCAAACGGAGCAATCCTTCGGTCTGACGATCGCGGCAAAACGTTCAAGCGAACCAATGTACCGTTCAAAATGGGCGGTAATGAAGATGGTCGCGGAAACGGAGAACGTATGGCTGTCGATCCCAACGATGGGAACATACTATATGTAGGAACTCGTCAGGTAGGACTTTGGAAAAGTACTGACCGGGCAGTTACCTGGAACAAAGTTGAAAACTTTCCGGATATTACCGAAAATCCTCCTTCCAACATGCACAGTCAGGACAGCATCATGCAGTGGCGTCGGATGAACCGGGGCAGTGGAGTTATTTTCACAGTTTTTGATCCAAAAAGCGGATCGAAGGGAAAAGGTAGTTCCACAATCTACGTTGGCGTATCGCTCATGAATCACGAAAACCTGTTCCGTAGCACCGATGCCGGAAAAACATGGCAAGCCGTTCCCGGACAACCGATCCAGTTCCGACCAATCCACGGCGTCCTCAATTCGGATGGAACTTTGTATGTTACCTATGGCAATTCTCCCGGCCCATCACAAATGACCAACGGAGCAGTTTGGAAGCTAAATACCCAAACAGGCGAGTGGACGAATATTACACCTGACAAACCTGATCCCAAAACCCGATCGTTTGGTTATGCCGGAGTTTCGGTTGATGCTCATAATTCGCAGGTCGTGATTGTAAGCTCATTTCACAGATATGGTATCGAAAAAGGTGATGAAATTTTCAGGAGCCTTGATGCAGGCAAAACCTGGAAAAAAGTATTCGTTGGCGGTGGAACTTACGATTATTCACTGGCGCCCTACATTCAAAAAACGGGCATTCACTGGTTATTCGACATCGAAATTGACCCGAATAATCCCGATCATGCCCTATTTACAACCGGTTACGGAGGACACGAAACCTTCAACCTGACCGATATGGACAAGGATAAGCCGACAATCTGGAGTGCCATGGGAACAGGAATTGAAGAAACGGTTGCCCTCGAATTACTTAGTCCACCAAAAGGAGCAAATGTAATTACTGCCATAGGCGATTACGGTGGATTTGTGCATTGGGACCTGGATAAACCTGCTCCTGAAGGAAGCTGCGACAACCCGCGTTTCGGAAACACAAACAGTTTGGCGTGTGCAACGAATAATCCCGATCTCATCGTTCGGGTGGGAAGAGGTGCCAATAATTCAGGAAAAAACATTGGTTATTCGACGGATGGTGGCAAAACCTGGCAACCAACGGCAACCATGCCTACTCCCGAAAGCAGCCTTGGGCGCATCGCTGTTTCTTCGGATGGAAAAACATGGATATGGGCGCCTGATCCTGTTTGGGGCGGTTATGGTCAGGGCAACCGCGCACCAAAGGTCATTCCTGTTTATATGACTTCTGATCAGGGTACAAGTTGGACCGAATGTAAAGGCATTCCGGGCAATACCCGCGTAATTGCCGATCCGGTGAATCCAGCTAAGTTTTACGCCATTTCATTGTTCGAAGGTAAACTGTTTGTCAGCAACGACAAGGGCAGTAACTTCATCGAACAGGCATTGAATTTACCTGCCGGGTTACCCAAAAGAGAAGGAAACCGTGGCGATAACCGTGGTGGACAAGACTGTATTTATGCAACTCCCGGGGTTGAAGGAAATCTCTGGATTGCCGCATTCGACGGACTTTATCATTCAACCGACGCCGGAAAACTTTTCGCAAAATTGGATGGCGTTCAGGAAATTCATGGTTTCGGATTTGGCAAAGCAGCTCCAAAAGCTAAATCACCAGCAATTTACATGATTGGCGTTGTGAACGGGCTTCGGGGAATCTTTCGCTCCGACGATGCTGCCAAAAGCTGGGTACGAATCAACGACGATCAGCATCAATGGGGATTGCTGTTGCATGTTACCGGCGACCCGAAAAAATACGGACGTGTTTATGTTGGAACCCATGGACGCGGAACAGTTTATGGCGATCCGGTAAAATAAGTCACTCTTAACAAGTAAGAAAAGGTCAATAGGAAAATTAAAAGTAATTTTCCTATTGACCTTTTCCTGTTTATAATCAGCTAGCTATCGTTTTTAGCCTGAAAATATTTGAGCAGAATCGTTAGTAAGAAAACCTTCTGTTTCCGCTAATTGGTATGGAAAAAAATCATTGCAACTGAAATTGCAGTGATGAAAACTGCTGTGGGCAACATGACCAGAAAAATCTGACGCGAAGAAAGATTATCGTGAATCCATGACTTTTTCAGATTGCGCAAGCTAAACCAGAAGCCCAACAACACAAGTGCAGCTTGAATCCAGGGAACAAGCCTGGGTATAAACTGGTGCCACGGAATATTAGCCGTACCAAAGAAATCCCAGCCCCAGCCAAATGGATCGGATGCCGATTGTTCGATAAAAGTTATATTAACGAAAAGCATAGGGATGACAAAAGCGATCCAAAGCATGAGTCCAAGAGGCAGCAAGCTCCCGGTTGAAGACAGAAACACTTCTTTTACACTACGTTTGATTTTCGAAAATTTCGTTGCGGCCAGCGACAGCAGGTAAATAAGTCCGGGGACCAAAACAAGCGAAAGTGTCCAGATAAATAAGGTATATAAACCGAATAGTCCCCAGTTCTGTTTGTCCAGGATATTAACAAAATCGCGAACCAACGGCCAGGTTCCCTCATACAAAATGCTGTAAACAATCGAAAGAGTAAACACGGCCAATGTTAACCAGGCCTCGCTCAACGTACGTGTCCCCGGTTCAGAAAAGAAAGGCCTTCGGTAGATGGTAACATTTTTGTACAAACAACTTCGGGTACATTCCAGACAAAGTCCGCAATCCTGATTTTCTTTAATTTCTCCAACATTCAGGCTATATGGACAAGCCCAACCTTCCGGACTTCCTTTTTGACAATAATGAGGTTTGCATCGATCACAAACCTGTTGCGATTTGCTGCGAAGTGCGATTGGGCTCATGCGCGAAAAAGGTCCGACGAATGCGCTTATTGGACAAATGTACCGGCAAAACGACCGATGTTCCCAGATCAATGACATCACCGTAGGTACCAGAATAAGTATCAGTACGGCTATTCCCGAAACCATTGGATCGGCAACCAGCGTGGTCGAAAAAGTGGTGAGAACCAGAAACACAACCAATTTAAGCCAGTCGTTTTTCAATCGGGCGGGCCATTTCAGGAAAAGACCTGAATACCAGTTGTTGTATTCGTTGGTTTTGCCTTTTATAGGTGTAAAAAAAGATCTTCGCTGCAACCAATCGCCTAAAAAAGGCAAAGGGCAAATGCTACACCATATTCTCCCCAGAAATGGAGTCAGGAAAGCAACCAGCAAAAACAGCCAGATTGCCCACATCAAAAGAACACCCAGGTTACGGCCCGATACTTTGGTCCCGAACAGAGTGGTCAGCAGCACCACGTAAATCATCATCATCGAGAGAATGATCAGCGTGGTTTGCAGCCATCGTGAAGTAATGATTTTCTTCAGAACCGGCGAGTTTTTCAGCACATCGCGATAAGTTGATTCTTCAGCATCGTCGGTTGAGCCGGCACTTTTTTCCCTGAATATACCAATCAATCCTAAAACCAGCATTCCAAACATACATCCCAGGCTAAAAAACAGCAGGGTATTGGGCATGATCACCAGTTTTCCCAGTTCGAAAGCATGCATCGGGCCGCACCAAACGTGGCAGCGATAATTGCTTCGGGCAACCAGGTAATTCTGAATTCCGGGATGACTGGCCGTGAACGTCAGCTCTTCCGTTGTAACTGATTTCAGCGTTGGGTCGCTGGGCTTGAAAACTTCAACTTTGTCGCGGGCCGGACTAATCTTGGCATCAATGTCGAATTCCTCCAAAAAGAATGAATGTCCGGTATCATCGGTTGAGAAGGTCAAATGCAGACGGTCTCCGCGGTTGCACCGGATTACAGAAGGATCTTTACCATAACGAAAACTACGAACATGAATGTTCCGGTCAACCGGTTTCTCCGTAAAGTTTTGACAAATCAGGGCAGGGATCAATCCAAATCCGAAAATGACAAGGATGTATAGGATGTGTTTTCTGAATTTTTTCAAGGTTGAAGTTTTGTTCAGGTAATAATACTGATAAATACAAGTTGAAATTTACATGCTTTTCTTTAGAATCAAGGATTCGTGTGGCAATAGTAATTATTTTTCTAAAAAAAATCATCTGAATTTATATTTTTAATTAGTTTTATATCCGGCGCATCTTGGCAAGGGCGTTGCTTAAACTTATTCACAGAAATCAAATCATGACAAAAGAAAAAACTTCACAAAAGAAAAAGAAAGGTCTTAAAAATTACATTCCGCTTATCATCATTTTACTGGTTATAGTTGGCATTCCCCTGTTGTTCCTGAATTATCAGGCCAAACGAAATGGAATGAGCATGGGCGGAGTTGTCAAAAGGATTATGACCAAAACAGGTTCGACCGAGGTTGGGACCGAAAATTCCTCAAAAAATGTTTCAGGCAGTAATGTCGATTTTTTGACACAAATGCCAATTGGCCAGAAATTTACCGAACCTCCCTTAATTTCTCATTTGCAAGCGGTCGATCTCGATGGCGACGGCCTGCTTGACATTATTGATTGCGACTGCAAAAGCAACACAGTCAACTGGATTCGACAATATCCCAAAGGCGTTTATACGGAATCAGTTCTTGCTACTGATTTGGTTGCCCCGGCACATATTCAGGCCATCGATTTCGATAAAGATGGCGATCTGGACCTTGTAGTTGCCGTTCTGGGAATGTTGTTTCCCAACAACGACAAAATCGGTTCGGTCGTTATTCTTGAAAACGACGGACATTGTCATTTCACCAAACACGTGGTGGTTGACAAGGTCGCGCGGGTTTCGGATGTCAGGGCGGGCGATCTGGACGGCGATGGTGACATGGATCTGGCCGTTGCCCAGTTTGGTTATGACGATGGCGAAACACGCTGGATTGAAAACCTGGGTAACTGGAAATTCAAAAGCCATATCCTGCAAAATCTATCCGGACCGATCAACGTTGAAATTGTGGACATCGACAACGACGGCGATCTGGACATTGTTTCACTGGTTAGCCAGGAATGGGAAGAGATCTATTGTTTTATCAACGACGGAAAGGGAAACTTCCAGCCCAAGCTGATCTGGGGTTCGAGCAACCAGGATTTTGGTTCGAGTGGAATCTCGATGTGCGACCTGGACAAAGACGGTGACATGGACATTTTATACACCAATGGCGATGCTTTTGATTATATCCCGCCACAAGGCCGACCGTGGCATGGTGTGCAATGGCTCGAAAACAAAGGGAACATGAAATTTGAATTCCACAGGCTTTGCAGTTTTACGGGAGCAACCAATGTGCGGGCTGCCGACATCGACAACGACGGAGATCTTGATCTTTTCGTGGTGAGCGAATTCAATTTATGGAACTTACCCGATTCATACAGTTTGATCTGGCTTGAAAACACCGGAAATATGCAATTCACGAAGCATGAAATATCAAAAAATCCAACCCATTTACTTTGTTGCGAACCAGGCGATTTCAACAACGACGGGCAAATCGACCTGGTAACTGGCGGTATGCATACGTATCCGCCATTTGACCGGATGGACCGGGTAACGCTGTGGACGAACAATGGAAAACTAAACAAAAAGAAATAATCAAATTCCGGCTGAAACGTGATCAGCTAATTTTACATTTTAAATCCTGAATAGTCCGCCTTTTTTATCCTGAATTCAGAATGAAAAGCTTGATTATTCAGGATTTTGACGTTAATATCAACGCCTGATTTAATTGGTGCTTAGGCGTTTAATTTCGCTTTCCAATTTCAACAATCCGTCTATATAACTCTGTGGCACTTTTTCACCTTTTGCAATCGACAGGGTGATCCTGATATAGTAATCGGCAGTTTTGAAATCGCCCAACATCAGATTTCCAAGAGCGAGGTTCTTTCCGGCAGATATCAAAGTAGTTATCGTACTTGAAATATGGTAAAAGGCTCTTTCTGAGTATTCAAGGCCCTCTTCAACGTTTTGAAGGTTGGGATCGGGACAGGAAATCAATAAGGTTCCAAGTTTTTCGAGCGGAATACTTTCGTTTGGATGATATTTGATCGTGGTTCTTAACACGGCAATCGCTTTGCTCCACATCCGTTGCTCGAGGTAAAAAGTTCCAAGTTTCTGTGCAGTTTCCAAATCGGATGGATCAACTCTTAAAGCCGATTCGAACATGGGGATGGCTGCTTTCTGGTTTCTTTCCATATCGGCCATCATTCCTGACATTTTCAGGACTTTAGGATTGGAGGGCGCCAGTTGCCTGAATTTGGAAAGGTAAAATTTCGCCTTTTCCTTATCTCCGGTCTGAAACATGAATTCGATTTCGTTGGAAAGAACTTCCGGGGTAATTTTATTCTTTTCATAAAATTCGTTCATGAGTTTGACGGCCAAATCTTTCTGATTATCCTTCCAGTAGCACAGGGCACAATTTTTCTCAACTTCTGCTGATTCAGGTTTTAGCATTTTAGCCTGCAAAAAGTACTGTATGGCCTGTGCATAAAAACCTTTCATATATAACAAATCACCGACATCCTTCATTTCCTTGAAATCGTCTTTGAAATCGTTCAAATTCTTATCCAGATAAGGCAAGGCATTCTTTCCATTGTTCATCCGGAGAAAAAACTTGACTGCTTTTGAAACTAAAAACTTGTTGTCAGGAAAATACAACATGCCTTGTTTAAAAAGCTTCAGTCCCCATTCCGGATTGGCGCTCCTCAGGGCATCGTCAATCTGTTTGGGTAAGTAAAGTTCCGACCTCGACATCAAAGTGATCCGGTCGGATAAAGTGTCGTTTAGAGTGGTGACCTCTGCCATATCCTGAGCCCGAACAATGTATTTTTTGCTTAAAACCGAGTCGCCTTTTGCACTGTAAACATTTCCAAGTAACCTGTATACCGGGCCAATGGTATGATTTCCCTTAACCACTTCCTTCAATAGCTTCTCTGCTTCGTCCAGGCGTTTGGTGTACAAATAAATCCGGGCCAGCTCGAACTTTGCACTGATCGGGAAAGAGGAATAATTTATACGTCCAGACCGGACATTCGAATTTTCGGGTTTCAGATTGGCGATTTTAGTGAAGGCTGCTTCGGCCATTTCGCCCGATCCCAGGTTTTGATAAGCTTTTCCGATGTAGAACCATGCTTGCGAAACTTTTGGATTTTCCTTGATCACTACCTTGAAGTTTTCAATCGCCGATTTTGAGTCGCCCATTTCCTGTTCAAGGTAGCCCAGGTAATAACTCCAAATCCATTTTGATTTGTCTTTTTTGATCGCAAGTGTATAACATTGTTTTGCCTGATCGTAAAAGGCGCTCGAATGAAAGGCCATTCCCAATAATCCTACATTATCGGCTGTCGGGTGGTTATTCGCTTTTTTGAAGATAGTTGTAAGTTGTTCCTTCACAGGGGCTGGCGTAGTAGTGAAATTGGGAAGCGCAGGTATCTGACTGCGATATGAATTATCAAGAAAAAACCTGACAGTCAGAAATAAAAGCATCAATATGGCTATTGCCGATGAAACAGAAATAGCAAGTTTTTTGGTTTTGTTCATTCGTGGGATATTGGTTCAATTTTCAATAAAAAAAGGAATAAATTCCAGAGGCTAAATATATCAAAATTTGCAAAGAGAACAGTTGTTAAATATTTGTTTAGCCCCAACCAAAAGCAGCTCAGCCACCGGTAAAGTCGGAAAAGTTTGAACCGTTTACTCTTTCAGCTATCGTCCGAAATAAGGATTGAAGGAACACATTGATGCAGTGGAATTAAACTTCAGAAATTCTGGCCGTCAGTTAAATAGCATCGATAATCAATTAAATTTTTTTAAACTATTTTAACTGGTACTCCGATAAAAATCGAAGCATTCAGGCATAAAACTTGTTGCCTGAAGTTCAATTTAAATGAAACAAACGTTATCAAAAAGAATTAAGGAGGGCAAAAAAATGAAAACTCAAATTAAAGTAAAACATGTTATTTTATTGGCTGTATTGCTTGCGAGTGCCGGATTGTTTCAAAGTTGTGTGGTATATCGGCCCTATAGTTTTACGCCAGTTACGGTTCCTGATATTGTTCAGATGAGCAAGGATAAAGTTTCTTCGCAGAACATTATCAATGAAATAAAGAAATCTCATACTGCATACACGCTTAAGGCCAACGAATATGCCAAACTTCAGCAGGCAGGGGTGGCTGATTCTGTGGTCAATTACATGCAACAAACTCACATCAACATGATCCGCAACAATCAGCAAGCGCAGGATTCTTATTACTGGTCTCCCGGATATGGAGGATATTGGTACGGAGGTCTGGGTTATGGCTGGCCTTTGGGATATTGGGGATGGAACCTGGGCCCAACAGTTGTTTTCAGAGGCGGTGGTGGCGGCTTTCATGGAGGTGGCTTCCACGGAGGTGGCGGTCGGGGCAGAAGATAATTTAAAAGGCTTTTGTGAGTTTGATTAGTCCTGCTTACGGAAAGGGAAGGCAAAGAAAAAAGACAAACACATAGGCACATCAAACACACCTGGAAGTAGAAAAAGAACGATGTGCCCTATCCCGATGAACCGGGACAAGTTGGGATATTGTGGTTAAACAAACGGGGAAGAACCTGGTTAACAGCCGGGTTCTTTTGTTGATTATCACGACGATGCAATTAATCCTTCAGCAAATGAAATCCTTCTTGTTTTTTATACAATATGAATCTTGTTTTTTATGCTTTTATTTCAAAAATATTGTAGATATTTGGATCAAATACGACTGACTAAATGGACATAATCAAGTAATTTCAGGAGAAACGTTCAATCAATCTAACTACTATAAAACAAACGCTTGTGGAAAAACTTTCATTAAAAGAAAAAATTGGGTATGCATTGGGCGATGGTGCAGCCAATATTGCGTGGCGTGGTGTGGCCACTTTTTTATTTATTTTTTACACCGATGTTTTTGGACTGAATCCGGCAGTTGTTGGGGTACTTTTTCTGATTGCCCGATTCGGCGACGGAATCATTGATATCTTGATGGGTGTCGTGTGCGACCGGACAAATTCAAAATACGGCAAATTTCGTCCCTGGATATTATGGACTTCCATTCCATTGGGAATTACCTTATCCATGCTTTTCACAACTCCCAATCTGGGACCAACCGGGAAAGTTATTTATGCCTACGCAACCTACCTGTTGTTTTTTCTGATTTATACGGCAAACAACATCCCTTATGGCGCTTTAATGGCGGTTATGAGTCCCGACGACAAAGAACGTACAAGTCTGGGTTCGTACCGGATGGTTGGCGCTTTTACCGGTGGTATGGTGGTTCAGGGCGCTTTGCTGTTTTTAGTGGCACACTTTGGAAATATCGATCCAACTATTAACGTACAAAAACTGGATGCGAAAAAATACGAAGTTACCGTATCGACACACGAGAATATTAAAAATGTAAACATCAAAACCAAAGATGGAATTGCCCTGTTTACCTGGACCGATGCCGCGGTTAACGAAGGTTCCAACGTTCCAACTGTTGGTAAAAGTTTTTCGATGGAAGCTGATAAACCTTACTCTTTTATCGTAACCGGAGAAGAAAACCTGGAAGCAAAACAGATCAGCATCATCGATCAAAAGAGAGGATACAGCTCCGCCATTTATATCATGTCGGTCTTCCTGGCTTTGTTTCTGATGGTAACATTTGCCTCAACCAAAGAACGTGTTCAACCACCAAAAAATCAGGAAACGAATCTAATGAAAGATTTAAAAGACCTCGTCAGGAACCGGCCATGGCTTGTACTTCTTTTTATCGGA
>Ga0302272_1001357_pt1 | contig 10946 bp, 6 predicted proteins | sample III_Bog_N1_2_FD_198772 | JGI IMG/M metagenome (GOLD analysis project Ga0302272, IMG submission 198772) | Peat permafrost microbial communities from Stordalen Mire near Abisko, Sweden - III_Bog_N1_2 | ecosystem: Environmental > Terrestrial > Soil > Wetlands > Peat | place: Sweden: Abisko...
GTATTTGCCATCTCTTCGGACAACAATCGTCGCCATTCGCTCAACCTTGATGCCGGAATAAACCAACTGGCCGACAAATCGGTAGTCATTTCGGTCAATTCAAAATCGGTGTTGCCCAACTTGCCGAATTGTGTACGCAGGTTGTCAATGGTTTCGGGCAAACTCTTATTCGACATCTCTTTTTCGTTATCAAAATGAAGAGTCACAGAGCTGTGACCGATTTCACCTTTGAGCGCAAAACCTTTTTCCGTCTCACTGAAATGAATAGTAAGGGGCATTTTCCGTTCTGCCGATTTTTTGGAGAGCGTTTTCTCAAACTCAGCATCTCCGTTTCGATAGAGCACAGTGCCCACTCTCAATATCGGCATTTTGAATGGAAAAACTCTTCTGCCTTCCACACGGTTTACCTTGATGCCGACAAACGAACCATCGTGCGCAGCATAGCAAAGACCGTCGTCGTTGTGGAGTTGCACGTCACCACGCACGGTAAAAGCTGCACGCTCTGTGTTTTGAACCATACCAACGGGTTGTCCAATCGATTTGGGTGTGAGGGGCTGCACAAGACCACTTGCACGTGTGTTGAGAAAATAGTCGGTGCCGCCACGGTGAAAAGTACGTTCGGGGTCGGGCGTAAAAAAGAATTTCACCTTTCCCTGTGAGCTTTTTTCGTATTTCGAAGAACCTTCGAGCAGTCCGTCCAACCGCTGTCGGTAATATGCGGTCACGTTTTTCACGTAATCCATCTCTTTGAGTCGTCCCTCTATTTTGAAGGAAGAAACTCCCGCTTCGAGCATGGTTCCAAGATGAGCCGAGAGATCTAAATCTTTGAGCGAAAGCAGGTGACCTTCGGCAGCCAAAGATTTTCCGTCGGCATCCACAAGTGAGTAGGGCAGGCGACAGAGTTGCGCGCATTCTCCCCGGTTGGCGCTGCGTCCGCGAGTGGCCTGACTGGCATAGCACTGTCCGCTGTAGCACACGCACAACGCACCATGCACAAAACATTCGATGCGGGCGTTGGTTTGGGAGGTAATGGCGCGGATTTGTTCCAATGACAGTTCGCGCGCCAATACTATTTGTGCAAAACCGGCCTCTTCCAGAAAACGCACTTTCTCCACGGTACGGTTGTCGGTTTGCGTGCTGGCATGAAGTTCGATAGGAGGCAGATTGAGTTGAAGCAGTCCCATATCCTGCACAATCAATGCATCGGCACCTGCCTCGTAGAGTTGCCACGTCATCTTTTCGGCTGTGGGCAATTCATTGTCAGTGAGCACAGTATTGAGTGCCACATAGACGCGGGCATTGAAGCGATGGGCATACGCTGTGAGGGTGGCAATATCGGCAATGGTATTTCCGGCTGCTGAGCGCGCACCAAATTGCGGAGCACCGATATAGACGGCATCGGCACCATGGTTAATGGCTTCGATGCCTATTTCGGCTGTTTTGGCAGGCGACAGCAGTTCAATGGGTCTCATTTTATATCTTTTTGTAAATGTGGTGCAAAGATACGACTAAAGAATCTGGTTTTACACACAAATACACGGAGACACCAAAGAAATTGAACAAAGACAACGTGATTAAATGTTCTTAGATTCAAATACACCAAGACAATTAATGGATAGCGGTAGAATTATTATTGAAAAGTGAAAAAATTGCCAGCCATTAAGAAATGAAGATACATTAAGGTTGAAACTTGATTTTCTTATCTCGAATTCCTTTTAGGCTTGTGTGTATTTTCGTTCATTTTGAAGGCTCCTTGTGCATTTGCAGCTCCAGAGCGTGGTCGGCAGGCATGTCTTGACCGCTCCACACTTTAACCGCAGTCCAGGCTTCAGCAGGTGCCGACCAAAACTTATCGGTTTCGGGCAATCCTAAAGGCAAGAAAACCGTTGAACAGAGATAAAGGCTCCCGCTGTTGATATATGCATCGGCCAAATCGGGTTGATTGCCACAAAGACCAATTGCAAGAAATCCCTTGTCGGTAAACGTATTAGGACCATCCAGTGTTTTTTTAATCACTGCGGTCAATGCGCATCTTATTTGAGCAGGTTTAATGTCGGACGGAAGCATTTTACGCAATGCCATATCGGCTAAATGATGAAAGGCTCCCGCACGATAAGCGATTGAACGTCCGTAAACAGGAAAACTGCCATCTGTATTGATGCTTCGTTCCTGAATATTAGCATACCGTTTGGATATTTGTTCCAGCTTTGGTTGAAACCAGTTGAATGAGCTATTTTTGGAACTCACAGCCTCCAGAATATTGTTCAAATAGGGTTGAATCACATAGCTGTTGTAGTAGTCGAGGTGAAACTGCATACCGTCCGAAAACAGGCCATCGCCGGTGTACCAATGTTGCGAGAACTCCCGAATTCCGTATTCAATGCGCACGGCATCGTACTCCTGATTGTACTTGCAAAAGAAGGCTTCTATCATGCCCGAAAAAAGAATCCAGTTGGTATAAACCGGAATCGTGGCGCGGGTCGATTTCAGCGCTTCCACTATTTGCTGATGCACGTTTGCATCCAGATGCTCCCATAACCACGGACAACGAACCAACGCAAATGCAAAAAATGAAGCATCTACTAGGGGTTGTCCACCAGTCCATTGCAAATAATCTTTGGCATCTGGATTCACCGCGTTGGCAATCGCTTTGAGTGCCCATGTGCGATACTGATTGCGTAAGGCCACTTCGTTGGAAGAACCGCCTTCGAGGTTAAGCCAAGGGGAAATACCTACCAATGTGCGGGCAAACGCTTCGAGATAAGCCACTTTTGTGCGGGTGGCAGGGTTGTCGATATGAGGTGATAACACAATCGGCATTGTCTCTTTTAGCCTGTCTTCTGCCATATTTTGCAAAATAGGACGTGCTATTTTGTCCATATAACTTATCCATTGCTGGCGATCGGTTTGCGGAATGCTCACTTTCGGTTTTGCCGATAAACAGATGCAAATCAGGATAAAAAGAATAGGGACTATTTTTTGCATGCGTAATTAATGTGCTAATGTGTTAATAAGCCAATGTGCCAATTCCTGGAACATCAACTGGGTGCTTTTATCATCGAAATTCTCGTTGATCTCTATCCGGTTGTGTTTGTTTAACAATTAAAACTTAAAAGCTTTCTTCTCCAAGTAGAAACGATACTCTTTGATAATCCCGACCGTACTTTTGTCAGTCCGTGGCAGAATGCGGAAACCTTTGAGAGTTACTTCTTTACCCATGTCAATCGCTACCAGATGCGGATGTTTGGTTTTGTCGCCTATTTTTGTTTGCCAGATAATCGATTCCTGAATATCGAATAATTTATCGGCTCCGTTGGCTGCTTTAATGGTCTCTTCACTATCGACATACACCACTTTCCAATTGATGGAAGAGATGGCTTTACCGTCTTCGCCTATCATTTCAATTTCGGCAGCCGAAGTGGACGGGTCATTTGCATTTTGTGCACTTAACGCTTCAAAACAAAAATATCGACCGGCAATCGGTTCTTCAAATGTCACTGCTTTCCAGCCACTTTCGGGCGTAAATGTGCCCGAAACTACCGGATTTACTCCATTAAGATTAAGGCTCTTAGCCTCTTTTTGAAAATGGCTGTCATCTTTGCCTATTACATCTAATATTGGATGGTTGAGTCCGGCAATGGAAGCGAAAGTGGGTTTGTCAAGATCCAATACAATTATCTCGTTGCTTCCTTTTTTCAGATAACAACCCGGCACACAGAGTGTTTGTGTGGGACCTATTTTCCAAAAACGTCCTAAATTATAGCTGTTTATCCACACCATCCCTTTACCCCAAGTACTCATATTGAGGTAGGTATAGCCTGTTTCGGTGAGATTAAAGAGAGCTTTGTACCATGCCGGGCCGGTTGCCGGATTGTGTGCAAACTTTGCTTTTTGTTGAAAGTCGTAATCGACAGGGAAGTTATACACCAACCAGTTTTTCAGCTCAGTATCACTTTTTCCATCCGACAAAATCACCTTGTCGGTAATTCCTTTGCGGTCAATGATTGCCTCGCCATAGTTTACACGCCCCATTCCTTCCACCAAAATATCCAAACGGGAACTTGCTTTCAGCACCGGAATTTCAATGCTGTTTTCGCTTCTTCTCCGATCCAGCTTAGCGATTACCTTGCCATCAATAAATACGGTTGCCCAGTCGTGTACCTCTTTGATTATGAGCTTTTGAGTATGATTACATGCGGCAAGTTGTTTCCGGTACAAAATGGATCCCCAGCCCTGATTGAAGTATTCCATTGACTGAATGGATTCAGATTGTTTTGCTTCAGGCAGGTTATCGAACAAATTGGCTATCTGTGAGAATTGAATTGCCTGAATGGTAATGGTTTTTTCAGGATTTTGTGGAATTGACGGTAATATTTCGCCTTCTTGCAGGTAGTTTTTTAGCAAGTCGCGAATGGCATAGAATTTATCGGTAGGATTTCCGGCTTCATCGATCGGTGCATTGTAGTCGTACGACGAAGTGGTGGGTGCATAAGCCGGTGCATTGGCTCCTGCCCATTGACCGAACGAGGTTCCACCGTGCGCCATATAGAGACTGAACGATATTTTTCTATCCATCATATCCTTTAGGCTACCAATAAAGCTTTTAATATCGCGTGTTTCGTGAGGGCGACCCCATTGATCGAACCATCCCGTCCAGTACTCCCCGCACATCAAGGGCGAAGTTGGATTCACTTCCCTGAATTTACGAAACTGGTCGTCGATATTGGAACCTGCACCGAAGTTTAACGCATTGACGGCACCGTCAAGTTGATAGCGCTGGAAGTTTGATGACCAGTCGCAGCGGAGCAATTGCACTTTGTCGAAGCCCGCCTCACGAATATTGTCACGCATAGTTTCCATATATTTTTGGTCATTTCCCCAGGTACCATACTCATTTTCAACCTGTACCATAACGATAGGTCCGCCGTGTTGAATCTGCAACGGAGCAAGCTGTTTGGCCGCTTCTTTGATGTAAATCTGTACTCTCTCCATGAAAAAGTCGTCCGACAGTTTTCTTACTTTCAACTCTTTCTTTTTAAGCAACCACCAGGGCAGACCACCCATATCCCATTCGGCACACACGTAAGGACCGGGACGCAGAATGCAGTACATGCCGTTTTGTTGAATTAAGCGCACAAATTCCGCCACATCTTTTTGACCGGTGAAATCGAATACACCTTGTTGCTGTTCGTGATAATTCCAAAACAGATAAATACAAATAGTGTTCATTCCCATTGCTTTACAGAGCTTGATGCGATTATCCCAATAGGCTTTGGGGATGCGGCTGTAGTGCAATTCTCCCGCTCTGATGATAAAGGGTTTACCGTTCAGTAGAAATTCTTTGTTTCCGGCTGCAAAGTTTCCGGTATTGTTTTGAGCCAGAGCATCAGTGGTGAGTGAGGCAAATAGTGAAAAGAGGCAGAATAATAGAGCTGTTTTTCTCATGGTTATGAGTATTTTGAATTAAAAAGTGGTGTTACAATGGGATTGATACTGGTTACAAATCGGTTTTCTGATAGATACGGACATAATCTACCTCAAAAATTATCGGGAAGCGGCTTTTGCCGGGCTCACCACCATTGGCACCTAATGCAAGATTGAGAAGTAGATAATGAGGTTGCAGGAAAGGGTTGCTTCCATCGGGGTTGATGGTTTCGGTTAATAATGTGGTGTTTAATAACTCATTGTCAATGTATAGGTTAATAGAATCTTTAGACCAGTCCATCCGCCAGATGTGGAATTTCAAAGGCCACTCTTTGTCCTTTGTCATAAGGTCGGCCACTGATTTTTTGATGGAGTTCCATTTAGCTTTGAACCGTACCTCTGTGCCTGATGCCACATTGGACAAAATAGAGGGAATACCTTTAGGACGATAAAATTCCATCATATCGATTTCTCCGCACGAAGGCCACTCGTTACTGATACCCAACGTCCAGATGGCAGGCCACGAACCGCTTGCAGTATCAATGCGTGCCCGTACTTCAAACCGTCCAAAAAGCCATGATTTTTTCCCTGAAGTAGTTACACTTGCCGAGGTAAACAGCACTTTTGCACGGCTTGTTTTCCAGTTATTGCTTTCGGGAATAAAATTGGGATTGGGAAAGTTGTCTGTTTTACCTTCAATGACCAAACAGCCGCCTTTGCAGATAGCATTTTTGCGTTGATACCATTGCAACTCTTCATTGCGTTTGAAACCTGTTTCGTATGACCATATTTGGGCATCAGGACTGCCTGCGTAGTCAAATTCTTCATTGAATACCAGTTTCATTCCTGCAATTTCAGTAGGTTTCGACTGGTCAGGATTATATGGATTTATTGTTTCACCGAGTATGACACTAATAAATGAAAACGAGATAATAAAACCAAACAGAAATCTCATTGAATTCGTATTTAAGGAAAAACGATTGCCGCAATTAAAAGCATAAATGGCTTATATAAAGCGAAATGCAAGTTCTTTGATATACATACACACTTTACAGTCAAAGATAGATAGATTGTGGCAAATTAGGCAATAAAAATAAGGGCTTCTTTTTACTTTGTGTATCGCACCATTTCGGAGGCAGCCAGTAAAAAAGCACCCACTCCGAAGTTTGCGGTAGAGTCGGCATCAACTACCTGTTCAGGAATCGCCTGTTCTCCGATAGGCTGTACAAAACCCACTTTGCCTGAAGGTTGCAATGCCACTGTAGAAAGGAATTTCCAACCTTTAAGTGCACCGGGAAGATAAATTTTCTTGTCTAAATATCCATTGTTGATGCCCCACATCAGGCCATAGGTGAAGAATGCGGTACCACTGGTTTCGGCTCCCGGGGCATGTGTTGGGTCTAACATGCTGCGTGTCCAGTATCCATCGGGTTGTTGCGATTGTATAATCGCTTTTGCCATATTCTGAAAGTAAGTTATGTATTCTTTGCGCCATTTATTGTCTTTGGGCATGTCTTTCAATACTTTGGCTAATGCGGCAAATACCCATCCATCTCCTCGTGCCCAGAAATCTTTTTTGCCATTCACGCTTTTATGAGTCGGATAAATGTATTTCGTATCCCTATAGTAGAGTTTTGCTTTGGAATCGTACAAAATGCTGTTGGCATACGTAAAGTATTCGTGCATTTTATCCAGATAAAGTTGGTTTCCGGTCACTTTATAAAGCTTTGTCATTACTGGCATTACCATGTACAATCCATCCACCCACCACCAATAGTCGTTTCGGGTAGTACTCATTTCATATTCCATTACTTCGCGGGCACGGGCAATTTTTTGGTTGTCGGGTTGCAGATTATACAAATCGATGTAGGTTTGAAAACATATCTGCCAGTCACCAAATAGCACGTGTTCGTTAGTTTCGCCATAGGTGTATTTCCATTTTGATTTGTCGGTTGACTTAGCTCCAATCCACTCGTTTTTTGCTGCCCATGCTTCAGAATAGTGAAGGTAAGTTTCATTGTGGGTTACAAAATATGCTTCCATATTTCCGGTTTGATATGCAGCTTCATCCCAAAAAGCATTGCCGGGAGTAGGGTGGGTGGTTTGCCAGTAACCATTGACTTTCTGAATGGTATTAATCAGTTCTGTTTTAGTGGATTTGGCTTGCAAAAACAGAGATGTGATGGCAAATAGCAGCAGCGAAAATAGAAGCTTGAATTTCATATATTTATTTTATTTCTTAATATAAAGCACATTTTGAACTTGTCCCTACTTTCGGAATTTGTCTCATTTATAATGTCTTATATATATAATTTATATCTTTGTCTGGCAATGAATGAATAAACCCTCAGGTTTATTTTATTTTTTTTAATTCGTACAATTGTAACCGTGATGCCGGAGGTAATACACCTTCGCGTTTTTCATCACGATTGGGTGAAAGGGTTTCCCAACGAAGCAGATATTGAGTGCCATCGGGGCTTTTGCCTTTATCGAAAGCCGTATTCACCAACATACCCGGGAAAGTGGATTGTACGTTGTCCAACTCTTTGGGATAACCTGCTTCAAATTCTTCAATGGCAATGGGCTCTAATGTTTTTTCATTTATAATTACCTGTCCGTTGCCGTATTTGGCGTTGTGATGAAAGCCAAAGACCAATTCACCCGCTTTTGCAGATGCACGGGGCGATTCAATCAGTATTTCGTTGACAATAGTTCCCATTCCTTTAAAGTCCCATCGATAATTCCAGTGAGAGAGTTGTTTGCTAATCCATTTCCCCTGTTCAAAACGGGTTATGAAAAGCTGTGTGTTTCCTTTTTCGTCATATTTATGGTAACCAATGAGAAGTCGGTTTTGTGAATCGAATCCTATTTTGATTCCAATATTTATCAGTCCTCCTTTCACGGGAGCAGAGTCGACCACCAATTGAGGATAATCAATGGTAATAGGTAATTCTACCTTTTCGCCACGTACACTTTCCCAATGCAACAAATCTTTGCTACGGGCATACGACAACGAATGGTTGGTAGAGCAATCAGGTGAATCGCGCCACACCCAGATAAGGTGATAATATCCATCTTTTCCTAATACAGGCCCTTGCATATAGGCATTACGCAAACTCCGACCATCGGTCAATGGTTTGTTTAATAATCGGTTCCATTGTTGAGTATTGGTGTTCAGAATATTATAAACTTCGTATCCCGAGCCGCTTCGTCCATAGCGATAATGAAAAATCAACTCACCCTTCGGATCAGTCATAAATTCGGGATATGTGGTCACATCTTCTTCTTTGCCAAGCATCGAATTCAATTTTTTCAACGAATGAATATTGAAAGGTTCACTGCTTTTGAAATAGATAAGCGGACCGGAATGCATATTGCCCGAAAGATGAATATACCCGAGTTTGTCAATGGCCAATGAGAGATAGTTGTGACTGTCCCACGCTACTTTCGAGTCGAGTTTTTGAAAATCCCACTTTTGGCTATTCAAACTGCGACAAGCTACCGTAATGGCATGAGTTGAATCGTAAAATGCCACATACTGCTTGTTGCCACAGGTTGTGAGAGCAAAACCAACCGGAAAGCCGGAAGGGACATATCCGATATTCTGATACCGGAGTTTAGTCGGTTTTGACTGCTTTTGGGCATTGCCGCACAGCGGAAACACAACACAAATAGCAAGACAGAGTAAAATTGAGTGTGGGAGTTTCATCATTTTTGTAATTGAAAGAAGGAATGCTCCGGAGAGCATTCCTTCTTTCATACACTAGTTATTAATACCTATTTAATAGCCCGCATTTTGTTCCAGTTTCGCACCCTTGTTCAAATCAATTTCTGATTGAGGTATGGGTAATAAAATTTTATTTACAGAAGTACTATCCAGACCAGCAATCGGGTGAGGGCAATTTGCGTCATTATTGAGACGCAGTGCACGTTTTGCCAACATGTTGACACCGGCAGCCTGACCGACACGCATCAGGGTCATACGTCTGTTTTCTTCACCTACCAATTCACGGGCTCTTTCATCAAGAATAAAGTCAAGAGACATTTGCGATGCAGTAATCGGAGTAACGATTGACCGTGCAGCACGTAAAGTGCTGATTGTTGCTGCCGCATCTGCAATATGAGTGCCTCCTTGTTTGAATTGAGCTTCTGCCAATAGCAGATAGGTTTCGCCATAACGCATCAGGATAAAATCTTTCCACATTCCATATCCAAAGGCATCGTTCGGATCATAATGTCCCCACTTTGTTGTAGCCGGACAAATTTTGTAGATAGTGTCGGCTCCTGAGTATGGAACGAGTTGTCCGTATTTTGCAGCATAGGTTGCAGCCGGATCATTGTATGTGTAGCGACGACGAATGCTGAAACGTGAGTTACGCATATCATTTTGGCCATACAATTTATATAACACCCAGTTATTCAAACGCATTCTGGCCAGAGATCTTCCTCCTAATGAATCGCAAATAGCAAGTCCTGCAATATTGTAATATGCAGCACCCCACACTCTGCGGTGTTGAGGAGAACCAGTAGAATTACCTACAACAGACGTTCCTTCTTGTTGAAGTACCCAGATTCCCTCTGTATTACCCTGATTTCTTCTTTGGTTGCCAAAGAAAAACATGTCGGAAAAAGGATCACCGGGCAACGATTTTTTGATACCATAACGGCTTGTAACCAAACTGAACTTGCCACTGCTGATGATAGCCTGACATTGAATTTCGGCTTTTGCAGGTTGTCCCATTCTCAAATAAGCTTCTGCCAACAATTGTTGTGCCATAGCCTGATTCGCTCTTGCCTGATTTACAACTTTATCTATTGTTGGAAGATTGGCTGCAGCATAAACCAGGTCGCTTTCAACCAACGCATTCACATCGGCTAACGGGGCACGTACAAAATCGGTCTTTGCGCCAGTAACAGGAGTTGTGATAAGAGGAATGCCTCCGAATAAGGTTGCTAACATGTTATAGGCATAAGCTCTGAAAAATTTGGCTTCCGCATCAACCTTGTTTTTTCCGGATTGAGTTAAACCGGTTACCGTTCCTGTTTCCACAGAAGTGATAATACTATTTGCATTATTAATCATCTGATAGCACCATTTCCAGGTATAGGCAGCAGCGCCATCAGTCGAAATTAATACACTATAATTATAATAGGGAATTTCAATACTTTCCTGATTCGGTGTAGAATAGGCAATATCAGTACCTGTTTGCCAAACAGCAAGCCATCCCTGATGGTCTGTGTAGCTTTCCCAATAGTTCATTTGGGTATATAAGCCACCAATCGAAGCCTGAAATCCCAAAGAGTCAGTCAAAGTCTCGGGTGAATAAGAGGAGTAGTTCTTTTCATCAAGAAAAGTACTGCTGCATGAAACAAACGTTTGTGCAATAAGTAGTACACAAGCTATTGTAAGAAATATTTTTTTCATGTGGATGTATTTTTTATTTATTACCGATAATGAATCCTGAATTCTCTTATCGCAATTGCTCGTCAGAGTGTTTGAAATTAAGCGATTCATATTCATT
>Ga0302272_1001358_pt1 | contig 10941 bp, 11 predicted proteins | sample III_Bog_N1_2_FD_198772 | JGI IMG/M metagenome (GOLD analysis project Ga0302272, IMG submission 198772) | Peat permafrost microbial communities from Stordalen Mire near Abisko, Sweden - III_Bog_N1_2 | ecosystem: Environmental > Terrestrial > Soil > Wetlands > Peat | place: Sweden: Abisko...
CACCCATCAATACCGATGCAGTAATCATCGAGAGCGCCAAGACTTTATAATTCATTTTCATTTCCTCCGTTAAATGTTTTCTTTAAAATATGGTATATTATTTTATATAACGCACTATCTGCCCGTTCCAAAAGCCTAATGAACCTCCTACGCTTTAGTCTGAACAAACGAAGGAATGCAGACAGGATAGCCACATGCCGTTTGTTTGAGTTCAATTTTTGTATGATAAAGCTCGTTAATAAGCTCCTCTGTAATCGTTTTACATGTAAGCCCATGCGCTAAAATATGCCCATCTTTAAGCGCATAGGTATAGCCTCCTAACATCAAGGCATGCTCAGGAAAATGAGTTGATTTTAAAAAGGTGTACCCTTCTTTTGAGAGTTTCATAATGGTTTCTAAAAGACGTAGCTGATTGCCATAGTCGAGTCCTGAAACAGGTTCATCCATGACCAATATCTTCGCTCCTTGGGCTAAAGAACGTGCAATGAGTACCAACTGTTTTTCGCCACCACTCAGCGTTTGAAAGGTACGTTTTTCTAAATGCAAAATGCCCAGTCGATCCATCGCAGTGCGCGCTAAGTCCATATCCGTTTTGCTTGGTTTTTGAAACCATGACTCAAAAGCAATGCGCCCCATAATGACAATGTCAAGTGCGCAAAATGCAAACGCAACTTGAGTACTTTGCGGAACATAGCTTACATGTAAAGCACGCTCTCTCATAGAATAGCTCTGCAATGGCTTTCCTTTTAAGATCACTTCACCGCTTTTAGGGCTTAACAATCCTAAAAAAAGCTTCATCAATGTACTTTTTCCCGTGCCATTAGGCCCTAAAAGCGAAACGATGGAACCTTCAGCGATGTGAAGATCAACCCCTTGTAAAATTGGTGTGCTATTGTAGGAAAAATAGAGATTTTCAGCGCTGTAAAAACTCATGCAAATCCTTTTTTAGCATTGCGAAGGGCTAATACAAAAATAGGGATGCCAATCAGTGATGTTGCAATGCCGATGGGAATTTCAATGCTCATGGAAGTGCGACACAAGGTGTCCACGATGATGAGAAAGGTTGCACCCAAAAGGGCACACATTGGAAGTAAAACGCGGTTATCTGCCCCCACCATAAAACGCGCAATATGTGGAATGATGAGCCCTACCCAACCAATCATCCCTGCGACGACAACCGTGAGTGTACTCAGCAGCGTTGCGAGTAAAATAGCACTATTGCGCACCCATGCCACGCGGATACCAAGCGCCTTCGCATCTTCATCACCCAGACTTAAAACATTGAGGTATTTACCCATCAAAGAGAGCATAACCGTACTCACAAAAAGGGGAATTGCTACACTAGAGACCGTTTTCATATCGACCGCACTAAAAGAGCCCATCAGCCAGTAAACAATAGTCGGGAGTTTATTGTAAGGATCGGCTACGTACTTGACCACGGAGAGGAGTGCTGAAAAAAATGAACTGGAGATAACACCACCTAGTACTAAAAGAATCGTTTTTGAACCACTACTACCGTAGATCTTCGCCACGCCCAGCGCTACCAAAACCGCTACAAACCCGAAGGTGAACGAGAAAAGTTGCACACCAAACCAGCTGTTGGAGATCATAATGCCAAGTGCTGCGCCAAAGGAAGCCCCCGCAAGTACACCCAAAATACCAGGAGATACCAGAGGGTTTACAAACATCGCTTGAAACGCTCCACCTGAAACGGAAAGCGCAGCTCCGACTAAAATGACCGCTAAAATACGGGGCAAGCGAATATCAAACACAATGTTGGAAAGAAGCGATACATCGTGTGGTGCTGTGCCAATGTTGAACACTTTCCATAACAAAAGTTGCGTCAGGGAACCAAGATCAATCTCATAACGACCCAAAGAGAGTGAAACCAGTAAGCTGATACCTAAAGCAGTCGCGATAAGGCCAAAGAGAAGCGAGTTTTTCATACACTCCCCACGATGTGATGTATTTGTGTGTCACTGAGATCAATGTTCAAAAAGAGTTTGTAAAATTCGCGCATCTCTTGTATAAATTGCTCCAAATTTGGCGTATTGTAAAGAATATGTGTGAGCCATCTTACGCCCAAAAGCCTCATAAATGAAGGGGGTCTGTCAATCCAGTTAAACGGTACTTTGGGCACTAAATAGATCTTTCCTTCACGAACCGCTTTAATAGAATTCCATCTCGAATCGCTTTTGACTTTCTCAACAAATTCTCGCTCTTGTGCCACAATCACATCGGGATTGTACAAAATCACCTGTTCTAAAGAGACTTTTTCCATCCCCATGCCACTTTTGGTGGTACACAAATGAGGGTCAATGCCGCCTGCAAATTTGATCGCTTCGTAGTGAAACGACTGGTCGCACTCTGTAGAAAGTCCATCTGCTCCCTCTGCGTAGTACACAACAGGACGTTTAGACGCATTGGCTTTTACGATCTCTTTGGTTTTTTCAAGTGCCTTTGTCGCATAATCTGAGAGTATTTTAGCTCTTGGTTTTTTGTCTAAAATATCGCCAAAAAAGAGATAGGCTTTGGGCAGACTCTCAACACTTTCAAGATCAACATCAATGCTCGGAATTTTGCTACTTTCAAAAAGATACTGCGCCAATTGACCCGAAGCGTCGTTGTTCCATAAAAAGACAACATCAGGATGCAACGAGAGCAAGGTTTCGCGGTTCATACTATTGCCACCACCTTGAAGACCGCCCACAACAGGTAGTGCCATAAAGTGAGGATCAAGCATGTTGGAAGATTCATTATTGCCACGCGCGTGGTTAAAATTAAGCCCTACAATCAGTGAAGCATCAATCGTATAGATCATATACGTCGATGGCGGTGATGTACCAAATACTTTGGTGATGACATCGGGAATTTCGACCTTTCGACCTCCCATATCGACTATTTCACGCGCACTGAGGCTGAAGCATAAACACACAAGCACCCACACTATTTTTTTCATACCAATTCCTTTGTTGCTTCGCAATACGGGCGCACCGTTTCATTAAAAGTGCGCAGAAGTGCCACATTTTCAAGGAGATCAACACCGAGTGGTTTAAGCGTGAGAGTCACATTGCTTAAGCGTTCTTGAATGGCTTTGATTTTTTCAATACACGTTTTTGCATCACCAATGATGCCACAGTCAAAAAATTTCGCTCCGTCAAAAAAGGTGTTGCGCTCCGCGATCAATTTTTCGTAATGTAATTTATTAAAATGAGGAGATTTATTAAAAGAGGAAGCGGCACGCATCGACTTCGCAAAATGGTCAATCGCAGGACGTGCTTTATACGCGGCTTCTTCATTACTCTTGGCTACATAAAACGTACGCAAAAGCACGATATGAGGCTTAATGCCTGCGATGGCTTCATACGCGTGACTCACCCGTTCACACTCGTCCAAATCAACGCCTTGAGAGAGCATTAGACCAAAGCCTTTTTGCGCCGCAAAAGTGATGGTTTCCTCCGAAGCAAACGTTGCAATGTACGTAGGGATGTGTGGTTGAAACGGTTTTGGCTCAATATCAACTTCTGAAAAGTTAATGTATTCACCCTTAAAACCTACCGGTTTTTTGTTTACATGTAAAAGCTGCGTTACCGCGTCTGCACACTCAATCATCATCGGACGAAGGTTCTCCACCGTGACATTAAAATGCTTAGAATCAGGCGCAAACGCTCCTTTGGCAAAACCTAGATTCATTCTTCCTTTGGTTAAATGATCCAGTGTTGCGACCTCTTCGGCCAAACGAATGGCATCGTAAAAAGGAGCTAGAAAGCCCGCACATCCAAGCCTGACATATTTCGTTCTTGCCGCTATATAGGCTAAAAGCAAAGCAGGTGATGGGCAGATACTAAAGTCATTAAAGTGGTGTTCGCCTACCCAAACCTCATCAAATCGCATGGCATCAACCAGCTCAATCAGTTTGAGCTGATTTTCGATCGCTTGGTTGGCATTTACATTAAAGCGCTCAAAAAGACAAAAAATTCCCCATTTCATACGATTCCAAACTCCTCTTTCATATCTTCATACAAAAAACGCTTCATCGGTTTTGTTTGACTGCGGCGATTGACCATTCGCATCGAGAAAGGCTCTAGCCAATTCCATAGCTCTTCGATCAATTCTTTAGGAAAATTAAGGTCATGCAAGGTCTGTTTGTACATCAAAAGCCACACTTCCCTACTTTCATCATCGATCACAAAAGGAGCATGCGTACGGCATAAAGAGGGTGGTCCATAACTAAAGGTATAGGTTTTCTCGCCTCCTAAAGCCTGAATAAGAAAATGACTCGCCATGGTCACGCCTTTTAAAAAATGGGCTTCATCGGTTGGGTACATCTGTGACACGGCGCTTTTTTGCAATAACCGATGGTGATGTAGTACAATTGTGTGAATCGTTTCAGCACCCACTTTTCCTAAAAAACTGGGCGTTGGGAAAATAATCGGAGGCAAAGAAGCCTTGAGATCGAAGCTGCTCCATTTAAGGGCTTCACTTTTTTTAGGGGTAGCGAGTTTATTTCCTTAGGATTTGAGCTTAAAAACAACCGGTATTAAAATTTCTAGCTCCTCTTTGGGCGGAAGCTCAAAGGGAACTGCATCCATGACAGCCTCTATAGCATTACGATCTAAAATCGCTTTACCACTTGATTTTGCAATCTTAATAGAAGATGCATCGACCATACCATTGGAGTGAATTAAAAATTGCACGATCGCTTCACCCTCCAAACCCATTTTTTTAGCCATGGAAGGGTAACGAAGACTTTCTTGAATTTTTTGCCTCACTTTTGCAAGATAGATGGAGAGCAAATCATCGCTTTGACGCGAAGACTGCACGGAAGCTTTCTCTTGTACTTTTGCACTGATGGGAACTTCTACAGAGTGTTCCACAAAAGAGTTGTTTGAAGGCGTTGTCGTGGCAATAGGCTCTTCAATGTGTTTTTGAACAGGCACTATCTTCACTGGTTTTTTTTGAACTATTTTTTCAGGTTTTTTCTCTATAACAGGCTCTGGGTTAAGAGGCACTTCGGGCTTTTTCTCTTCCACAATAGGTGCTGGTTTGGGCTCTTCCAAAAAACTGACTTGCGTTACGATAAACTCGCGTATAGCGGGTTTTGGTATCATCATACTTCCCATAAATAGCGCATAGCCAATCATTACATGTAAAAAAAGTGTTCCCAAAGAGGCGGCAAAAAAATGTGAAGCTTTCACGCACCCGCCTTGGTTGTTTGAATCGCAAAGGTGCTGATACGATGTTTTTTACAAATATCAATGACTTTAACCACATATTCAAACGGTGTTTTAGCATCACTCCGCAACAAGATATGTGGCTCACTCTCACGGATCTGTGCGATTTTTGCATCCAAATCGTCTAGGGAAAGTGCTACATCATCGTAATAAAGATCACCGGATTCATTCAAAGAAAGCGTAATGGGCTTTTTTTCATCTTGATGGTTTTCAGCATTCGTTGCCTGTGGAAGATTGAGCGGAATTTTTCCTTGACTCACAAAAGTGGCGGTGACCATAAAAATGACTAAGATAACCAAAACGATATCGACAAAAGGAGTCATATTGATCTCAGCAATATCACTCTCGTAAACAGGTTCACGCTTCATTGAGCTGTGCTTCTTTTTGCGTTAAAACCACTTTAACGCGTCTGATAAAATAGTTATACGCAATCACACATGGAATGGCAACAAAAAGCCCCGTCGCGGTTGCAATCAACGCTTCAGAAATACCTTGCATGATCGGTTGAACATCAAAAGCATTGTTTAAACCTATTGTGTGGAATGCTTGAATAATGCCCAAAACCGTTCCAAAAAGTCCTATAAAAGGTGCGTTATTACCAAAGGTGGCCAATATGCCTAAACGCGCTTCAAGACTAAGACGTAACGTGTAATAATCAATCGTTTGATAGTTTTTTTGAATCGCTCCAAACGCCAAAAGACGCTCAATCATCACGCCCACTGCAATCACACTCATGGCGACCAACACCCATAGAACTGGGTCGATCCCTAATAGGGCAAATGATAAAAGTTTTGCACTCAGCATTTTCTCTCCTTAATAGCAAAAACCAAAACCCTTTTGGCTCAACCGCTATATACTGCACATAAATAACGACTGAGCGAAAAAGAGCTGACAACAAGAAACGAGAGTATTATATCGCAATACATTTACAAATACAACGTTAATTATACACCACTCAATTACTTTTCTGTTTAAAAAATAAGCATACCTGATACAAAGCACTTAGAAAATGCCCTATTTAACTTTTGTGCTATACTTACTTTTAAAATTACTCCGTTTTTAAGATAAGGATGCCTATGTTAGAAGCACGACTTTGGATGAAAAAAAGCGATAAAAATTATCTGGGTAAAGGGCGTATAGAGCTTTTAGAACAGATTCGCGAGCATGGTTCAATTCATGCCGCAGCCAAATCAATGAAGATGAGCTACAAAGCGGCATGGGACTCTGTCGATGCTATGAATAACCTCTCCGAAATTCCTTTGGTTCTAAAAACAAGTGGTGGTAAAGGGGGTGGCGGAACACTTCTCACACCAAAAGGCGAAGAGGTTATTGCTGCATTTCATAACTTACAAGCCAAACATCAACAATTTTTAGATCTTTTTGCGAACAGTGACGATCTACTGACTATCGTTCAAACGTTAAGCCGTCTCTCACTTAAACTCAGTGCACGTAACCAATTAATAGGTACGATCAGCGCGATCAATGAAGATGCTGTCAATGTTGCGATTGAACTGACCATTAAAGCCGCCGATAAAATTTATGCAAGCATTACCAAAAACAGTTATCAAGAACTGGGTCTTCATTTAGGAGAGAGTGCGATTGCCATCATTAAGGCGAGTTCTGTTTTACTTTCAAAAACAAAACCGACCATCGCCTGTGAGAACCTACTCAAAGGGACGATCATCCAAGTTCTAAGCGACACAACAAACACAGAAGTGACGTTGGAATTGGAGAGTAAAAGTACCATCACAGCAACCATTGCCAATGATTCATTTGAGCCATTAAATCTCAAAGTCAATGAAGAAGCCTATGCCTTTTTCAAAGCATCCAATGTCATGTTAGGTGTTTAAAACAAAGCTTCTCAAGCAATGTTTCCCCCAGTAAAAGCTCGCATACCTTTGATGCTTAGTAGAGTAGTGCAAAACTAATTTTACACTCTCTTTACCGATTGAGCACTTCTTCTCACCTCTTTTTAATCCCTGCCCTACTCCATGTTTCATGATTAAATAGTAACCATTTTTATGCCTATAAAATAAATAATTTTTCATTTTAACGCTTCAAACTCTTGCCATACATTTTTTTTCCTGCTACCATTATGTTTTTATTTATATAACGTATTAGAGTAAAAATTATTACCGATTCTAATGCTTTTAGGAGAAAACATGCCTGTCATGATAGATGGAGTTAACGTTCAATTGTTCAGTGAGTGCGATACAAACGCACCTTTTCCCATAGCGGATGAGACGCCAAGACGAGCTCAACCCAAGATCGATATGATCTTCCCCGAAGTCCTTTTCCCTTCCAACCAGACCTACCTCGCCCTAGGTGAAGCAAAAATTCGTGAAGTGGTTAAAGTCCATCACGAGCTGGTTCGTCACAGTAAAATTGGGCATCTCTATCCGCAAGAGGAAGAAGCTTTCATCGCTGCTACAACCAAAATCGAAGACTTTTTTGTACAGATGCTAGGCGGTAAAGACCTCTATACCAGTGTACAAGGTCATCCAAGACTTCGCGATCGCCATTTTCCCTTTGAAGTGAGCGAAACAGGTCGTGATATTTGGTTGATGAGCTTTCGAAAAGCACTCAAACAGTGTGCTGTGCCTAAAGAGCTTCTGCCCGAAATTTGGACGTGGGTTGAGTCTATTTCCATTCGTATGATAAACAGGCGCACAAGTATGGAGATGGTCAAACGCTACCCTTATGAGAGCATCCAATCGTATTTTGATGCTCAATAATCTTTACATGTAAAACAAATCCGAAGGAAATTAGAATGAAGAAAACCCCGCTTTCATGGATCGTTGCTGTGAGTTTATGCTCTTTGTCCGCTTTTGCTGCACAAAGTATTACCCTAGCGCCCGTTGCTGTTGAAGAAGAAAAAGAAGCTTCTAAACCCACTAACTTAAGTGATGCAAATACCGTTATCCACGTCGATGAGCAAAGCTCTCAACCCACAACACTGAACGAAGCGCTCAGTGATACTTTTTTTGTCAACTACAAAAAAGCGGGCGATTACACTTCTGAGCCTTACATCAGAGGACGAGGCGTGAATGGTGTTCCCATTTATATAGAAGGGATGCGTCTTAATGCAGCGCATAATGATTCAACCAACCTTTTTGCAATGAGTGATGTCGCAGAAGTAGATGTTTACAGAGGCGCAAATGGTGCAACGCTTGGCATGGGAGCTATGAGTGGTGCTGTTGTCGTAAAATTTAAAGAACCTCAATTTAGCACCACCGACGAATTCCAAGAGTCAAGTTTCATCAATGCCAAAACCTCACTCTTTTCAACCACGGGCTATGCCACAACGATTGGAACAACGCTTTACAACCAATTTGTCAATCTTTCACTCAGTGGCGGCGTTAGCGAAGCCAATAACTACAAGAACGGCGATGGCGATGAAGTGTCTCATTCTGATTCTGATGCTTCCAATTATAACCTTGCTTTAGCAATTAAAACAGGCGATGATAGCTATATTTACGGTCGTTTCATGAAAGATAAAAGCAACTCAGGTGATCCACTCTCACGCTACCAACAAAGCAATGTTTGGTACTACACTGACCATCCGAATGATGATGCTAAAACTTATTTTGTTGGGTTTAGAAAAGCAGAGTGGTATGGTTTGAGTGACATTGATTTCCAAATCTTCAAAAATGACTTGCACTACAATATCAATACCAAAAAAGAGTCTAGCGTCCCTTATAGCCAAGAGTTATTCCGAGAGAGTAACACCAAAGGAACTAAACTCTCTGGTAAAAAAGAGTTAGACGAACACCAAACACTTTCACTGGCAATGACCTACTCTAAAATGGAGATCACAAACGGTGTGAGAAACTGGAATACCGGCACAAATACGTGGGGAGATTGGATGAGTGCAATGGGTATTAAAGGTGGCGACTATACCAATATCGGCGTGCAAATTGCAGATGATATCAAATACGATAAAGCATTCTATATCCTTGCGGCTGGATATGAAAATGTTAAACGCAATGTCACATCCAATGTCAATACAACAAAATTGGATTCCTATCTTCCTGAAGCGCTTGATGCACTGATTCAACAAACCAATACCGATGAGCGCGATAATCTTTTCTCCATGAGTGCCAAAGCGGGTTATGAAATTTCAGCTGCTTTTGTGCCGTACATTAAACTCTCCAATGCGGAACGCACCCCGTATTTTAATGAAGCGTATGGGAATAATCCAAGCAATGGAAGTCAAATCCCCAATCAAACGCTCGGGAATGAAAAAGTATGGGACATCGATGTAGGAATGGATGGTAAATATGAACGTTTTTACTACACAACAGCACTTTACTACCAACACTACTCCAATTACATCGAGCTGGTTAACACAGGCTACATGACCACAGGTGGACTGGCTGTCAAACGTTATGTCAACCTTGATGAAGCGATCATTTACGGTGCTGAAGCGATGGCAGGCTATGGACTAGGAAATGATCTTTTTGTGGAAGCGGCGTACCTTTATACACACGGACAAAACGAAGATGATGACACACCCCTTGCATTTATTGCTCCTCAAAAACTCACCCTCTCTTTTGCCCAAAAACGCACCAAAGGACTAAGCTGGAAACTCGAAGAGGTCTTTGTTGACAATCAAGATCGCATCTCAAGTGTTAACGGCGAAATCGCAACACCAGGTTATTCTTTGACGAATGCTTCAATGAATTATGGATTTTCAAAACTAGGGATTCTTAAAAATGCCGTCGTGAGTTTTGATCTGAATAATATCTTTGATAAATCGTATCGTGAACACCTCGATAAAGTCTCTTCAACAGCATGGTATTTACCTGATAACGCTGGTATCAACGGTGTTTTATCGCTTAAAGCGGCATTTTAAAAGGAGTTTTGATGCGTTATATTTTTGCTTTTTTGCTTTTTTTCGTTTCGCTTTTTGCCAATGAGGCACGAACGTTTAGTGATATTTCAGGCAAACCGATCACGTTGCCTGAACAGATTACACGTATTTACGGCTCAGCACCACCGATTACCTTTATGATTTATGTCATTGATGATGCGCCTTTGATTGGTGTTAATTTTCCGCAAACCAATCAAGACAATACGTATGGTGATAAATTTTTGAGCAAACACTTTATGAGTCTTCCTATTTTAGGCGGTTGGCATGGCAATAATACCCCAAATCTTGAGTCTATTATCGCAGCCAAACCCGAAGTAATTGTCACATGGGATACGCCACTTCTCAATGAAAAAACCGCCAAAGATTTAGCGCGTATCAATATTCCAGCCCTAAAAGTAAATATTGATGATTCACGCAACTACCCTGAAGTCTTTCGTTATCTTGGCAAAGTGATGCACAAAGAGGAGCGTGCGAATGCACTTGCAAATATGGCGCAAACCTATTTGGATGAGCTTAAAACTTTTGTGGCGAGCATTCCTGAAAAAGAGCGTACGAAAGTCTATTATGCAGAAGGTCCTTTTGGTTTGCAAACCGAGTGCGATGTCTCTTTTCACTCAGAACCTCTGATGCTAGCGGGAGGAAATTTAGTCCATAAGTGTGTTCAAAACAGCGTCATCGGTATGCAAGAGGTCAGTTTTGAGCAGGTTTTGACCTATAACCCTGATGTCATTATCGTTCAAAACCCTGCGTTTTATAAAACGATATTTGAAGATAAAAAATGGACAATGCTTAAAGCGGTAAAGGATAAAAAAGTCTATCTTATCCCTAAAACAC
>Ga0302272_1001362_pt1 | contig 10924 bp, 8 predicted proteins | sample III_Bog_N1_2_FD_198772 | JGI IMG/M metagenome (GOLD analysis project Ga0302272, IMG submission 198772) | Peat permafrost microbial communities from Stordalen Mire near Abisko, Sweden - III_Bog_N1_2 | ecosystem: Environmental > Terrestrial > Soil > Wetlands > Peat | place: Sweden: Abisko...
GCAATTAAAACATACTTATTTCCAATTATCAATTCACGCATCTTCGCTAAATTTGCGAATCAAAAATATATCCATTTATGAATCCAAAAGAATATATCTCCGAACATCAGGATCGTTTTTTAAACGAACTCTTCAGTCTAATCCGCATACCCAGTGTGAGCGCACATGCACATCGTCAACCTGAGTTACAACAATGTGCTGCTCAATGGCAAAAATTGTTACTCGAAGCGGGTGCAGATACTGCTCAAATACTACCTACCAAAGGCAACCCCGTGGTTTTTGCTACCAAAACACTGGATAGCTCCTACCCGACCATTATGGTCTACGGTCATTACGATGTTATGCCTGCCGAACCTCTGGAACTATGGACCACACCCCCTTTTGAACCCGAAATTCGCGACGGAAAAATTTTTGCACGTGGTGCTGACGACGACAAAGGTCAATCGTTTATGCATGCCAAAGCTTTCGAATACCTTGTTCGAAGCAAGCAATTGAAATGCAACGTCAAGTTCTTGCTCGAAGGAGAAGAAGAAATCGGTTCGCCGAGTCTGGAAGTCTTTTGTGCTGAGAACAAACAGCTGCTCCAATGCGATATGATATTGGTTTCGGATACCAGCATGCTTGCAGCAGATACGCCGAGTATCACCACCGGATTGCGTGGGTTAGCTTACTGGCAAATCGAAGTCACGTCGGCATCCCGTGACCTCCACTCCGGCATTTTTGGCGGTGCAGTGGCTAATCCGATTATGGAGCTTAGTAAAATATTGGCACAGCTCACCAATGCTGAGGGGCAAATCACCATCCCTCATTTCTACGACGATGTGAAGGAAGTTTCCGATTACGAACGCTCTCTTATTGCTCAAATTCCGTTCAACGAAGAAGAATACAAGCACAACCTGAATATCTCGCAGGTATACGGCGAAAAAGGCTACAGCACTATTGAGCGCACCGGTATTCGTCCGGCTTTAGACATTTGCGGTATTTGGGGAGGATATACAGGCGAAGGATCTAAAACGGTATTGCCATCAAAAGCATTTGCCAAACTATCGGCACGATTGGTTCCACACCAACAATACAAAAAGATAGCTCGATTGGTTTCCGAACATCTTAGGGCTATTGCTCCTGAGCATATAGACATAAAGGTGAGCACCTTGCATGGAGCGGAGAGCTATGTTTGTCCAATCGACTCAGACGCCTACAAAGCAGCCGAAAAAGCATATACAAAAGTATTTGGAGTAAAGCCTCTACCCGTTCGTCGTGGTGGAAGCATTGGAGTAATTCCGATTTTTGAGAAAGTGCTGAACGTAAAACCTATTCTTATGGGCTTTGGATTAGAATCGGACGCCATCCATTCACCGAACGAAAATTTCCCACTCGACTTGTTCCAAAAAGGCATCGAAACCATCGTGGAGTTTTATTTAACAGTAAGCAGTAATCAGTGATTAGTGGGTAGATAGTAGTGGGCAGTAATCAGTTAACAGTCAGCAGTGATTAGATAATAATCTTTGTGGTTCTACGTGAACTCCCGATTCTCGGGATGTTCCATTAGTGACTTAGTGGTAAAAACTATTTTTATTGACAATAAACTACGAATTACGCTAATGACACGAATTAATTTCTTTCTTATTCGTAGAATTTGTGCAATTCGTTGTTTTGAAATGTTTATGGAGCTTGCGACATCTATCGGAACTACTTACTGATAACTGAATAAATCTCTTTCTTATTCGTGCAATCTGTGAACCAACGGTCAGCGTAGCTAAATTCGTTGTCTGAAATTTATTCCCTACTAATCTTTGTGGTTCTATGTGAACTCCCGATTCTCGGGATGTTCCATTAGTGACTTAGTGATAAAACTGTTTTTACTAATAACTGTTTACTGATTACTGATTACTGTTTACTATTTACTGTTGACTACCTGCTGCTCACTGTTGACTGATAACTGCTTACTGTTAACTGACACCTGATATCTCACCACCGCATACCAGCCTACCGCCAGCAAAGCAACCACTACACACGGATACCAATAGGAATATGACTCCAACAGCAGAAAACCGACAATAATAAGTGCTTGTAGTGATGCGTAGATAGTCGATACCCATACGTGCGGCATCTTCATTTCATTGGCGAGTAGTTGGTAGACATGTTTGCGGTGCGCTTCGAAAATATTTTCTTTTAATAGCAAGCGACGAATAATGGTCAATACCGTATCAACACCATAAACCCCCAACAAAACAATATAACTGATATCGTTGGTAGCAATGATAAGCTTACCCAACAAAAACAGAAGAATAAAAGCAATAGAGATAGATCCCACATCACCGGCAAAACACCTGGCTTTGGTTCTGAAATTAAAGTAATTGAACACCAACAAGGATAATATCACATAGTATATCAATTCGTTATCTATAAACTGCACCCGATAGATATTAATGTAGAGCAAAGCCGCTGCCACCACCAGACTATACCCACCAGTGATGCCATTGATACCATCCATAAAGTTATACGCATTCAGTATGCCTGTGCTGACTACCAACGCGCAAACGCTAAAGTACCAGGGCAGTTCAAACAACCCCCACTGATAAAACATCAACACCATAGCCGTAAAATGAATCAGCAGACGGAGTTTTACAGAAAGAGACCTTATATCATCAATTAAACTGACAATAGAAATAAGGGTTAAACCGATAAAAAAGAAAGGATAGCTAAATTCCTGAAACAGGAAATAGAAAAGAATAGCGATATAAAAAACAACCCCCCCACCTCGTAAAGTCACTCGAGAACTAGAGCTGCGCTTATTCGGAAGAGCAATAATACGGAACCGATTAGCCAGCCTAAAATAGACTAGCTCAGCTACAACCAGCAAGATGAAAATGAGAATATAGTTCATGCTTTTTAGTTGATACTTCGACTACGCTCAGTACAGGTAGAAGTAGTTTGGTGCTTCGTCGACTACCGCTCAGTAACAGAATTCGACTACGCTCAGCAACAGAAGGTAACTGTTTACTTATGACCACTGATAACTTGTAACTAATAACTCTTTACTGATAACTGATGACTGATGACTGTTTACTGAATAAATTTCCCCTCTTCCTTACACTCACCATGCATCCTACCGAGTTACTGTACAGTTTACCTATATCGGCACCTACCGAGCATCCCAGTTCTATATTGGATAGTTTAGAAAATTGTTTCTTTACTTCCAGCAATAGAGACGTGTTTCTGATCATTTCAGGATAAGGTACTGGATAACCTCCATAGTTTTTACTTAAAGAGCATAATACCTTATATGTATAGCCCAACACATCGCCTTGCAGGCCTATATGATGCACTTGCACACGAGTGTTCACTACTGATACCCCACCATTTTTATTATAAACAGGTGACGATAAAAAGGGAGTACCTATCGTTCTTGAAAAATAAGTCCAACCGTTTTGATATTGAGAATTATTAAAGTAATTATCATATCCACCATAAATTATACCATCCTTTGATTCAAAAGGACCCGATTGATCGGTGCTGTTCAAGTACTCATAGACCAGTCCTTTGATGATAGAAGATTTATTATTACGAATAGAAACACCCCAAAGACCATCGGGTTTGTTCATCGTATTGGTCATAAATTTAGGACTGTCCTCCGATATATTCTGCCAGTAGCCACTGATCGTAAAGTCAGATATACGGTATTCCAACTTCATGCTCTGCGAAAGAATATGGTTGCCTAAAGCATTCATTTGGTCACTCATATTGGCATCCTTTCCACCAGAACTTCCATAAAATATTTTTATGTAATCACTAATAGAAGTGGGCTGAGCTCCAAGCCCCGGAATATTACCACCCCATTGCGCTACATGATCTACCCCATACTGAAAATGAAAGGGCAAGCTCCCTCCCACTCTAAAATAAATATATTTATGGTGAAGAAAGAGATTTGTTGTGTAGATATTATCTGTAAACCAACCGTGCGCCACAGCGCCCTTTACTTCCAGATAGCCTTTCGTAAAGGGTACGGGAGTGAAACGTTCTATTCCAAGAGTAATTTTGGGCATGGGGCGGGCATTCTTGGAAAACAGAAAACCACCACACGACAAACTGGAATCCTGAGTACCCTGATGTTCTTCGCGTGCCCCGACGATTAGATCCAAAACAGAAAAGCGGGCTTTCAGATAGGCTTCATGAAAATAGGCCTTCTTCTTGTTATCATAGTTCTGGAGTAGTACATCAGCTTTAAAACCATAATCAAATACTGCAGACCTGTTGTTGAAATCTTTGCTGAACCCCACATTCATATTAGCGGAATTTGGAGAAGCCGAAATCTGCCCATAGTTATTGCTCTGCAACCAAAATGGAGCATACGCTCCGGTAGAACGTACTCCCGTAAAACCCACCTCATACTTTATCGTATCCTTTTGGGCTTCGGCTAATATTGAATATGAAATAAATATAATAATAACGAATATTCTATTGTTAAGCATATAAACGATTTTAAAAGTAATTGATTACTTATTTTTTATCTATTTGACAATGCAATATGCTAAAATCTAATCAATCTTCAATATCATAAAAATAAAATTATTTTGTTACAATTACTTTTGCATATGAGGCTACAACTGTATTAATTACGAAATCAACCTCTTCAATTGTCAGTTGCGGATAAATAGGTAATGATATCTCAGCAGCATAGTTTTTAAAAGCCTGAGGATAGTTCGTAATATCGTATCCCTTATTTTTGAAGAAACTCAACATAGGCATAGGTATAAAATGCACGTTAACAGCCACTTCACTTTTTGCAATTTCATCAATTATCTCATCACGTTGGGCTTCTGTTATATCAGCAATTCTCAACGCATAAATATGATACGAACTTTCTTTCTCATTATCTTTAGAAGGTGGTAAAACAGCCCATTCATAGTTGCTAAATGCAGTATCATATTGACCGAAGATTCGTTTACGTGAAGCAAGTAAGTCGGGATATTGACGAATCTGAGCTAATCCTATCGCTGCATTTACATCGGGCATATTAATTTTCATTCCAAAATCAACTATATCATATCGCCAGCCACCGGCTTTACTTTTCGAAAATGCATCCTTCGTTTGGCAGTTTAAAGTCATTTGGCGTAATTCTGCATACAAAGCAACATTATCAAATGGTTCCGGTAAATTTAAACAAATGGCTCCTCCTTCGGCAGTAGTAATATTCTTTACGGCATGTAACGAGAAAATAGCGATATCCGTTTCACAGCCGGTTCGCTTATCTTTCTGATAATAAGCTCCCAGTGAATGCGCAGCATCATTCATCACCAATATGCGACCAAGCTTATGTTGAACTGTAGAACTCGGTTGAAACATTTCCAGTACTTCTTTTTCAGTCACTACTTCCATGATTGCATCATAATCACAAGGAAACCCTGCTATATCGACGGGTATGATTGCTTTTGTTTTGGGAGTTATTGCTGCACGAATAGCTTGAACAGAAATATTAAAGTCCTCGCACGAATCAACCATTACAGGCACCGCTCCTGCATGCAAAACAGCCAATGCTGTAGCCGCATAAGTATAAGCAGGAACGATAACCTCATCCCCTTCTTTCACTCCCAGCCATTTCAGCATCAGAATAGCTCCCGAAGTCCAGGAGTTTACACACAATACTTCTTGAGCTGAACACAATTCTTTAATTTCATTTTCTAAAGCTTTTACTTTAGGGCCGGTAGTAATCCAACCGGAGTTTAAAGAGTCTACCACTTCTTTAATAACAGATTCATCCACGTATGGAGGAGAAAAACTTATTTTCATAATCTATGTTAGTATTTTTATTTTAGTCTTCATTTCGTCAGCAAGCTCTACAGCCTTGTAAACATTCTCACCTGTAGTAATTATATGTCCACAACGGTCTAAACTAGATTTTAACGATTGCACGATATCACCAGCCTCCACATATATTTTACAGTCATATACATTTTCATTTTCCAATGCATTGTAATAGCCAACAATCTCTTTAACGATACCCGGCGAAGGAACAAAGTATCGAATAGCTGCACCTTGAGGTTTAGATTTAAAATTCAAATCAGGCTCTAAACCTAGTGCTATATTTATTGCACAAGCCACCATATCAATCCCTGTTGATAAATGAACCAATTCTGTTGAAATAAAATCACCTCCTAATCGAGCCCCTATTTCCATAAGAAATGGGCCATTATCAGACAATTTCAGTTCGGCATGTGCAACACATTGTTTCAGATTTAGTGATTTAACTCCTGCAATCGCAGCCTCAATAATAAGTTGAACATCTTTGGCTGAAAATTGACTTGGCTGACTATGTCCTAATTCTACAAAATAAGGTTCATTAGTAGTTAGTTTATCAGTCACTGTCAACACTTTTATTTGGTTATTCCAAATTAAAATCTCAACACTAAATTCTGGACCGACAATAAATTCTTCAATTACAACAGAAGCATCTCTACTTTCGCTTAAAGCCCTATTATAGGCAAAAAGAATTTGAGACTCATTAGCATTTTGGGGAATAAAGGAAACCCCTCTGCTTCCACTATTTCTTGACGGTTTAACTATAGCATCACCTTTTATCAATAAGAAAGCATCTAACACATCCCTTTCACTCGAAACTGCAATTGATTTTGGAGTTGGGGCACCTCCATTTTCAAAAGCTCTACGCATCATTTCCTTATTTGTTGCTCTAATTACAGTTTCTGTACCAATCCCACTCAGACCCAAAACATCGTTGACATATCCCAGCGATCTCATAGCAACTTCAGAACATGGATGGATAATTCCATCTACCATTTCATTTCTAGCTATTTCGAGCATTTTTTTAGGGTCAGTTATATTTGCAACAATAAATTTATCGGCAAAGGTAAATCCAACCGCATTGGGGTCACCATCTACTGCTAAACAGTAAATTCCTAACTCTCTAGCTTTTTTGATTACAGATACCTGTAAAATACCAGCACCTAAGACCATTAAACACTTAGCTCTCATCTGTTTAATAAATTACTGATTGCGTTATAAATTATATTCATGTCAGAAGCATCATATCTTTGATCAATTGGAATTGACAACATACTTGATTCCATCATTTTAGCAAAAGGTGACATTTTCCGCGCTTCCTCACTCAGTGGCCATAAAAGTGAACAATAGATACCATTAGAAGCCAACTCATTTTGAATAAAAGCTCTATTTTCTACCAGTATTGGAATTGAAAACGGCGTTGTTTTTAATATATTTTCTATACCTTTTGGGAATTTAACTTTAGGCACAGTACTTAAACAATTCAATAATACTTTGGCATTAAGTTTCCGATTATTTCTTAATGTCTCAACATTCATATTATCTAGAATATATTGCGATTCATGTGAAATCGAACATGGGTAACGCCCATTATCTAGAGATACTTCTGCCTCAGATAAAATTTTTCTGTAAATAAACTTAGTCTCAGGACTATTTGTATGGTTGTATTCTTCTTTTAGTGATAGCCCTTGACTTCTTAATGTCACAAAATCGGTCTCATAATATTTTATTTCTGACTCAAAATTTCTATTAGAAATAACTAAAGCACCATCAGGAATTCCAAACCATTTTCTAATACTACCTATATAGTAATCAACCTGATCAGAATAAATTTCTTCTAGATCAAACAAAGAATGAGTAATATCTTCAATTATAGTTATATCAGACCATTTATCACGAATCAATCTGATAGTGTCTGAAGTTTCAGCAATACCAAAAAAATTCATTAATAGTATAATGTCAGGTGTATAATTTTCAGCTATTGAAATTAAATTTTCAAAATCAACTGATAAATCTTCATTAATCGGATAAAAAATAATCTTCAAACCTCTAATTATAAATGGATTAACCATAGAATCACAACAATAGGCTGGCATCAAAACGATTCCAGATTCTTTTGTAAGTAAATCTGCAACGTAACCAATTGCATCTCTACCACATCTTAAAAAACGAACACTTTTTCCTAAACTCTTAATGCGTCGAAAATAATAATCATTTCGAGAATAAAGTGAAAATTCACTGCCAATTTCTTTCATCTTTAAAATTATTGTCTTGATTCATCTATAAAAATGTTCTCACGAAACAAAATAGTTCGAATAGTTTTAAAAAGAATTTTAACATCTAGTGAAATTGAAATATTCCTTGCATAATACAAATCATTTTTTAGCTTAGCAGCACCATCGGCACTATTCCTAAAATAAGCTTGATTATATCCACTTATACCGGGTTTTACTTTTAAAAATAATTTTTCTTCATCCGTATATCTCTCCAACCAATCAGTAGGATCAGGACGAGGTCCAATGAAGCTCATACTCCCAACAATAACATTATAAATTTGAGGTAATTCATCTATACTCGTTTCTCTTAAAAACTTTCCAAATTTTGTTACTCTTGGATCATTATCTGAATTAAATGTTGATCCATCTTCCAACCGAATGTCGGGTGCATTTACAATCATTGTTCTAAACTTAATCATATTGAATATTTTTCCGTTCTGCCCTATCCTTTGGGAAATATAAAATATAGATCCTTTGTCAAAGAAAAGCATAATGATAGAAATAATCGCAACAACAATTAAAACAAAAGGTAAAACAAGAATAGCTATCATAAAATCAAATAACCTCTTAAAGAAAATTTCATACAACATACTTATTATTTTAATAATTTGTCAATTACAGTTATTAAGCGAGATAAATTTGTCCTTTTAGAAAAAGTTTTAATTGCATAATTAAAACCGTTTATCCTAAATTTATGAAGCTCATCCAAATTTAAACTTGCTATACTAATCATATTTTGAGATAATTTAAATATATTATCCGGCTCAACAACATAACCACAATCGGACTCTGTTATACACTTAGCAGTATCTGAATATTTATCAGCACAACAGATTACTGGTTTCGCAGAAAACATATAAGCCGGTAATTTTGAAGGAATCGAACTTGAAGCAGCTCCTTTTCTAATTGGTAATAACATTACATTCGCTTTAGATTGTATTTCTGGAACACTCCCTTCAGGTACATTCCAAAACTGAATATCGAAGTTTGTATGAACGCTAGCCCTTTTTATTAATTTTTCTTTCATTGATCCTGCACCAGCAATAATAAGCCTCGAATTAGTGATATTTGCATAAACAAACGCGTCTATTAGTAAATCTACACCTGCAACTGGACCAATATTTCCTAAATACATAAAAGTAAACTTTTCATCAACTTGACTAATCTCTTTGTGTCTTAGAAATGGAGACTCATCCTGCCAGTTTAAAATCACAGATATTTTGTCTTTTGAAATCTCTCTAGTTGCTGCTAAATAATCTTTCATGAATTCTGAAATAGCGATAACACTTGTAGCCTGATTGAGAATAAGCTTATCTAATGGTATTAATAACCGCTTTACAACCGTAAACAATATCCCCAATTTATTTGCTAAAGACTCTGGATAAATATCTTGAACATGAATTGCAATAGGTAGATTACGTTTTTTTGCAGCATTGACAACAAGAAGTTGACCAAATAACGGCCACGTATCTGCATATATGCCGTCAATATCCAAGTAATTATCAAGTATATATCTCGATGTTTTTCTGCCAAAACTGTAACTTTCCCGGATACGACCAAAAAAAGAAGATTGAGGACAAGTATATGATTCAATTTCAATTTTAGAGAATTTGTTATCAGGCTGAGTGTTTAAACTAAAATCAAAACCATAGGGTCTTGTCGGTTTTGGGCACAATACCGTGACCTGATTAGTAGCCGATAGGGCTATTGCTATATCATAAGCTAATTTAGCTGAAACAACAGGTTCTGGAGGAAATACTGCAGCAATAATTAGTATCCGCGACATCGTATTATTGTTTATAATGAATTATTTTCTAATTAAACTTTCATATAAATTGATATATTCATTATACCGATCAGCTTGATTATACAACTTTTCAGCCCGCTCTCGACAAGCTTTAGTGTAAGATGATTTTCCATTAGCTTTTACATTTCTTATTGCATCCATTACACCTAATATATCGCCTTGCTCAACTATAAAGCCTGTCGGTGAGGAGACTGCTTCAATGCTTCCCCCAGTATTATATGTTAAAATAGGAGTGCCACATGCAAGAGACTCAATATTAGTAGTAGGAAAGTTATCTTCATATGTTAGATTTAAAAAGAAATCTGCTGCAGAGTATATTTCAGCTAATTGAGAAGCATCCTCAGTCCTAGCAATACCTATAATATTCAATGGTAAACATTTTCTTTGTTTTTCACTAATACCAACTAATACAATTATTATATCATTATCAATCAATTTGCTAAGCTTAATGAAATCTTCAAACCTACGACTACCCCATCCTGAAGACACTCCAACAATCATAAAATTTGCAATAATGCCTAACTTATTTCTAACTTCTTTGCAATTTGTTTTTGGTGAAAATAAATCTAAATCTACGCCATTATAGATTGTTTTTAATACGTGTTCTTTTAGAAAAGATTCTTTTACTTGATTATATGTCCATTTAGATACTGTTACTATTGTTGTAAATCTAACTGAGTTAAATTTAGTTCGTTTTATCCTATAATTGTTTTTGGAATTATCCAACCAAAAACTTGACGGATATTCTTTCTTTTGTGGACAAGAATAACAACCATTTACCCACCTATTACAACCTAAATTTGTACAATGACCTGTGAATGCCCAACAATCATGAAAAGTCCATACTATAGGAATATTTGCAACTGCTAAGTAATCAAATAAAATTTTTATATTTATATAATATCCATGAATAACATGAAGATGAATTATATCTGGATTAATTTCCTTGATCTGTTTTATAAGCTTTAGTGTATCACATTTAGACCCAAACCCATGTCTATCAAAAAATCTAGTAAGTAATCCGTGAATTCCTATGGTAAAT
>Ga0302272_1001365_pt1 | contig 10914 bp, 14 predicted proteins | sample III_Bog_N1_2_FD_198772 | JGI IMG/M metagenome (GOLD analysis project Ga0302272, IMG submission 198772) | Peat permafrost microbial communities from Stordalen Mire near Abisko, Sweden - III_Bog_N1_2 | ecosystem: Environmental > Terrestrial > Soil > Wetlands > Peat | place: Sweden: Abisko...
TTTCCATGTTTTGTATTTTAGTTTAGTTTTATTTAATATTTATGGCAAGAGTGGCGACCTCATTTCAGCATCACTCCAGCATTCTTCGCCGCCAGAAATATCATATCCACGTCCACTCTTCTACCACCCCTTAACGCAGAGTCATATAGCGTATCTGTTTCCTTTTCCGAGTATCCTGCATAAAATGAGCTGATGTCGTGAAAACTCGACCGACCCGCCTCTCCAAATTTGCAGCCGAATGCCGTGGCAATCTTCAGCCAAGTTCCCCTATTTCCGGTAATGTCGATTCCCATTTCGACCACCAGACGTAGCAAGTTATTCAGCCGCAAGTCGGAGTCACCAGAAAAAGACCTCGTAGTTACCACCCTTTTCGGCTCGTAATACTTACCCGTAAACACCTCAGCCGAGTAATTAAAATAAGCCTTTTCGTCATAAGAATAACACCTAAATCGAGAAGGGTTTGAACATTGCGAATCCAAAGAAATCCCAACATCCGAAAGTTCCCGTTTCAATGCTAAGAATCTCGCCTTAAACTCATCCATGTCAGGAATCCTAACCAAGGCCCAAACGCCAGATCCAGATACCGACTCGCCAGCATACGCCACGTAAGGCAGGCCAGATAAGATCCGCTTAGCCTCGGCAGGCTCCATGTGGTCAACGTCAATCGAGATGAAGCCAGAAAAGGTGGCAAGATGTGAGTCGCCCTGGGCCAAGAATGTCCCTGTCGGCATAATGGCGTAGAATCTGTTTTTAAGCCTCCTCTTGGCCTCCTTGGTTACAGCTGACCTTGCGGATGCCTGATGTGCTAATAGGGAAGGAGAGGTCTTGGTAAGCCAGTCGAGGAGGGTGATGTTTCGGATTGGTAGCGGAACCACACCCTTGGCTGTGCCTGACATAGGACAGAAGAGGCTGACGGGAACTTGAAAAATTCCAGCTTCCAGTTCAAGGTTAGGGGCAAGAGTTGAGTTATCCATTACAAATTTCCCTAAAACATTCCACATTCTCCCTGATCCATAATCTCCTTATAAACATTACACTATTCTCGCATTGACGACGCTCATGCCAAAATTTAACACGATCACACATATCAAGCGATTTAAACCACCACTCATTTGATAATCGTGAAATCTCGGCGTTTATGTCAGACATGTTAGTTCCAGTTTGGCTCAGCCAACATTTGAACGTAAATTTCGTCCACGCTCGTAAATGAAGCGGGCTGAATAAAATCTTCCGAGTCTATCGCGTATAATTGCGTAAACCCCGGAATTCCGTCCTTATAGTCGCCAATTAAACCCATAGATTTTACATCTAATGAGTCTGGAGTGTGAGAGTATCCACGCCTTATTACCCAAGCTAATGCTTGTTTTATTGTTTTTTCTTTTGACATACAATTAGTTGTTAGTTTCTTTATTGGCAAAGATAGGCAAGGGGTGCGTGACTGCAAAATATTTAAAGTTAAATAATATTAAGAGTCAGAATCTATTATTCCATCCTCTATCGCTTTGGCGTGTAGAGAACACTGAGAACACCGAAGAGGGAGGAAAAACTTTACAGTATCTTCACTTTGGGTAGAGATTTCTTTACGTAAATTGTCCAATTCGGTAATAGCCTTTAGTATCTTCAGCTTCTCGTTGCTATCAATTGCGGACTTGTGCATAGCAATAAGCTCCTTCCTAACGTCATCCTTATCATACCTATCGCTGGATACCATCTCGTCAATGTCGTCGATACTGTGGTGAACAGTAATGTTTTTGCCTTCTTGCCCCTCTTCCAAACCCAAGGCGGATTCTTCTTCTTTTCTTACCTGGCTGGTGTATTTCTTGGGCAAGAGCGTTGTGTCCCCCTTCAGCCCCGTAATCATTTCGGCTATGAGAGTCTTATACAGGCTCATCCCTGTTTTGAGATTCTTCTGATACGCAAGCCTTTTCAGGTCGGTCGCGTGGCTCCCATCTTGATCAAAAATAACCTTATACGCCAGAGCTGCCGACCAAGTTGGAACTAAAGACAGAGCCGCAAACGCCTTATCCTCCAGCGTCAAATCGACCATGGGATCATAGTTCTTGGACGCCATCATCTTCTTGACGGACTTATTTCTGAGCAGGGAGTCGCGGGAAAATTGTTCTTTTGCCATAAATTAGTTTATTTTTGCCTCTTTTGGTTTGTATTTAAATTCTGGAATAGTTTTCATAAACTCATTCCTAAATTCCATCAAATCATCGTAGAATTTAAGCATAATGGGGCAAGAGTGGTTGTGATTTAATTCGCAATTATAATGAATATCGTCCCAGTGATCCTTTTTATTGATAGCACAAGACGGGCATGGGTCATTAGCCCTTCGCCACTCGCCAATAGGCTTTTCCGTTTCAATTGAATATTCGGTTTTTGCATCTTGCTCGTCCCATAGGTTTGTTAGAGATTCTCTGATTTCGTCATTACACACGGTTTTCGCAACCGATTTCCACCATCTCGACTCAAATGGAGCGCCATTTTGCTTCATATAATCAAGTATTTCGTAAACATGAAACATGAAATCCTCGCAGTCGGTTTGTTGATAAAAATCACCATCCTTGTTTTCGGCATAGACATCATAGCCAATCCAGCCACCGTCACCATGGTATGTCTCAATCTTAATATTCCTATCATACCCATAAGAGCATAAAAGTATTTTAAATACATCTTTGTTACTCATGTTTATTTTTTTTTAATTAATACCTTCAAATAATTCTCCAGCTCCACTATTCCAGCCCGCGTCTTTTCCATCTCCGCAATCTCCTCCTCTGACCGCACGGGGCATTTTCTGAGCCACGAGTCAAAATTGGGTGTCCTATCGTCGCCAACCATGCCCAATCGTAGGCAGTAGTCATACCAGCGGATAAACTCGCCTTCGTCGCACATGGAGTCCACGTCCACGCGAATGGTTTCCATGTCAACGTATAGATCCGCCACCTCTGCGGCGCCACCTATGCGATTACTAACCCATGGAAAAGGGTCATACTCATAGTCGTGCTTGAGGCAGAAAAACTCGAGATACGAGTTCGCGGACTTATTGTAATTCTCGCGAAGGCGGTCGCGGATGGGTTCGGTTAGTTTTTTCACATTCAGTTGGTTTAATTTATTTGTGTTTCCTCCACCACTCATACCAAAGGGCCAAGTCTGGGAACATCTTGATTACGGAAATTTGAATTAGTTTCATAGATCCCCAAATATATCAGGCAATGAAACTTGCAATTCAGCCAATAATGGATTCATAATCTCCCGCATTTTCGGATGGGCGGCAGAAGATGTACGCTGCTTGAAAATGGTGCGCCACTCACGCATATTGGCGGTCACGATGATTTCAGTTTTTAGGCTGTTGGGCAGAACCGTTCGGGCTTGCTGGGGAGTCCAACACTGATTAAGCAATTCGAGGTATGTACGTTCTGATGACTCCATCTGATAATACCATAGCGATTCTTGCGTATTCATCGTGGGAAGATCGGCGCTACAAAACCACTCCGGCACGATAAATTCAACCCCACCCTTGTAATTACAGTATCTCGTCGACTCCTGCGAGAATGAGGCAATACGGTGACGAACCAGTTCGTGCGACACACCCCTGTCGCAAATAAACCTGACAGATAACTTCTCATGCTCAAGGACGCTTTCGTGCCCTCTTTTTATCAGCATTTTAATAAACTCGGATGCTGATGATTCCGTTATTTTCGATTCGCTCTTATAGCAAACCCGTCCGCACAGTTCAATATTTCGGATGATGGAATCCGTCATCGGAGTTAAAATCTCGCAAGATGGTCTTGTTAATTTCATATTAGTTTAGTTGTTTAGTTTCATACGTGAGCCCCCTGAAAGTCGTCATCCAAATCGGGGTTTTTCTCAAATACCCATCCATAAATATTCCCATCCCGAGGAGTTAAATAACAAATGGATGGTTCGTAACACGAATAAGGCGGATGCTTGGCTATCAAGTTTTCCTCAAGATTTTTAGCCATCATGGATATCTCCCGCAGCAATTGCGCGCCAATAGAAATCTTTAACAACTGGAGCATGTCTGAGTCACGCTTGATAATTCTGAGCGTTCTTATGATGGCCGAATATTCCTCCATTGAAATCAGTACCGCGCTTTTCATGCCCGATAAGATTCAAGTGCGATTAATAAATCCGAGTTACGCCTATCTGTCTCCGCCTCAAAAAGAGTGGCAAGAGCGGTTGCGATACTTTCGAATTGCTCATCCACAATCAGCATGTGGAACCTGTTGTCGCCGAGAACCTGTCCGCGAATGGCGGAACTCCTGAGAAGGGAAATAATTTGGGATTTCATAGATTTTTATTTATAAAGTGTATAACTCACAGCCGTAGCCATTTCCTTCCGCTCGGACAACATCCAAGCAATCGCGTCCTCCAGCGCTCCTTCGAGATATGGGGATTCAAACTGTTTAGCCTTATTAGTGAACCTTACGCAATGGCAGTTCGAGCGGGTCGAGTATCCGAGGGTAAATGAGGCGCCAGTAGTTTCTTCCTGGAGCTGGACGAGGCGGGAATAGAGGGATAGGTCGTTCATCTTTATTTCGTTTGCGCCTTTCGGCTGGTTTGGAACTAGTTATTACTTATTTTGTCTTTTCAAAAACGGGAAGGCCGCCCCAAGGAAGCCCCGACATTACGAAGATAGGCAAGAGTGGTGAGGTTTCCAAATTTCAAGGAAAGATTTAAGAAAGATTAACTATTTTCGTATTTCTCCTTTAAATTCCACATTCTCAATGCACATAACTTTGCGACTTTCAACTGCTCTTCAATAAATAATTTCCGACCACCCTTGCTCGCCCATCCTCCTCCGCCTTTTATATTTCCGCTTTCATCATAGAAAAGGGTCGCGGGTACGGCGTTTCCATACTTTTCGATCAGGAACGCCTTAGCTTTATCCATTAAAGAAATTGGCAAACACCAGTAGAAATTATAAACCCTTTGGTCATTATGGGTGTGAGCTTTTTTAAAGTCTGCTATAAAGTCCGCCCATGACCGCTTAATCTCAACCTCTGTTAAATATCCAGACTTAGATATTATGCAGAAGTCGGCCTCGTAGTCCAAAAGCCCATACGACAGGTTAGGTATCATTATATCTACCCTCTTATTCCACATACCACAATTTAAGAGGGCTATCTGAATTTGACTGACGGTTAAATTTGTATCCATTTATTTTACGTTAAGTTAATTTATTTATGGGCAAGAATTGAGTGGTCTGGTTTAACCACATCAGCCACATCCATATAAGGCGGGGGCGGGGAGGGTCAAGACTGCAAATCATTTGGGACAATTCGATTTTTCGAGTTTTGCAAGAATAAAATCCGAGCCTGCAATAAACGCCCTATCAAGTGTATACATATCACTATTGCCAGCATAATCGCAATAATATTTTGCTGCCGCCCTCAATATATCACCCCTTGGAATGATTTCCGGAACGACACTTTCCACTTCCCTCTTCGGCCCTGCGCTCTTAGTATCCGTGAATTCGTAGCCCCTATCGCATAGTTCCGCAAGAATCGCATCAGATAGGTGTTCCAACTCTTTAGGTAGAAACGTGAATACTCGTCCTTTGTAATATTCTACAACTACTTCGATTATGACCTGTCGTTGTCCGTGATCTTTACACATAGCTGTTTGATTTAAGTGTTTTAACATTAAAGAGATATATTCTTGAATATATGTGCTATTACATCGACCGTCCATCCATTGCCGAGCATCTTATATTGCTGCGTATCAGAGCATCCCCATTTATACCAAGAAGGAACCGTCTGCAATCGGGCACACTCAGTCGGGGTTAGTCTGCGGATACGCGCTGTGGCAACATCAGCCAAGTTGGTCATTCCATTCGCCTGGCTACCTTTCCATGAGGTTGATAAAAAAGAATTAGTCTTCTCATCGAGGTTAACAAAATTGGCGAGTTGGCGCTTATTAAGTTCAATAGTTTTAGGCTCGTGACTCTTTATTATTGCCACACATTTATTATCCGGATGTATCACCGTACCCACTTCGGATATTCCAGATTTCTTATAATCACTCCGATGGGGTCTAATGTTTCCATTCGTGGCGTATGAAAATTCAACATCCCTGCTTGAAACCGAATTGATTTGGTCTTGTATGTCCTGCTTTTCAGAATCAGTGTATTCAATAGCCTCTGGAACTATCAATAAGTTATCCTTCTGAACCGATGTTATGCAATTAGTTTTTTCCACCGATCCGACCTCAATCCTTTGAACCGTTTCGATATTCGCATCGTAGTCCTTTCTCGTGCCGTTTTCGTCGATCTTTCGCCCAACCATCGAGCAGCATGTAGCCTCTACAAAAGTAGAAGATGATTTCATTGATCCGGTTGGGATTGATGTAGATTTTTCATCACCGTCCCGAATTTCCATTTTAAACCCATTGCCGTTTCCCGCGTTTCTCTCAGCCCACGCATTCATATTCGTTACAACCGATGGCTTTAGATAATATTTCTCACCAACCCCGTCTTCCAAAATATCACGAAGCAAAATACCACGATCTTCAGGTTTCGTAATTCCCTGAATATTTGTCCAATAGATACGTTTCCTATTCTGGGCGGAAACCAATGCGGAGTTGATGTGAATGCCCGCAACCCCGATAGCATCGGTAAGAACGCCCTCCCATTTCTTGCCCATCTCTACATTTTCGAGAAGGAAAAGAACATCGGGATTATACTTGCGAATATCGGTCAAAATCCGCATGTATTCCCAAAACAGATAAGAATAACCTTTGAACTTAAAACCCGAATCCCGAAGCTCCATATACCGTTCCAGTGTGTATATTTCCTCATTTTCCTCGGTGGCCATGCCGTCACGCTTACCCGCAAAGGAAAAGGATTGGCACGGGGATCCGCCTATCAGCATGTCAATCCGTTCCAATTTGGATACATCGACGTCAATCACACTTCCGAGCTTAACCGTAGCCGGAAAATTCAATTCCGTCTGTGCTATCGCAAATTTGTCAATCTCGGAGGCGTAATAAATATCGGGGACTATTCCGACCTGCTTCAGCGCAATCTGACCACACGACATTCCGTCAAATAAAGAGAGTACATTCATTTTTATTAATTTTAAGTTTAGTTTATTTTCCTTCCCCTCAAAGATACTCCCCTTTTCCCATTCTTCCAAATTACTTAACGTTATTTAACTGAATTAACGTTTACCAGCAGGATAGGGGCAAGAAGGTTATTCGGGAGGGTAGTCGTCGGGGTCGCTTCATTCGGGATCGGCGGGCATCGAGGCGTAGGGATCGTCGTAATCCTCCGAGGTTACAGGCTCTGGGGCTGGAAAATTCATCTTGGATTGTACGGCGGGTTTGGGCTTAACGTATTTCTCTTTCATAGATCCATTCTTCGGCTTTATTTTTCCCTCAACCATTGCAAGCCACTCCTCCTCGGTAGCAGAGGTTCTTCCGCTATCCTTATAATACTTGTATTCATCATAGTTTGGGCACTTAAAGTATCTATAATGAGTTATATTTCCCTTTCTAAATTTCTCGAAGCATTCAGAGCCTAGCGCCAATCCAAGTATTTTTATGTTGTGGAATTTCATGCTCGTCCTTAGACAAAATAACCGATAGTCTTCAAGCAAATCTTCCGCAGGCCTGTCGATGGGTTCATGCTCTAAATAGCACGGAAACGCCCTAAGCCCGTCGCCATAAATAAAAGACAAGGCGGAAGATTGCTCTTTCCTATATTCCCCAATAAGAATCCGAGAGTTTTCATTATTGGTCGTCTCGTATCTCTGCTCAATAAACCTTTGGCGTCCAGCCATTGCCCAGTTAAATATGCCAGAAAGCTCACCCCTTAGTTTATCCTCAAGGCTGTGGTCTTTCATTTCATCGGTAATCTTAACCGAAAAGTCCAAAACCATAAGCCTTCTATAAAATGCGTCCGTTTTGTCGCTAGTATATGGCATTTCGTTAGTATTTGCCATTAGTAGCGGTATATTTTTAGCCTTGTATTGGTTGTGCCATAGGTTTTTTGCCATAACCGGTTCCCCGGATACTAGTTTTTTAAAACCAGAACCATTTAGCTCTTTCTTATCCAGCTCGGTACTGTAATTAAGCAGTTTTCCGTCTATTGTGGCAATAGCATTCATGGCAGAAGGGGAATCCCCCATCAAAGAGCTAAGCTCGCAAGCAGAAACATTCCATTCGCCAAGAAGAGAGACGATGGTATTGCCCGCAACGGATTTCCCGTTAGAGCCATCTCCAATCAAAATGCACATCTTTTCGAACTTAACCTTCTGCCTATTTATGAAAATCATACCGACGAATTCCTGAAGGTTTAGCCTGTCAGCATCATGCGGTAGTACCTGATTTAGAAATGCGTCCCAACGTGGGCATATTGCACCCTCTTTGTAATCGTAATCGAGCTTATTAATTACGGGAAGCTCTGGCGACAATAAAACAAAGCTTCCGTCGGAAATATTCAAAACTCCGTTGCTAAATGCAATCGCCTCCGGGTGAGGGTTTAGTTCCCTATTTAGTGTATCTTCACATGCGCTTCTAACTATTGTAGACCTCCTTTTAGTGGTATCGTCGGATGCAACACCGTCTTTTCGCATAGCCCTAATTAAAGCAAGCTTGACCGCCTTTTCTCCGACCTCCTTGTAAACGTCCTTTTCAAACCAATAGAACATATCCTTATACCACTTCATGTGAGACTTTTCAAGAGCCTCGGAATATGCGTATGATATGTCTCCAGTTCTCCTGTCCTTCAGGTTGTCCTTTATAGCCAAACACCTATCTAATTCTATCTTATCCACATTTGCAGATATTCTGGCGGCTAGTTTATCGATGGTTGTTTTGCTGTTGTCGGATTCCTCTACGACAACCTTGCGAGCATCGCTCACGATTTGGCCCCCTTCGTTATCGGGCGAAATAGTTTCATTCCGAAAAATTCAATACATTCAGCCCTATTAGAAGCCACATGTCTATATGGCATTTGTGCTGAAGTTTCCGAAAGGCCCATTTCGAATAAGTAACCTTCTCTTGTAAACCACCTTTGACCATGTATCGATATTGAATCCTCGTCTATCACTGTTATATTAAAGGGATACTTGGAGCCACGAGGCGCCTGTATTTTATTGTCGTGCGGCATAATATTGCGTGTATAAGTGCGTTTTTAATAGGGAAATTCTCGTATCCATCAAAATAAAGCCCGCAAACATAAACATTAAAGATATAAAAGCAAAATGTAAATGGATGAAATTTGCGAACTTAATAATAATTAGTAAATCGTCGGATATTTTAGAAAGTCGCTCCAATCCTGCCTTTCGCTATTATTGCTATTAAAATTATAGAAGCTGCACCCATACGTGCTTGGATGTGGGTCTCCTTTACGCTTCTTGTCAAGATACTCGGCCAACTCCCTATATTTTTTGAATAAGAATTCATAGCGCTCCCTCGTTAAAAAGCTTGGCTGTTTATTATAATCAAGCTCTGCCGTCATGTATGTTTCCTCGCTTATAATTCCGCTGTGGAACTTAGGGTCGAAGTCGTTTGGGCAGTAACGGTCGTGCCATCTTTGAAAAAAGTAATAGCCAAGCCTAGTGTCCCACCCTTGAAATCTGCATTTTTCCCTCGGATCCTTCATTAGCCGCTCCCATAAGGAATAAACCTTCGGGTCGTGCTTCTTTATAAATAGGTGTGTCCATACGTCCGCCGGGCCATGATAAAGTTTCGTGAATTTTGCGCCCTTTTCTTTAGCCTGATTCCACCAGTCTTTAAAGTCATCCCACTCGGCCCATTCCTCGGATAACCCATCTTCTGAGTCGCGCATCTTTTCCCATTCTTTATAAGCCAATCCAGTGCGGCGATGTTTATCCTCCTTGGAAAATTTTAATGTATTTGGTGTAATCCGAGACTTTCCCGTGGCGATTACCTTTCCGGCTCCATCGAAGTAGTTTTCATCCCACCACTCTGCGAATTTCCAAAAATCTTCCCACTCCCCAATAAACCTACACTGATATTTAAATCTGTACCATGTCTTATATGCTGGATGGGCGGTTTTTCTTCTCTCTTCGGCAATATAGGCTTTTTCTTCCTTTTGCCTCTCCTCGCTCCCGAACACTGACATTTCCTCAATCATATCAAGGTCTTCGAGATGTTCTTTTAAATTTTTTGCTTCCATGATTTTCTATTATTCTTTTGGTTTAAAAATTAATTTCTGCAAATATAAGAAGAATAATTGCAACCTCCAAATGTTTTTGAAGAAAGTTTTGAAGTTTTTCATCAAAAGAATAATTTTTGTCGTGAATGGCGTAATTAACTCTTATATGTTTGGTTCTTATTTTATGGCAAGAGTGGAGTCTGAATTCTATTAACATTAAAAACACATTTGCTGATTATCAATCACTTAGCAAAAATTGAGCCTTAATTTCTCGTAGGGACGATTCAATTTCGCAGGGACGATTTCTGTCTATGATGAAAAATCTTTTCAACAAATAGCGCACTCAGTTAAATAGTTATGAAAAATCTCGTAGGGACGCAGGGACAGCAGGGTTGTTTTGACTTTCTCCTTATATATATGTAGTCTTCTTGCTTCTGTCTCTATATGTATTTTTCTTAAAACAACCCTACATATCCTACGTCTATACGAAAAATATTATAAGTAATTGATTATAAGTACTAAGTATTGAAAAGATTTTTCATCAGGATTGAAAAAGTTTTTCAATTCGTCTATGCGTCTATACGAAAAAACCCATAACTGATTGAGTTACAATATTAAATTGTGAAAAGTCTTTTCAATTAGATGGTTAATATAGGAAGAGGGGGCAAGAAGTGAAAGCCCCGTCTGGAAATCCCAGACAACCTCACTCTTGCCCTTTCCGAGATCGCCGGCAATATCGTTACATCCCGTGTTATCATCCGGTGCAA
>Ga0302272_1001378_pt1 | contig 10866 bp, 7 predicted proteins | sample III_Bog_N1_2_FD_198772 | JGI IMG/M metagenome (GOLD analysis project Ga0302272, IMG submission 198772) | Peat permafrost microbial communities from Stordalen Mire near Abisko, Sweden - III_Bog_N1_2 | ecosystem: Environmental > Terrestrial > Soil > Wetlands > Peat | place: Sweden: Abisko...
TGATCTCCCACGAGTTTTGTATTGCGGAAACGATACATTTTATTTTTGACTTTTTCTAAAATTCCTACTTTGATGAGCTGTTGAAACATATGTACTACAGTTGGTTTGCTCACACCAATGTTATCAATAATATCTTGGTACGAACCGTTAAAAATTTTATTTTCATCGAGGTGATTGATGATGTATTTTAAGATCTCAATCTTTTTACCTCCAATAAGAGCAGCGAGTCCTTCAATGATAAAAGAACATCCTTGAATCTCTTTACTGTGCAACTTTGGAAGCATGACGGTGTAAATATTGCTAATCAAATCTTTCACATTAATCGGCTTCATAATGAATCCATCCACTTTAAGGCTAATAGCTTCCATAAGATACTCTGTCTCTGTAAATGCGGTTGTAATGATGACAGGAATATCTCGGTTATACTCTTTTTTAAGCTTTTTGAGCATTTCAATGCCATTTAGCACCGGCATAACAATATCCGTTACAATGATATCCACATCTTTTTCAAGCGCAATTTTAAGTCCCTCTTCACCATTGGATGCAAGGTACACCTCTTTCACAAAATCTTTTAAAATCATCTGCGTTTGCATTTGTACCGATTTTTCATCTTCAACATACAATACAACACAATCTTTTAACCCATTAAAATCCATCTTATATTTCCTCCTTTTTTTCAAGTGGTACTAAAATTGTTATAATCGCACACTTTTCATAACGTTTTCCATTTTGGAAAGCATACGAAATATTCGTTCCACTAATACTTCCTTGCATCTGTTTTTCTATAATCTGCTTGGACATATAAAGTCCAATGCCTGTTCCTGAGGATTTGTGTTTGGTCGTAAAATAGGGTTCAAACATCCTATCTTGAACCTCATCACTGATCCCACCGCCATTATCAATCACACTGATGACTGCATTATTAACCTCTTGACGGATAACCACTTCAATCAATTTTTCATCCATTTCTCGCTCTTCAAGCACATCCTTGGCATTCGAGAAAAGGTTCATAATCACTTGTGAGAACTCATTGGGATACCCACTAATCTGAATATCGTTCGTAGCATTTAAAAAAATCTTAACACCTGATTTTGCGTAAAACTCTTGCACCAATTTTGAACTGTACAACACCATCTCTTTAACGCTAAAAAGTTCTTCACTGCGATTTGGCTTGAAAAAATTGCGAAAATCATCAATCGTATGAGACATCATTGAAGCGAGTTGAAGGCCTTCATTCACCTGTTTGTCGACAAACTCTTCGCTCAATGCTAAGCCTGCCATTCGTTTCATCTGAAAACTTTGGATAATCAGCACAATAGCATTGAGTGGTTGACGCCATTGATGGGCAATATTACCAATCATCTCACCCATGGAAGCCAGTCTTGATTGACGAAACATGATCTGATCTTTTTGGCGACTCTGCTCGACTTCATACTGCACTTTGAGTTCAAGATTGCGGTTGAGCTGTTGCAACTCTTGGGTTTTTTCATCCACCATTTTGGCAAGTCGTGTGTGTAGCAAACGAATATTTTGCAGTAAAACGATCGCTAAAAGTGCCGCAAAAGCGATCGTTCCAATCGTTGCAACCACAATCCACTCAAACGTGTTATCATAGACTTTTGTCGTACGGGCATATCCCTCTTTTGCGCCATCAAGGTTGAGGTTAATCAGTCCTGTCAGGTCAATATTGATAGAGTAAACACTCGGATACAGCTCATTTTGTAGCGTGTCGATCGCTTTGGAGTATTGCTTGGTTTCAAAATAGCTAAACATCTTGTGCAAAATACCATCAATTGTGTGAATTTTCTGCTCTATCTTTGAAGTTAAAATATCATCTTCATTGGTCTTAAAAAAATGTTGATGACTTTTTCCCATGAGTCCCCATGAACGTGCTAGTTTGATCAGCCAGTCACTCTCATCAATGCTTAGACTATTTTTATACTCTTGGAGTTCTATCTTAATGAGTTCTTGAGCAAGCGCTATCACGACTTTTCCATCATTATCACTGATAGAGCCTTTTTCAATATCGCGAATCGTATCTAAGATATTGACCGTGTAAATATCTTTGAGATTTTCAAGACGAATGGTGGGAAGCATTCTTTTGGTGTACAAAATATCGAAATTGTCTTTGATGCGGTTAATACTCATATGGGCAAAACTACCGATAAAAAGCATACCTACGACCATAATGAGAAAAAGAAATGTTGTCTTTTTGGTGATACTCATCTCATCGATGCTACCCATAAAGTCATTAAATGGATTTGTGTTATTCATCGTTTTTTCCTACGGAGAAAAAGTCATCATCGACGTATTCACTTAAATGCACACGGTGTAAGCATTTACATCGTTCATCTCTATTTTTAGAAACAGCGGTCTCATCCAATGTTTTCGAGAATCCACTTAATGCTTTAATAAACTCTTCTTTTGTAAAATCTTTCCCAAGACTGATAAACACTTGGCTAATCATACGCGCGGCAAAATACCCTTCTAATGAGACATGCCCTAGCTCTTCTTTGGGGTAATATTTATGCATCAAAACACGATAATTTTCAACTTCTTCTACTTCGGATGTCCAAGGCGAAGGAACTACTTGTGCAAACGTAATCCCTTTTCCATTACCGTGCAAAAGGTTAATCAACGGTTTTGGTTCAATAAAAGAGAAGAGTCCAAATTGAATCTCTTGACGTATTTTTGTACTTTTTCGAGCTCTTTTGATAAACTCCGCCACAGGATTGGTAGAGCCAACCATCAAAACCACTTCAGGATTGCACAGTTCGATCTCATAAAGAGCATTCCCAACGGAGAGCGTATTTCGTTTATAACTTCCCTCTCCGACAAGCACTAAATTACGTTTCGAAAGAGCACTTTTAGCCCCTTTTAAACCCGCTCTTCCATAGCCATCATTTTGATAAAAAATAGCAAACCGTTTGTATTTGAGCTCATCCGCATAATATTCGATCAGTTTCTCAATTTCATCAAGATCGCCAGCTCTTGCATTTAAAACAATGGGATTGGGGGGATTACGTAAGAATTCTGCGCCCGAATAAGCGCCGACAAAAGGAATGCGTTTTTCAACCGCAATGGGGAAAACCGCTTCTGCCACAGGGGTACCGATGATGCCAAAAAGGGCGAAAATTTTCTCTTTTTCAATCAGCTCATGGACATTTTCAATCGCAATTTTAGGCTCATAGCGATCATCTTTTGCGATAATTTCTATTTTTCTACCGTACACGCCCCCTTGGTCATTGAGGTTTTTCAGATAGATTTCAGCGCCCAACAAAAATTGATTACCGACGCTATTAAGCCCGCCACTAAAAGGGCCACTCATTCCTAAGCGAATGACGTTGCCTTCAAATTTTGTGTTGGAAAAGAAATAAGGGAGGAGTAACATTATTGCTACAAAGAGCACTCCTATAAATCGACGCATTTTTTGAGCTTTCATGTTATTTTACAGATATAATATCTGTTATTCTTTATAAAAATGCTTAAATAGTAAATATTTTTTTACTATTTAAGCATTTTCTTGGAAAAAAGCGAAGAGAGTTAAATATGAACTGTAAAATTTGCAATTTTGGTACAAAAGCCTTTGATGACCTAGAACTTCAAAAACACTTTTATGCCTGTCCAAACTGCCACTGTATTGCCCTTGACCCTCGCTATTATCTCTCATTAGAAAAAGAAAATAGCCTCTACGACAACCATCAAAATTCGTTGGAAAATGAAGGTTACGTCAAAATGTTTGAGGATTTTTTAGACTATTTTTGGAATGATCTTACATGTAAAGAAAAAGCGCTTGATTTTGGCTCAGGTCCAACGCCTGTTTTAGCAGAACTTCTTAGGCGAAGAGAGGTGCAGGTTGACTATTATGATAAATTCTACCAACCCATTCAATGCTTTGAAAATCAAACCTATGATCTCATCACCTCAACCGAAGTTTTTGAGCATTTGGATGACCCTGTGACAACACTCAGTCTTTTGAGTCAGCATCTTAACCCCAAAGGGGTGATTGCATTGATGACACTTTTCCACACCAATGATGAAGCATTTTTTTTAAAGTGGTGGTACCGAAGAGATCCAACGCATATTATGTTTTATACGCCTAAAACGCTGGAAGTTCTAGCACAGAAGTGTGGCTTGGAAGTATTAAAGACAGATGGAAAACGTATAGGAATACTTCAAAAAAGGTAGCGATGGGTGTCGCTACCACTGTTTTGAACTTTTAGAATCTATCGGTAAGAGCGATAGTACCCATCATCGTAATCTCGACGATAGTGGCGTGGTGGATCATAATGACGTGGCGGATCAACATAGATCACTCGCTCTTGTACATACACAGGCTCTCTGTAAACAACGGTCGGTCTTGGCTCATACGTTTCAACATAACGCGTTGGTTGTTGCGCAGCATTAATAAGACCGCCAAGTAACACCACAGCGCCTGCGCCAAGTAATGCCCCTTGTTCTCTATCACCCCACGCATAAGAATTCGTTGTTACACCGAGTACCAACAGGATTGAAACTAGACTCATTTTTAACATTTTCATTGGATACTCCTTTCATTTATTTGTAACATCTTAACATAGAATTGTGAACTCTTTGTGAAATCAATCGCGCATGGACTCTCTTACATGTAAGAATTCATCCAAATGCTTAAAGAAAATATCGATCAGTTTAGGATCAAACTGTTTTCCTCTCTCCTCATGAAAAAGCGCAAAGATTTTTTCATCGTCCCATGCAGACTTATACACGCGCTCACTTCCCAGCGCATCAAAGACATCTGCTAACGCGGTAATGCGTCCATAAATGTGAATCTCTTCACCCTTTTTTTTCTCAGGATACCCTGTACCATCATATTTTTCATGATGCTCTTTTGCCACGATAGCGGCGATTTTCAACAACGGACGATTTGAATATTTGAGCATTTCATAGCCCAGCATTGCATGGGTATCCATGATGGCACGCTCCGCTTCATCAAACCTACCTGGTTTGTTTAAAACAGCATCTGGAATCCCTATTTTTCCAATATCATGCATCGGTGATGCCAGTTTAAGCATCTCCGCTTCTTCTACAGACAAACCGTAATGCAACGCAAGTATTTTAGAGTACTCCGCAACGCGCCGAACATGGTTGCCTGTCTCGCGAGATCGACTCTCTCCAATCGCACCCATCGTAAAGATAACCTCTTTTTGCGTATCTTCAATCTCCTGATTAAGCGCATTGACCTCTTGCAGCCCCTCTTCAATTTTTGCCTCAACCTCATCCATCGTTAGGGAGACATTGCGCGAAACTTTGATAGAGAGTAAGATAATAAATACGATCGTTGCAATACCCACAAAGAGCTGAATCACACGCATTTGATCCACAAATTCATTGGATAATTCTGAGATCATTTTTTCTAAAGCTATACTCACATTTTTATTTTCATCCAAAACCTTAGAGGCTTTGGCAGTGGTCTCATTTTCGATCGCTTTGGTTTGTTCAATTTGAATCGCTTTATCCGCTATCATCACGACTACATCTTTATAATGCAACAAATTTGCATGCAAATCGCCCTCTTTTTCATGTTCTGTTGCACGAAGAAGAGTCTCAATGGAGGCGAGCCATTTTTGCAATGTTGCTTCGTTGCCATGCTGATACAGTGTCTCTTTACTGTAGTAGCGCAAATCACTCAAGGCTTTAATCTGCTCAATGCGGTTATTATGAATAAGATGTTCCTGAATTTCGACACGAGTCCTATTTTCTTCGGGATAAAGCGCGTTAAAAATCGTGACATAATCTAGTTTTTCACGCTCAAGACTAAAAAGCGAATCATACATCAGCTCAAGGCGATGCTCATTTTCATAGAGTTCATTCAAATAGTTTTGAATCACTGTATCTTCGCCAATAGTGACAATGACTGCATTAAAAATAGAAGGGTGTGAACGAGTGGAGAGTGTTGCACGGAAAGCTTCAAAATTCTTTTCGTACTTCATAAATTCTGTGTGTAATTCTTCTAGTTTAAGAGCATCTGCAATTTTAGTGTTTTCAAGAATGATGTCATTCATACCTTCTTGCATGAGAAGAATGGCAGAAATATTTTCTCGAAATATGTTGTTTTCTTTAATCTGATAGGTGATAATCGCACTGATACCCCCTAAAAAAAGCAACATCACGATGATCACACTAAAACTTAGTTTGACGTTTAGGCGAATATTCATAACACCCCTTTTTTTAAAAATTATTTTATCACTTTTTGTACCCACGACCAATAGAACCCAAAGAGGATGAAAAAGAATCCCAAACAGCCCGTAATCAGTGACAACGAAAGCCCTATTTCAAACAACGCACCAATGGCAAACGAGACGAGTGTACACATCCCCATAAAGACCATATCGTTATACGCAATCACTCTGCCATAAAATGCTGCGTCCGTCTCATACTGTAAAAGAGTGAACGTATAAGACCATAAGGTTGTGGTAAAAAGCCCGCACACAAAAATCCCAATGAAACTGAGGTAAAAATCATACTGCAACACGCCCCAGAGAATAATGCCTAATCCTTGAATGATGAAAAGATAAAAAAGGCTCTGTTTATTGATATAACGGCTGAGAAAAAGTTGTCCTAAGATTTGAGAGAGCGCACGTGAAGCGTTGATAAACCCCATCACTAACGCGATCGATAAAAGCTGTTTGTATTTATGATCGGCCAAAAGAGCGATGAGGGCATCATACGCCGTAAGCCCCACACTTGCATGCAGAAAAATAAGGTGCATGATCTTTGGATTTTCTTTGATATAAACAAAACCACTCCAAATCATGGCTTTTACATGTAAAGCATGTTTGCTCGCAATAGAGGGAATATCCAAGCCTAAAAGGAGGTAAAAACTGATGCCATAAAGCACCATATCTGCCACAAACGCGCTGGTCGTTCCCAAGTAGTGAATGTAAAAACCAGCCACCGCCATCCCAAGCGCATACGATGTAGACCAAATAATTGAGTGAATTTCATTGGCGATTTTAAGCTCTTCGTTACTTAAAATCTTTGGCAACAGTGACATCTCCGTTTGGAAGTAAATACTTCCCGTTCCCATACGAATAAAAATCAGCGCTAATAAAATCCAAAGCGCATCCAACGAGGTGATAAACATCAACCAAAAGACGGTGATGATTTCAATAGCGGTCAAAAGAAGCATAAACTTCTTCGTATCGATTTTATCGATGATCGCTCCACTAAAAGGGGCTAAAAGCATTGAAGGCAAAAATGTCAATCCAGCCGCCGCGCTCAGTGCCCACACAGGTGCCTCTAACTGAATCAAAAGGGTATAAATTGCCATATGACTAAACCATGCACCAAAATAACTGATCAACTGGATCACACTTAAACGACGAAGCGTTGTGTTGTTACGTAACAACTCAACATAATGTTTCATTTCTTCTCCTAAATTCTGTCACGCCATTGTAGCGCTTTTCATTGAAACTTTTTTTATGCTAGAATAAACGTGCTCACGTATCTATATATTACACGCAAAAGGGTCTCTTATGAAGATTTCAACACGCATTTTAATCTCTCTTGTTCTTTCATTGATCATTTTAGGCGCTTGTATCATTGGTGTAGCGTATAGTAACACTAAACGCAACACACAGATGTTCATCGAAGAGTACAAAAAAAGTGCCTATGCCTTTCATGAAAATGAACTTAAAACGATTATGGAGATGATGCAACAAAATGCCAATACGATCTATAACGCTGAAAAAGCTAAAGGGACATCCGATGAAGAGATCAAAAAAGCCATTTTAGAAAAATACGATGCTTTGCATTTTTTCAATGACAAAAGTGGGTACATCTTTGTTTATACGTATGATGGCGTCAATGTCCTTAACCCTAACAATAAAGCGATAGAGGGTAAAAATTTCCTCGGACTCAAAGACAGTAATGGTGTTTTGTTGATTAAAGAGCTCATTGCTGCCGCTCAAAAAGGTGGTGGTCTGGTTCAGTACCACTTTCCAAAAGTAAAAGAGGGCAAGCCGTTGCCAAAATTTTCGTATGCACTTTCGTTTGAGCCCTATAAATGGATGATAGGAACAGGTATCTATGTTGATAACGTTGAAGAAGAGGTTATGCAACTCCAAACGAAAATTGATAAAAACACGACTTCTCAAACTCAGTCTTTTGTCCTTATCTCCGCTATTTTAGTGTTATTAAGTCTTGGTATAACTCTTTTTATTATTACCAAAACGATTTCAAAACCTCTGAATGATCTTATCGGACGCTCTGAAAATCTCTCGAATGGGGATGGTGATCTTACCCGTAAACTTGAAGTCGTAGGACACGATGAAATAGCGACTGCAAGCAGTAGTATCAACCGTTTTATTTCAAAAATACACATCTTAATCAGTGAAGCTAAAAACCTCTCGCATGAAAATTCGTCTATTTCGCATGAACTTTCATCCACGTCGCTCGAAGTGGGACGTTCTGTGGAAACCTCTATGCAAATCGTCACGAAAACAACAACAAAAGCACAGGTACTCAAACAAGAATTGACGCAAAGTATTGATGAAGCGAAAGCAGGTAAAGAAGAACTGCTCAAAGCCAATGAGTTTCTCAAAGAGGCCAATGGTGCTATACTCGCATTAACCAAAGAAATTCAAAGCAGTGCCGCCATTGAAGTTGCATTGGCGCACCATATCCAACAACTCAGTCTTGATGCCAGTCAAGTCAAAGACATTTTAGTCGTTATTGGTGATATTGCCGATCAAACCAACTTACTCGCACTCAATGCCGCCATTGAAGCGGCGCGGGCGGGTGAACATGGGCGTGGTTTTGCCGTTGTTGCCGATGAAGTGCGCAAACTGGCGGAGCGAACCCAAAAAAGCCTTCAAGAGATCAATGCCACCATTACGGTTATCGTTCAAGCCATTATGGACAGTAGCGACCAAATGACTTCGAACTCTCAAAAAGTAGAGTCCCTCGCAACAACCGCATGTGATGTAGAGGCAAAAATTAACAATATGTTCCAAGTGATGAGCAGTGCAACGACCTTATCCGATAAAACAACTAAGAATTACCTGAAAACGGGCTCTGATATTGAAGCGATGATAGAGGATATCACCCAAATCAACGATATTTCAACTCAAAATTCCAGAAGCGTCGAAGAGATCGCGAGTGCGGCAGAACACCTCAGTCGTATGACAGAAACACTGAACCTCAAACTCTCTGAATTTAGAACCTAAAAATCTTTACATGTAAAGATTTGGTACCCATGCCAAGTCTTTACGCACACGTCATTGAACGACTTATTCCGCATTTGTTGCATTTATGTGCAGTTGCTTTCTTTTTCCTCATAATTTTGATGACATAGATTAGAGATTGTGTTACAATGAGCGTCAATTACACGTAAGGAGGGCAAATGAAAATATCGACGCGGATATTAATCTCGCTTGTTTTATCACTGCTTATTTTGGGTTCTTGTCTTATTGGGATTTCGTATAGCAACACGCAAAGTAATGCAGATGTGTTTGTAAACGATTATGAAAAAAGTGCTTACAACTTTTATGGAAACGAACTTAAAACGATCATGGAAATGATACAACAAAGTACTGATGCTATCTATAAGGCTGAAAAAGCCAAAGGTAGCTCCGATGAACAAATCAAAGAAGCTATTTTTACACAATTGAATGTGCTGCGTTTTTTTGATGATAAAAGTGGCTATATTTTTATTTATGAAGATACGGGTACAAATGTTATGTTGCCTACCAACAAATCACTCGAAGGTAAAAATCTCAGTGATTTAAAAGATTCCAATGGCGTCTTTTTTGTCAAAGAACTTATTGGTGCGGCACAAAAAGGTGGCGGACTGGTTCAGTACTACTTCCCAAAAGTCAAAGATGGTAAACCACTCTTAAAATATGCCTATGCAGTTCCTTTTGGACCTTATAAATGGATGATGGGAACAGGTATTTATGTCGATAACGTTGAAGCAGAAGTAGGCAAACTCAAAACACAGATCAGTGAAAGTACCGCTTCTCAAATTCGATCTTTCTTGATCATCTCTTTGGTGCTTGTCCTCTTAAGTATTGCTATAACCATGTTTATTATCAAACGAACCATCTCCAATCCTTTGAATGCACTGATTCACAGAGCAGACAATCTCTCCAGTGGCGATGGCGATCTCACACGCAAACTTGAAGTGGTTGGACGTGATGAAATCGCAGAGGCGAGTACGAGTATTAACCGTTTTATCGAAAAAGTGCGTATCTTAATCGGTGAAGCCAAAAACCTCTCCAATGAAAACTCTTCTATCTCGCATGAACTTTCATCAACCTCTTTGGAAGTCGGGCGTGCGGTTGAAACTTCTATGAAAATTGTCGAAAACACAACCAGCAAAGCCAATACACTTAAAGAAGAAATGCATTATGGAATGGATGAAGCCAAAATGGGTAAAGAAGAGCTCATTAAAGCCAACCGCTATCTTACTGAAGCGAACAGTGCCATACTTGAACTCACCAGCGAGATTCAAACCAGTGCCAGCGTTGAGATTGAACTCGCACACCGTGTTCAACAACTCAGCTCCGATGCCAGCCAAGTCAAAGATATTTTGGTAGTTATTGGTGATATTGCCGACCAAACCAACTTACTCGCACTCAATGCTGCGATTGAAGCTGCACGTGCAGGTGAGCATGGACGAGGTTTTGCTGTTGTTGCCGATGAAGTACGCAAACTGGCGGAACGAACGCAAAAAAGTCTTCAAGAGATCAATGCCACCATCAATGTCATTGTCCAAGCGATTGCAGACAGTAGCGATCAAATGACGTCTAACTCTAAAAAAGTCGAATCCCTTGCGACGACGGCCACGGATGTTGAGACAAAAATCAACAATATGTTTACCGTAAT
>Ga0302272_1001380_pt1 | contig 10861 bp, 7 predicted proteins | sample III_Bog_N1_2_FD_198772 | JGI IMG/M metagenome (GOLD analysis project Ga0302272, IMG submission 198772) | Peat permafrost microbial communities from Stordalen Mire near Abisko, Sweden - III_Bog_N1_2 | ecosystem: Environmental > Terrestrial > Soil > Wetlands > Peat | place: Sweden: Abisko...
TTAATAAGTCTTTGTCAAACCGGTGGATCTTTACTTCAACCCTGTTCTTTGTCGTGTCTATTTCAAAGCGGCTGCTTTTCCTGCATGAACCAAGCAATAAAAGCATACTGCAAATAGAAATAAGTAGTAGGTTCGTTCTTTTCATAATGTCTTTTGCTTTAGTATGGTTCGAAAAAAGCGCAAATACAACCGTTAAATCGTATTTGCGCTTATTTTATTTGTGAATGTTATTTGCGGTTTTTAATCGCTTTTTGTTGTTCCTGTTGCATCTTTTCCAACCGGCTCATAAAGCCAGATTTCTTAGCAGGTTTATTCAGGTTGCTCTTGCGTTTGGCATGCAGTTCGTCAAGCATTTTCTTTTCATCAACTGTAGCACGTATAGCGTAAGTCTGGCCAATAGAGATAAGGGTTGAAATGAAATAGTAATAACTCAATCCTGAAGCGTAATTGTTGAACATGAACAAGAACATTAAAGGCATCAGGTACATCATCCATTTCATCATGCCACCGCCCATTTGATCATTTGTAGGGGTGTTGGCCATATTCAGTTTTGTGAAAACGATATTGGTTGCTGTCATTAATAAACAGAATAAACTGATATGGTTTCCAAATCCAAATGGAACTGTAAACGGCAGTTGCATAATTGAATCGTATGCCGATAAATCGGTTGCCCATAAAAAGCTTTGTTGGCGTAGTTCAATGGCTGCCGGGAAGAAACTAAACATGGCAAACAATATCGGCATCTGTAATAAGGTAGGAAGGCATCCACTCATTGGACTTACACCCACTTTCCCGTATAAATCCATGGTTGCTTTCTGACGTTCTGCGGCTTTATCAGCAGGGATCTTAGCGTTTATTTCATCGATCTCAGGTTTCAATACCCGCATCTTGGCACTTGAAATATACGACTTGTATGTCAATGGGAATAGAACCAGCTTGATTACAACGGTCATAAGCAATATGATTAACCCAAAATTGCTCATAAACATGCTGAAGAAGTTGAACATTGGAATAATCGCAAACCGGTTTACCCAGCCGAATATACCCCATCCCAGTGGAATAAGTTTGTTGAGCTGAAGTCCCGATTCATCTTTCGTGTTGCTAACAATAGCCGAAAGTATCTTATATTGGTTCGGGCCAAAATAAAAACGGAATGTAGTTGGAGTCTTTCCGGTTGGATCGAACGGTACAGACATATCAGCTGTATACGCTTTTAAGTAACCTGAATTTTCTGCTTCCAGTGTACTCTTCAAATTGCTAGAGCTTAATGCGTCGTCTGCAATTAAAATACTGCTGAAAAACTGGTCTTTAAAAGCAATCCATTTTACTTTGTTTGTCAGTTTCTTTTCATCATTTTTACTTTCGCTGAGTTTTTCAACATCATCCGCTACGTACTTGTAGTTGATAGACGAATAACGGTCTTCAAACTTGCGTCCTTTTTCCTGTTGGCGGATCTTAGCTGTCCATTGCATATCCAACGAGTTGATTCCGGCAGGCATCACTGTATTCATTCCACTGGCTTTCAACCCGAAACTTACTAAATAGTCTTTTTTGGGTAATGTGTACGCAAAATCAAGGTAGGCAGCCCCGGATGTTTTCAAACGTAATATCAGGGTCTGGTTTCCATTGGCATCTTTCGTAATGGCTGATACAGGTTCAAAATATAAGGCAGAACTATTAATCACCCGGTTGTTGTTGGTGACAAAGGTAAAGCCCATGCTGCTTTCCTGATCATTAAACAAGATTAATGGCAGGGCTTTGTTCGTGGTATCCCGGGTGGAGTATTTCTTTAATTGAACCGAATAAATCCGACCCCCTTTGTTGCTCAGGGTGATTTTTACAAGTTCATTTTCTAATGTATAGAATTTCTCAACTCCTTGTGATGCAGGGCTAAAGTCGCCAAATACATCCGTGCTGGTAGCTTTCGAAGTTGTGTCGTTCACTGCCAGTGAGTCTTTTGAAACAACTGCTTTCGCTACTGTTCCGGCAGGTGCAACTTTATTTTGTTCCACAAATGCGATGGAATCATTGTATCGTTTTTCGGCAGCAATTTCCTTATCCGATTTTTTATTTAATTGTGAAAATCCGAGAACAATCAGTGCTATCAGTACAAATCCCAGAATCGTATTTTTATCCATATTTCATTAATTTGCCCTTAACCGGTAATGGAAATCAGGCTTCTTTTATATTGTTATTTAATATAGTTGCTTCGTTGTTATTAAATGCACTTCTCAGGTTTAATCCAAATCACTCAGGGTGTCAGGCCTATTTTTTTATTGAGGCCTGTATAAAGTTGATAAATAACGGATGAGGATTTACCACGGTACTGCTATATTCAGGGTGGAACTGTACACCTACGAACCATTTGTGTGAACGCAACTCGATAATTTCTACCAGGTTTGATTCAACATTCAATCCGCTGCATATCATTCCTGCTTTTTCAAACTCTTCTTTATAGGCATTGTTGAATTCAAAGCGATGACGATGACGTTCGCTGATATTTTCTTTGCCGTATATTTCGAATGCTTTCGTTCCTTTTTTTAGTTTGCATTTGAATGCACCCAGGCGCATGCTGCCACCCAGATTCAAGATGTTCTTTTGCTCATCCATAATGTCAACGACATTATGAGTGGTGTTTGGATCTATTTCAGTACTGTTTGCATCGGCATAACCCAATACATTCCGTGCAAATTCAATCGACATAGTTTGCATACCCATACAAATTCCCAGGGTTGGGATGTTATGTTCGCGGGTATACTTCAATGCCACAAATTTACCTTCCATACCACGTTGTCCGAAACCGGGAGCCACAATGATACCATTCAGGTTTCCCAATTTCTTGTCAACATTCTCTTCGTCCAGTTTGTCAGAAAGTATCAGCTCCAGCTTAAGTTTCTTGTTGTTATAGGCACTGGCGTGTAACAGAGATTCAATGATCGATTTGTAGGCATCCGGTAATTGTACATATTTCCCGACAATCCCGATCCTGACTTCTTCAGTGGCATTTTCAAGCTTTTCTACAAATGCAATCCATTTGGTCATATCGGCAGCCGGAGTTTTCTCCAGGTCAAAACCCATTTTTGTCAATACCACTTCATCCAGCTTTTCTTGCTGCATGTTCATCGGAACCCGATAAATAGTAGGTACATCGATCGATTGCATGACGGCACTTGTGTCCACATTACAAAACAAGGCTACCTTTTTGCGGATATCCATTGAAATATTATGTTCGGTGCGCAATACTAAGATATCAGCCTGGACGCCTTGTTCCTGTAATGCTTTTACAGAATGTTGCGTTGGCTTGGTCTTTAATTCTTTTGCTGCAGCCAGATAAGGCACATAGGTCAAATGGACAATCAGGCAGTTTTTACCCATTTCCCATTTCAACTGGCGTACACTTTCAATATAAGGCAACGATTCAATGTCACCTACTGTTCCGCCAATTTCAGTAATCACAAAATCAAATTCTCCTTTTGCTCCTAAAAGCTTGATATTACGCTTGATTTCGTCTGTAATATGAGGGATGATCTGTACTGTTTTTCCTAAATAATCACCGCGGCGTTCTTTGTTGATGACATTCTGATAAATGCGTCCGGTAGTGATGTTATTGGCACGATGAGTCTCAACGTTCAGGAAACGTTCGTAATGTCCAAGGTCTAAATCGGCTTCATGACCGTCCACGGTTACATAGCATTCGCCATGTTCATAGGGATTCAATGTTCCCGGGTCAATGTTGATGTACGGGTCCAGTTTTTGATTGGTTACTTTGAAGCCTCTGGCTTGTAATAATTTACCCAGGGATGCGGCAATGATTCCTTTGCCCAATGAGGAAGTAACTCCACCGGTTACGAAAATATACTTTGTTTCTTTCACGTTTATGTTTTTACTTAAAATTACTACTTGTTGGTTCGTATTTTTAAGTCTGCAAATTTCGGAAAAAAAAATGGATAACGAAAATGAAAGTAATAAATTAAGTATTAAGAATTAAGAATTATGAAATCGATGACTTTTTAAACATTTTAATCCAACTCTGTTAAGACTGTTGCTACGGAATTATACAGTACAAAATCTGTATATGTACGTCCATTTAAAACAATAGATTTATTTTTAGAAAGGTGATTTTCTGCCATACGGATCAGCATTTAACTCAAAACTCTATTCCCTTAGACTCTAAATTTATGAAACATTCCTATATCCTGTACCCCATTTTTATTTTAGCCCTGGTTTTTCAGGGCTGTTCCCACAGGCAAGTACAATCTCCTTCCATACTCGAAATCACAGATGTCGATTATCGTTTTTCCACGAAGAACCTGATGGAATTTTCTGCCAATAACAACGTGGATAAATCATCCGTCTACGAGTGGCAAAACCACTGGCTGATATATGGTGAATTAAAAGATCTCGGAAACCTGAAATCTAAACTGGAAAACCTCTATCCGCGGTTGATGCTCAAACTGTACAACAAACCATTCTACAATTTTAACCGGCAAAAATATTCCAATATGAAACCTGCCGCTGAATGGGATAATATTATCATGACAGCCAACCTTGTGGAGGATACACTCAAACAACGGGAATACCTGGAATACCATCGGACGCAATTTGAAAAATGGCCTGAAATATCAAAGGGGTTTAGTCATGCTGATTTCCAGCAGGTATTAGTCTTTCGAAACGGACGGCAGTTGATGCTTATTATCAGTATTCCAAAAGGTGAAAGCCTGGATAAGCTTAATCCGAAAACCATAGAGAATAATCCGCGGGTTAATACATGGAATCAAATCATGAAAAATTATCAGGAAGGCATTGAAGATGCTCCGAAAGGAACCACCTGGATATTATTTAAATCCGTGAGCAGATGATAATGGCCGTAGTAAATGACAACCGATCGGTATAATGGATGATTGAATGGCAAATCAAGTTCTACACGGTTGAAATATTATCAGAATTTTCAATTTCGTTGAGTTTGATGTTCAGGCTCTTCAGATGGATTACATAAAGGAGTTGTGATTTGTTTTAGATATCTTTTTCCTTTATCTACTTCTAACCCTCGGTTGTTTATCATTTATCTCATAGATAACCCATAATATATATGATATGGGTTATCTATGGGATATAGGTGGGATATCTATGGGATATCTATGGGACAACCCTGAACAGGTATTAAGGAAATGAACCTGAAAAGTGCAAATAACCTGTTTAAGGAATTGAAAAACCGGGGAATTTCAAATGAAAAAAAGCGGTGATATTTTACCGGATGATAAAATTTAATTGAAAACACAACCCTTGAATGTCATGTAGACTTCATTCAACGGGAAAATGAAAGAATTTTTTTAATAGAAACATATTCATGCAACAAACCAATTACCAACTTTTCGATTTCCTGGATTTCAATACTGAACTGAATGAAGGCGACAGGCTCTGGCGGGCATGTGCTCCCACCCATATTGAAGAACGGAATGGTGAAATAATGCTGAAAGTTCCTTTCCGGAAACAGAATAACTCAAATGAAATAACACCTGACCTAACCGTTGACCGAAGAGAATATACGTTGCGCCTGAAAGCATACGGGGATAAGATCCTACGGGTTTCAATGGCTATTGGCGGGGCAGTTATGGAAGAATCTGAAATGCTGGAACTGTCGCCGGAGTTGAAAATAACCCCTTTGTCGATTGAAAAGAAAGAACAGGAATGGATTATTAACGACGGTCAAGGAGCTAAGAAGGCAGTAATCAGTTTTCATAAGCCGGAAACAGACTGGTGGAGTGATTTGGTTCCTGCACCTGCCGAAACAATACAACTCAGTTTTTTTCCGGATGGAAAGAAAGAAGTCAGGTTGTCGGCCTACGACATGTTCTCGCCTGCACGCCATGATGCCTTTGCACTGGCCTTCGTGGAAAGGAACGATATACCGCATCGTACTACTTTCTCACTTTCAGCAAAAGCCGATGAATGTTTTTATGGCACAGGCGAACGGTTTACGAAGATGGACTTGTCGGGTAAAACATTTCAAATGCGTAACCAGGATGGACAGGGCGTAAACAACCGCCGTACCTATAAAAGCGTTCCGTTTTACCTCTCTTCTGAAAACTACGGCCTGTTTGTACATACCAATTCATTTGCCAAATTTTCATTAGCCGATCATTCCACCCGTTCAGCACAGGTAATGGTTGAGGAGCCTGTCGTTGATTACTTCCTTATCGGTGGGGAATCACCGGAGAGAATATTATTCGGGTACCGTCAGCTGACAGGATTTCCATCCTTGCCTCCCGTTTGGAGTTTTGGGATATGGATGAGCAGGATGACCTATTTCTCGGCAGCAGAAGTGAATGATATCTGTGACCGGATGCGAAAGGAAGATTACCCGTGCGATGTCATACATATAGATACCGGATGGTTCGAAACAGACTGGCTGTGCGAATGGAAATTCAATGATGAACGCTTCCCTGATCCTGCACAATTCATACAGGATTTAAAGAAAAAAGGATATCGTGTCAGCCTCTGGCAATTGCCTTACATATCCTATAAAGCCCTTCAATACGAAGAAGCTGATAAGAATGACTATATCAGCAAAAGCGAACGGAACCTTTCGGGTTCATCCAATTTTAGTGTGCAGGATTTTGCAGGTACCATCGATTTTACCTACGATAAAGCCACCGAATGGTATAAGGATTTGCTGCGGAAATTGCTTGAAATGGGCGTAGCCTGCATCAAAACCGATTTTGGCGAGGATATACACCTGGATGCGGAATATCATTCCATGTCACCAGATAAATTGCATAACCTTTATCCGTTGCTTTATCAGAAAGCGGCTTATGAAGTGACCAGGGAAGTAACCGGTGATGGTATTATCTGGGCAAGGGCAGGTTGGGCAGGTTGCCAGCGTTATCCGTTGCATTGGGGTGGTGATTCAGCCTGTTCGTGGGATGGGATGGCAGGTTCACTTAAAGGTGGGCTGCAATTAGGCTTATCGGGTTTTGGATTCTGGAGCCATGATGTACCTGGATTCCATGGGGTCCCTGACTTTATGAATTCGGTTCTTCCTGATGATATTTACGTACGATGGACGCAATTCGGGGTATTTACTTCCCATATCCGTTATCACGGTTCCCATAAACGCGAGCCGTGGCATTATCCGAATGTGGCACATATCATTCAGGACTGGTGGAAGCTGCGATATAAACTGATCCCGTATATCCTTCAGCAAAGTGAGAAAACCATCACAACCGGTTTTCCCGTGTTAAGGGCACTAATCATGCATCATCCCGATGACAGGACGTGCCGGCAGATTGATGACCAATACTATTTTGGTGATAATATCCTTGTAGCCCCTGTGATGAACTCTGAAAACAGACGGGATATTTACCTGCCCGAAGGCAAATGGGTTCATTTCTTTTCGCACAAGGTATATGAGGGAAACCAATGGCTCAAAAATGTAGAGATACCCCTGGAGGAAATGCCCGTTTTTGTGAAATTTGGTGCTTCAATACCTATGTATCCGGAAGCAGTCAATTGTACGGATGAGATGGATATGGAGAAAGTGGTTGATATAATTTTTGAATAAATAATACACACCTGAATCAACATTTGCAGGATTTAAGGGAAAAAACACAAATAGAAAAATATGACCTGGAAATCTAATTTTAACGAATCAAAAAAACACTATACCGATTGGTGGAATCAAAAGGGCATTGTCCTTACTATGTGGGAACACCTGAATAAAGAAGGTGCACCTTATGATTTGGTATTACCACCCTCATCAGCCAAGGATATTAACCAGTTTTGGTTTGATCCGCAATGGCGTGCCGAATACCTGCATTATTGCATGTCGCGTAATTCGTATATGGCCGATATATTGCCGGTAGCCAATACACAGCTTGGTCCTGGCTCACTGGCTGCTATACTGGGAGCTGATCTTGAAGGAAGGGAAGATACCATTTGGATACGCGAAAACGCAGCCTTTGATGGTCGGATTGTATTTGACAGAAACAACAAATGGTGGCAATTGCACAATGACCTGTTGATAGCCTGCAAAGAGAAAGCCCGGTCACACTATATGGTAGGCTGTCCCGACCTTGTAGAGGGATTGGATGTATTGGCTAGCCTGAAAGGATCGGATAATGTGTTGATGGATCTGATCATGGATCCTGAAAATACCCTGCAACAACTGCAGGAAATAAACAATGTTTATTTCGATGTATTCGACCGGATTTATGATATCATCAATGTAAACGGAGAAATGGCTTTTTGTTATTTTTCATTGTGGGCGCCGGGCAAGGTATCCAAGTTGCAGGTGGATATTTCCATTATGATATCGGAAGATGATTTCAGGATATTCTGCAAACCGTTTCTGCAGGAGCAATGTAACAGGATCGATTATACACTTTACCATTTGGATGGGGTAGACGCAATCCGCCATTTGGATACAGTGCTTGAAATAGAGAACCTGAATGCCATTCAATGGACACCCGGTTACGGGCAACCACAGGGAGGAAACAAACAATGGTACGACCTCTATAAGAAGATCCTGTCATCGGGGAAATCGGTGATGGCCAACTGGGTTACTCTCGATGAACTGGAGCCGTTGCTTGATCATGTAGGGAACCAGGGATTGCATATCAATGTTGATTTTAAATCGGAAAGAGACATTGAGAAGGCACTCCGTATTGTTGAACGTTACAGATAAATCACACCTTAAAAATAATCACACCTTAAAAATTACACATGAAGATCGCACTCAATTTTATTGACATAGCCGTAATTATCGGGTATATACTGATTCTATTCGGGATAGCCTTTTGGGCAAGTGTAGCAAAGAAAAACAAAAACGACAACTTGTTTCTGGCGAATAAAAGCCTGGGATGGTTTGCTATCGGGTTGACCATGTGGGGAACCAATGTAGGTCCTTCCATGTTGCTGGCTTCTGCCAGTGCCGGATATAGTTCGGGAATTGTGTCAGGGAACTTTGCCTGGTATGCCTTTCTGTTTATCATGATGCTGGTATTTGTTTTTGCTCCCAGGTACTTAGGTGCCAAAGCATCAACACTTCCTGAATATATGGGAAAACGTTTCGGACAATCCACACGTTACCTGCTTGCCTGGTATACCCTGATCACCATCCTTATTTCATGGCTTTCATTGGGATTGTTTGCCGGAGGAATACTGGTAAAACAAATCCTGGGTATCCCCATGTGGGAATCAGTGATTATCATGGTGGTATTTGCCTCCCTGCTTACTGCTGCCGGTGGATTGAAAGCAATTGCCTATACCAGTGTGTTTCAAATGTTGTTGCTGATAGGTGTCTCGTTAACCCTGACGCTTTTAGGACTCTCGAAAGTCGGCGGGCTGACAGGGCTTTACCATGCTACACCTGAACATTACTGGAAATTGTTCCAGCCAATGACCGATAAAGACTTTCCATGGTTGCCCATTGTCCTGGGATATCCGATCATGGGTGTCTGGTTCTGGTGTACCGAGCAGTCAATGGTGCAATCGGTATTGGGAGCCAAAAGCCTTAAACAGGGACAGCTGGGTGCCAGCTTTATAGGCTGGTTGAAAATATTGGATGTGCCTTTGTTTATTTTGCCGGGTATCATTTGTTTTGTATTATATCCGCACCTGCATGATTCAAGTGAAGCATACCTGACCATGGTCACCAACCTGTTCCCTGTGGGAATGAAGGGATTGATCATCGTCGTATTACTGGCAGCTCTCCTTGGGAACATAGGCTCATCACTCAATTCTGTCAGTACGGTTTATACCATGGATATTTACCTGAAGAAAAACAAGCCCAATGCCACCAGTGCTGAGGTTATTCGTATCGGGCGGTGGGTAACCTTGTTCAGTGCTATTATATCCGTTATCGTGGCCTTAGCCATTGACAACATCAAAGGATTGAACCTGTTCAATATCTTCCAGTCTGTACTTGGTTTCCTGGCTCCTTCCATGTCGGTGGTATTCCTGTTTGCCGTATTCTGGAAGAAGACCACATCAAATGCTGTGAATTTAATACTGACGGTGGGTACTGCCTTCTGCCTGATGGTTGCAGTGATGTATTGGTGGATATTCCCTGTTGAAAAATATCACTTCTGGCCGCATTTCATGATGATTTCGTTCTATCTGTTCATCATCCTTTCGATGGCTATAGTGGTTATTTCAAAGCTGGATAAGCATGCTGACGATCAGAATACACTTGGACTTGAAAAACTGCCAAAGACTTCTAAAATTGTCTGGATATCGTGGATCGTGTTGATCCTTGTTATGGTTTCCTTGTATTTGTTTTTCAATTAGTAATTACGTTGTAAATGAATCAGGTTATGACACACAAAGAACGTTTTTATGCCACCATTGCCAATCAACAGGTAGATCGTCCTGCATCATGGCTTGGATTGCCTGTACCGGGAGCGCAACAGGGATTGCTTGATTTTTTCAAGGTTGGTTCTGTGGACGAATTGAAAGTATTGCTGGATGATGATATTTATCCGATAGAAGTTCCGTATCATTATCCACCTTCAAACCACATTGCCTGTGCATTTAAGTTTGCCAAGTCATCGCATGATGACAAACCGGATGAACGTACACTCACTGCTCCCGGTTTCTTTGAGGATATTGATGATCCGGCAGATGTGGACTTATTCCCATGGCCTGATCCGGCATTGTACCTGGATGTGGAAGAATCAGCAAGGCTTGCACGGTCAGTTGATCCATCCTATGTACGGATGGGAGTGATGTGGAGTGCTCATTTCCAGGATGCCTGTGCGGCTTTTGGAATGGAAAAGGCCTTGATGGTCATGTTGATGAATCCGGATATGTTTGTGGCGGTGATTGACCGGATTACCGGTTTTTACCTGAAAGCCAACGAATT
>Ga0302272_1001381_pt1 | contig 10857 bp, 8 predicted proteins | sample III_Bog_N1_2_FD_198772 | JGI IMG/M metagenome (GOLD analysis project Ga0302272, IMG submission 198772) | Peat permafrost microbial communities from Stordalen Mire near Abisko, Sweden - III_Bog_N1_2 | ecosystem: Environmental > Terrestrial > Soil > Wetlands > Peat | place: Sweden: Abisko...
TCCCTGAAGCCTCTTTCGACATATATCGCATCATTCACATTCATCGTTGCAACCAAAGCTGTTCTAAAGTTTTTAGGTTTAGGACCATTCCCCGTACCGCCATAATCAAGATACTGGAAAAGCAACCTATCGGTAAATGAGCGCATCTGACCGGATAGATTTCCATAATAAACCGGCGAACCAAGAACAATCACATCCGATTGTTCGATACGCTCCAGCAAAGGGGTAAGGTCATCATGTAATGTACAATGCCCGAAAGATTTCTTTTTTTTCAATTTACAGGCAAAACAGCTGGTGCAACCTGTGTAGGTTAGATCAAAGAGATTGACTAATTCTGTTTCAGCACCGGCAGATAGTGCGCCTTCAATGACTTGTTGTAACATTTTTGCAGTATTGCCTTGTTTTCGCGCACTACCACATATCGCTATGAGTTTCATACATAAACCTCCTGATTTTTCATTTTAACTATCTGTGTATAATTCATTCTGTTGACAATACCGGATTTTGTTCTTTTCATCGTCCGGTTGTTTCGTTGATACCTGTTTTTTTCTATTCGTTGAATTCCATTGGAATCGACATAATAAAATAACAATGCAAAATTAGTTGGTATATTAGAGATAAAATAGCTACATTTGCCATATAAATAGTCGTATAAGACTTCGTATGGAAAAAGACACACAGCAAACAGTACCGCATGCACTTAAAAAAATGGCCCAATTATTAGGGACGCACGTAAAAAACAGAAGATTGGATATTCCTGAAAAATTTGGGAAAGGGTATTGCGCGGGATTTGTTTTTAATGAACACATCCGGATGTTCATCTTTAACTATGAACTAAAAAAGGATTTAGTCATTGAAAATCCGGACATCGATGTACCTATGAGGATGATCCTTTTTAAGTTTCAAAACATTTTTCCTGACCTGGAAACAAGTTCCACGGATAAACAAGTAAAGGCAGTACCTTCCGTTCTAATTGCAACCCGCAGGATGAATGCCGATGTGGTGATACCCATCCATACAAATACCGCCACGATAAATATTGAAGTTGATGCAACCTATCTGAACGGGCTGTTTGACATGTCTGAAAAATCACCTGTGTTGCAGGGCCTGTTGCAAAATACGCAGCCCCTGTTATTCGAACAACTGATGTTTCCTTCGTTACAAAAAATAGTGGATGAAATCGTGAATGAACCGGTTGATGAAGCTTTTGAATTATTTTTCCAACGGGTAAAGGCAGAAGAACTGATCTGCCGGCTATTAATGGAACTGGAAAAGCGGGATGAAAAACATCTGTATCCGTTGAACAGCCGGGATATACAAAGCCTTTACGCCGTAAAAGAGCGAATGCTCGAACATCTGGAAATTCCGCCTGTCATTCCTGAATTGGCAGCACATGCCAATATGAGTCCGTCGAAACTAAAACGTTTATTCAGGCAAATCTTCGGCAACAGCATTTTCAGTTACTATCAGGAATTCAGGATGAAAGAAGCCGCCCGGTTGTTGAAAGAGGATAAGCTTTCCGTTTCGGATGTGGGGTATCAACTGGGATTTACCAACCTTAGCCATTTCTCGAGGGTCTTTAAGGATCATATCGGGCTGAAGCCGAAAGAGTATAGCAGGTCATAGAAATTAGAATCTAAACAAAGTTTTCAATAATTTTTAACCTGCAATTTTCCCTTACGCTCCCACAGTACCTGTCCTGACATCTCCTGCCCGCTTATAATTGGCAATAATGACACCACCTGGCGTAACTGTACTCTCTGCTAAAGTAAAAGCTGCCGCAACAGTGCCATTATCAAACAACTTTTTCCCTTTGCCAAGAGTCAGCGGATGAATTAAAAGCCAGAATTCGTCCACTAAATCATTCTTAAACAACGACTGGATCAGGTTACCGCTACCCCAAATTTTAATGTCAGCACCTTCTGAATTCCTGAGTTCTTTGATATCTTCCAAACTTTCAAGGAGTACTGAGTTTTTCCACCCGATAGCTATCAGGTCTAACTTTTTCATGGTGCTGGACACGACGTATTTAGTGACATCACTGATACCCGGCCAATCATCTTCATGCAATGGCCAGTAGGAGGCAAAAATATCATAGGTCTTTCTTCCCAACAGCAGATCGGCAGGTTTCAGGAGCTTTTCCATAATCTTACCGGAAGCTTCATCCTGATACGGTGCAGTCCAGCCGCCATAGTTGAAGCCGCCTGAAGTATCTTCCTCGGGGCCACCAGGTGCCTGCACGACGCCATCGAGGGAAATGAACGATAGAACAATTAGTTTTCTCATAGTTGTATTGATGCTATGTACTACCAAATAAAGCACGACTACCCCCACAATCATTCATGCCGCAAAGCAGTATGAATCATACAATTGCCTGTCAGACATATGGAAGTAGCAGTTTATATAAAAAAAACAAAGGGGATAAAAGTTTTGTTCACTTTATCCCCTTCCTTTTTCATATCAGTTAGTTGTGTCACTTCACAAGGACATGAGAAGTTTATATTTTTATCTTATGATACATATCAGTCAGCGAAGTAAGGTTCGTTGAGTTTAATGTATACTCCAGTTTGGTTCCATTTTCCAGTTCGAGAGGAATGATGTAACAATAAGGCTTGTTGTCCAGGTAAAACATCTTTGATACCAACCACTTCTTTGCTTTAGGCTTCGTATTATCTGCCACCGTGCTTAGTACAAATACATCTTTGGTCAATAAATACAATTCACTTCCTTTGACGCCGGCAAATAAACGGTCCCAGGATACTTTAATGGCGACATTCGTTTTTAATGTCTTCTCCTTTTCATCGTTGGCCTTTTTCAATTGTTCCGTTAAATAGGCCGTATTAAACTTTTGCATAAACGTTTCAGCAGGATCAAAATCCAGCAACCCTATTTGAATCGCCTCAGGATTCAGTTCAGGCAGATTAAAATGAATTTTTACATTCCATTGATACGTGTAGTTTTGTGTCTTTTGAACCGTTGCAGTTTCTTTTGTCTGTGCAAAGGCCATCGTTGACAGAGTTGTCAATACAAACAGAATAATCAATTTTGTTTTCATACGTTTAGCTTTTTAAAATTAATAATTATCGGTTAGTTCTCGAAAATCGCATTATTAAATTGCCAGATCAGCCTGCAGGAGCAGGCATGGTATTTTGATTCATCTTCTGTTGTCCGGACATGGTTTACAAATCCAAACAGGCTTGTTTATTTTGTTCTTGCTTCAATCAACTCAATTATTTTCTTGTTTTTACTTTTCTTCGCGAGTTTAAGAGTTGAGTTTCCTTTGTCATCGGTAAAAGTAACCAAAGCACCATTTTGTAACAGCAGTTCAACAATGTCAGAATTCTTATTCAATATGGCTTGGTTTATGGCGCATTCTTTATCGTGTCCCGAGGCGTATGCATTTACATCAGCCTTCTTCTCAATTAAAAATTTCACCAAGTCATAATGATCACTTCTTGCTGCTTGTATAAGGGGTGTAATTTGGTCATCGGGTGTATCTTCTATGTCTGCTCCTTTTTCAAGCAGGTATGAAACCAAAGGAACTGATCCTGTTTTACAAGCGAATCTGATTGGTGTCTGGTTTCCGGCATCTTTACATTTTCTGTTCAGGTTTCCACCATTTTCAACAATGAGTTTAACAAACTCAAATGAATTTTCCTGACAAGCAAAAAAAATAGGTGTCGCATCACTATTTTTCGCACGCAAGTCTACATGCCCGCCATATTTTATTAGAATTTTCCCGACTTCTACATTGTTTTCGCCGGCGGCTATATACATTAAGGTTACACCTGATTTATTTAATTGATCCGGATCAGCCCCGTTCTTTAATATTGCTTCAACCTGTTGTAAATTCTTTTGTTTGTACGCATCAAATAAGTCCTGGGACATTACCTGAAGAGTGATCAATGTAATCAAGCATGTTAGAAATGTCTTCATAAAGTCTTTTATTATGGTTGAGAACGTTCAAATATCCCTTATTAAACGGACGTGTCTGAATTTTATTGGCAACAGATCAGCGGTCATATCTTCTATATAATCAGGCATTTGCAATACTAATTATTTCAGCCTTCAAAAATACAAAACCTTTTTAACAACAACAATCATTTGAGTAACTTTTTTTAATAAAATTTTAAAGTGACCTGAAACCACTCACCAATCCCAGGTTAATTAGAGAAGCAAACATGAAAAGAACCGGCTTTCTCTGACTGAAAATCATAACTACGAAAAACATTTCAAAAAAGAATTTCCGATAATCAATTTACCAATAGTATATTTCAATTATTCAAATTTTCAATCTGCAGCAAAACCTTCAGAGCATTATTTTGCCATTAGAATGTGTGAATCATACAACTTTATCCAAAAATTTTGTAACACTACTCATGCTGAAATTTATGAACTTTGCCTGATTTGATACATGTCTTTTATGAAAGAATGATATCTCTGTTGAATTATGCATTGTGAATTATGAATTTAAAATTATGACTTATGAGTAAGAACATATCGGATCAACTGGTGGAGACATTGGTTGAAGCAGGCATTCAACGAATTTATGCCGTAACAGGAGATAGCTTGAATCATGTCAATGCAGCCATACAGCGTAACGGGAAAATCAAATGGATCCATGTCCGTAATGAAGAAACTGCAGCATTTGCAGCGAGTGCCGAAGCGCAATTAAATGGCCTGGCATGTTGTGCCGGCAGTAGCGGTCCGGGACATGTTCATCTTATCAACGGATTGTATGATGCACATCGTTCATCGGCTTCTGTATTGGCTATTGCTTCTACCCTTCCTACCAAAGAATTTGGAACCGATTATTTTCAGGAAACAAATACAATTAAGCTTTTTGATGATTGCAGTTGCTATAACCAGGTGGTTACAACACCCACTCAATTTCCCCGTATGTTGCAGTCCGCACTCCAACATGCCGTTCATCAAAAAGGTGTAGCTGTTCTTGGATTACCGGGTGATATTACCAGTCTTCCGGCAGCAACGGCTGAAACGACAACAACACTATTCCGCAATAATCCTGTCATCAGACCGTCCGGAGATGAACTGCAAGAACTTGCCAACCTATTAAACTCACACAAAAAGATCACCATTTACTGCGGAATAGGTGCTTCAAAGGCACATAATGAAATTATTCAATTGTCAGAAAAATTAAAATCGCCGGTAGCATATTCGTATAAAGCTAAGATGGCGATTCAATATGATAATCCGAATGAAGTTGGTCTGACCGGGTTATTGGGAATACCATCGGCTTTTCAAAGTATGCACGAATGTGATTTGCTGGTATTATTGGGTACGGATTTTCCCTATACGCCTTTCATGCCGGTTCACAATAAGATTGTCCAGATAGACATTAAACCTGAAAACCTTGGACGAAGAGCTAAACTTGATCTGGGACTTTGTGGTGATGTGAAAGATAGTTTGCAGGCTCTCCTTCCACTGATAGAAATGAAAGAAGATACGACTTTCCTCGACAGGCAATTGAAGTTTTACGTAGAAGTAAAAAAGTATCTGCAAATTTATGTAAATGATCAGGGAGAGCCAAATGCTATTCATCCTGAATATGTTGCCTCTGTGATCAATGAACTGGCTGCCAAAGACGCCATCTTTACGGTAGATACAGGAATGTGTTGTGTGTGGGCTGCGCGCTACATTGATGGAACCGGTGAACGGAAAATGTTAGGTTCATTCAACCATGGTTCAATGGCAAATGCCATGCCTCAAGCCATTGGGGCAGCACTAGCCTGTCCGGGGAAGCAAGTGATTGCATTCTGTGGTGACGGAGGCCTGTCCATGATGATGGGTGACTTGATGACCATTGTTCAATACAATCTACCCGTGAAGATTGTGCTTTTTAATAACCGGTCATTGGGAATGGTGAAACTGGAAATGGAAGTATCAGGAATCCCTGATATGGAAACAGATATGCTGAATCCTGACTTTGATAAACTTGCAGAAGCAATGGGAATGTATGGAATTACAATTAATAATCCCATAGAGGTAAGAACAACATTACAGAAAGCCCTTCAACAGGATGGACCTGCCTTGATTACCGTTCAGACTGATCCAAATGCACTTGCTATGCCGCCTAAGCTGGAGTTTGACCAAATGAAAGGCGTTGCATTATATATGGGAAAAATGATGTTGAGTGGCCGTACAAATGAGGTGATTAAAATCATTAAATCCAATTATAAGCATTTGGGTGAAATGATTTGATCAAAAAAAAACAAGTAATTATAGAGTACAAACTGATAAATATAAAAAAACATGCCAGAATTCGGATCGCCCTTTTCAGGGTTAGCAAACAAAAGAAAACTTACCGATACGGAGCTCATAAGAGCCATCCGTTTTATGGTAGCTGCAGAGTATGAAGCAACTCAGTTGTATATGCAACTGGCTGAATCAACCGATAACAAACTCGCGATAGAAGTCCTCAAGGATATAGCCGATGAGGAACTTGTACATGCCGGGGAGTTTCTGAGATTACTATATCAGTTAGCCCCTGATGAACAAAAATTATATGCCAAAGGGGCAAAAGAAGTAGAAGCAGAGATTGAAAAAGACAAGTAATGATGGTTGTACGTATGCCGGAACAGGAATGTTTACAGTCCTGCCAATATGATTTAAGAATACAATCAAGTTTGATTCGATGAAATACAGCATTATGCAAACAATAAATTCTCAAACAAAAATAATTGCCACCTTAGGACCTGCATCTTCTACCAAAGAAATCATTCATAAAATGATCCTTGAAGGTGTAGATGTATTCCGGTTAAATTTCTCTCATTCCACCCAAGCGGAGCATTTAAAGTTAATACATATCATTCAGGATTTAAATCTTGAATTTGAAACCCATGTTTCTATTCTTGCTGATTTACAAGGACCAAAGCTCAGAGTAGGTTTAATTGAAAACAACCAGCTCATTTTGAACAACGATGACAGGGTGACTTTTGTTACTGAGAAATGCATGGGCACAAAAGACCATATCTATATGAGTTATCAGGAGTTTCCACGGGATGTAAAAGTTGGCGAGGCAATTCTAATCGACGATGGAAAGATAAAGCTGGAAGTAACAGAGACCAATAAAAGAGATAGTGTAAAAGCGAAAGTGATTTATGGCGGACTGTTATCGTCTAACAAAGGGGTAAATCTCCCGGATACCATGGTATCATTACCGGGCCTTTCAAAAGAAGATATTTCGAATGCTGTTTTTGCATTGAAACATGATGTTGATTGGATTGGTTTATCATTTGTCCGGAAAGCATCCGACATACTGGATATTAAAGAAATTATAAAAGAGCAAAAATCAAGCGCACGAATAATAGCTAAAATAGAAAAGCCGGAAGCTATGTTGGCAATAGACCGGATTATAGAATTAGCCGATGCAATTATGGTTGCACGAGGTGATCTGGGCGTAGAGATACCTTTCGACGAAGTACCCCTGATTCAAAAATCAATAGTCGAAAAATGCATTATGCATTCTAAACCTGTAATAATAGCCACGCAGATGATGGAAAGCATGATTACAAACTTCAGGCCTACCCGGGCAGAAGCAAACGATGTGGCTAATGCCGTACTCGATGGAGCGGATGCACTTATGCTTAGTGGCGAAACTTCGATTGGCAAATATCCGGTTGAAACAATCAACAGCATGCAACGGATAATTAATTATACCGAAAATCATACAAATCGGACAAACCCTTTTGAAGCACTCCATTTTCCTGATGAAAGTTCTCCTTCATTTCTTGCAGACTCCATTTGTTATAACGCTTCAAAGTTAGCTGAACAAGTTAATGCGAAAGCTATCATTTTATTTACACATTCAGGATATACAGCCATCAAAATATCCAGTTACAGACCAAAAACCAAAATTTACGCTTTTACAAGCAATAAAAAATTATTACAACAATTGTCATTAGTATGGGGTATAAAACCTTATCATCTGAAAATTTATAATCAGTTAAGCACAGCTGTTATCAAATCGGTTGCAATTCTGAAAGCAGAAGAACTGCTAAAGGATGGTGATTGTGTGGTCTTTGTTGGCAGCACACCACTAAATGAACATGGGAGTACCAATATGCTGAAAGTGAGTTATATTTAGGAGAACACTTTTCCCACTTCATATTGTATAATTTAAAAAAAACAAATAAAAATGAACAATCAAGAACTAATTGACACCGCTAAAAAGATGGTTGCTGATAACAAAGGTTTATTGGCAATGGATGAAAGTTTTCCAACTTGTAATAAACGATTTGCAAAACTGGGAATTCCTGAAACGGCAGAACTCAGGCGTGACTATCGCGAATTGATTGTTACAACAGCCGGATTGAATGAAAGTATAAGTGGAGCCATCTTGTTTGACGAAACAATTCATCAGCATTTAAAAGATGGAAGCTCATTTATCCAAGTTCTGACAGACAACCGCATTATTCCCGGGATTAAAGTAGATGGCGGTACAGTACTTATGGCAGGTCATCCAGGAGAAAAGATTACTGAAGGGCTGGACAATTTACGTGACCGGCTTACAGAATATGCCCGAATGGGTTTACGGTTTGCTAAATGGCGGGCTGTAATTACAATTGGAAATGGTATTCCGACACAGGCATGTATTGAAGCAAATGCTCTGACATTAGCTCGTTATGCTTCCTTGTGCCAGGAAGAAGGACTTGTCCCGATCGTAGAACCTGAAGTGCTTATGGATGGCGATCACACAATAGAACGTTGTTTTGAAGTAACAGAACAGGTACTACATGCTGTTTTCAATCAACTTTATACACAGGGAGTAATTCTCGAAGGTATGATATTAAAACCCAACATGATTGTCCCCGGATTGGCTTGTCCAACGCAAGTATCGGTTGATGAGGTAGCGGATGCAACAGTAAAATGTCTGTTACGTACTGTTCCGGCAGCAGTTCCAGGGATTGCGTTCTTATCAGGAGGGCAATCTTCAGAATTAGCTTCGGCGCGTCTGAATGCTATAAATGTACGTTACAAATCTGAATTACCCTGGGAAGTATCATTCTCGTTTGGTCGTGCAATCCAGCAACCAGCGTTGGATATATGGCTTGGAAAAGAAACAAATGTGCCGAAAGCACAGAAAGCTTTGTATCATCAGGCAACCTGCAACTTAGCAGCACGCCGTGGTAAATACAATAAAGAAATGGAAAAATAATCAAAAGAATATCAACATGATCAAATGAAAAAACATATTGTATTTAAAAATACTTGTTTAAATATATTCAAACTAAACTGCTTAGTTTTCAGTACACCCTAATTAAATGAATTCACTTTTTAAAACAAAATCCCTTGTCGTAATTCGACAAGGGATTTTATTTGTATGCATTATGAATTATGTATTATTTCACTCCGTTCATCAGTTTCTGCAACCACTTGGACAGCCCGAAAAGAATAATGGCAGCTGCCCCCGACATGATGACAAAGAACATAAAGAAATCGTACAGGGTCGTGATATGATAACCCATCAACACCTTTGTTTTGCCTGCTTCCGGATAATATCCGCTAAGCATGCCTGCAAACTTATTGGCCGTTGCATTCGACATGTACCACACACCCATCAGCAATGAAGCAAAACGCATAGGAGCCAGTTTATTCACCATCGACAACCCGATAGGGGAAAGCATTAACTCACCCATGGAGTGGATAAAATACAGACTTGTCAGCCAAAGGATACTTACTTTCATGCCCGGTGCAGCATCTTTCACGCCAAAGGCAATAACCAGGTAACCCAGTGCCAGTAAGAATAATCCCATGGCTTGCTTGATGGGTGAAGCAGGATCCAGGTTCTTGCGTCCTAACTTAGTCCACAACATGGAAAGAAGCGGTGCAAAAAGCACAACAAAAACAGGATTGAATGACTGGAACCAGCTGGCAGGCATAACCCATCCAAGTATATTCCTGTCGGTTTGCTCATCAGCAAAGAAAGTAAGTGATGCCCCTGCCTGCTCAAATGCCGACCAGAAGAAGATCACGAAGAAGGCAATGATATAGATCACCCAGACACGCTGCCGTTCAATCTTAGTCAGCGAACTGTCAGAAATAACATAGGCCGGGATGATAATACACAATGAAAAGATCATCGCACCGATTAAGTCAAATTCGAAACCATAATGGAAGACCGAATACAAGACGATGGCGCCCACTGCCCATTTTACGAAAGCAACCAGGTTTTGCTGATTGCTCTTTACAGGGGCTGTTTCTTTTTCCGATTTATGCGCTTCTACCTTACCGGCAGCAACCACACCCAGTTGTTCCCCGTTGGGGCTTATCAGGTATTTATTTTTCCAACCTACAAACAGGATCAGACTGCACACCATACTCAGAGCTGCAGCCAGGAAACCCCATTTAAAATCCATTGGATTGCCGGTATCCCCTACGAAACCACATAGTAAAGGTGCAATAAATGCCCCTACATTGATCCCCATATAAAAGATGGTAAAGGCAGAATCAAGGCGTTTATCACCGGGTTCATACAGTTGCCCTACAATGGCTGTAATATTCGGCTTAAAGAACCCATTTCCAAAAATAAGCAATGCCAGCCCGCCATACATCAGCCAGCGTGCTATTTCACCACTCTGATAATTTAAGGCACTGACAAACATAAACACCTGTCCCAATACCATCATGACTGCTCCCCAGAAGATAGAACGGCGCATTCCCCAGAAATGATCGGCTACATACCCGCCAATCAGTGGTGTGAGGTACACCAGCCCGGTATAGTTCCCGTAAATGGTTGAAGCAAGTTGTTTATCCATCATCAATGCTTTGATGAGGTAAAGAGTGAAAAGAGCACGCATGCCGTAATAGCTGAATCGTTCAGACATACCGGTAGCG
>Ga0302272_1001391_pt1 | contig 10838 bp, 9 predicted proteins | sample III_Bog_N1_2_FD_198772 | JGI IMG/M metagenome (GOLD analysis project Ga0302272, IMG submission 198772) | Peat permafrost microbial communities from Stordalen Mire near Abisko, Sweden - III_Bog_N1_2 | ecosystem: Environmental > Terrestrial > Soil > Wetlands > Peat | place: Sweden: Abisko...
ATGAAACAGTAAAAACAGCACGAGAAAAATTCCCGAGATACTCATAATAAGCTTTCTCCCAATTGAGGAATCAATTAACCACATAGATTTTTGTTTTAGTTTGTAATATGTTTATTAAAGTAAGTTTTTTGTACAATGCGCGGGCAATATTAAACCATAAAGAGCTTATTCTGTTTGCTTTAACAACAATAAATGTCTTTTAGTAATTTTACGCAAAAGTAATGCATTGATTTCAATGCTGCAAGCTATTACGGAAAAATTTCTTTAATAACTCTAATCCCTGAATGAAAGGCATTATGGCAGAGAGGAATAATTCGAATTTTTTATTGTGAAAAACACAAAGATAAAGTATGCACATCAATTACCACTATAATTGAATGAAAATAATGTGAAAGAAATTCCTTGCATCTCTTTTTTAAGGATAATAATAGTTTCAACCGGTTTTATTATCGGCCATAATGATTATTTAAACCACAAAAGCAATATTGTTCCATAAGTTGGATGACAATATTGCTTTTATTTTATTTTGTACCTATTGAAGTTATCTCTTTTTATTGTATCATTCTATTGTGTTCACCTGTAATTGTTTCGGTAATGGCTTAATTCGACGTATTCAGACTTCCACCACTTCCCCGATAAGAGCCGCCGAAGAAGCACTCAAAATGTGTACCTGAATGATTTCACCAATTCGACGTCCAAGCCGTGGAAAGATAACAACCTTATTTTGCGAAGTACGACCGAATAGTTGCTCTTTCGATTTTTTGGAGAAACCTTCTACCAACACTTCGTAAGTACTACCTATGTCGAGTTGATTTTTCTTATTCGTAAGTTCCCGTTGAATATCAATAATTTCGGCAAGTCGTCGTAGTTTTTCTTCTTCCGGAATATTGTCCGGTAAATTCTTAGCTGCAAATGTTCCCGGACGCTCAGAGTATTTGAACATAAAAGCCAGATCAAAATTTACTTCACGTAACAGTGATAGCGTTTCCTGATGGTCCTCTTCTGTTTCGTCGTGGAAACCGCAAAATACATCGGTGCTAATTGAAGCTTCAGGTAAAATACGACGAATAGCCGCTACACGGTCTAAATACCATTCGCGGGTGTATTTCCGCTTCATAAGTGACAATATCTTATTACTCCCTGATTGAACAGGCAGATGAATAGACTTGCAAAGGTTGTGATATTTCGCAATCGTTTCGAGTGTACGATCACTCATGTCTTTCGGATGCGAAGTGGAGAAGCGGAATCGAATCTCTGGAGCTGCCTCGGCTACTATTCGAAGCAAATCAGGGAATTCAATTTTTGTTCCATCTTTTTCAACACAATACGAGTTTACATTTTGTCCAAGTAATGTGATTTCCTTGTAGTTTTTAGCTTGCAAATCGCGAAGTTCTGTCAAAATACTCTCCACTTCCCGACTACGCTCCCTTCCACGGGTGTAAGGTACAATGCAATATGAACAGAAATTGTTGCAGCCACGCATAATAGAAATAAAACCCGAAATGGATTTAGTGATTCGGGTAGGCAGAATCTCACTGTAAGTTTCAGTGGTTGAAAGATCAACATTTATCGCTTTATTGCCCTGTTCGACAGTTCCAATCAGGTTTGGAATATCCAGGTAGGCATCGGGCCCAACAACTATATTTACACCATAATCGTTTATTAGCTCATCTTTGACACGTTCAGCCATACAGCCAATTACACCGATGATAAGTTTTTTATTTTTTCTCTTAAGCGTTTCAAAATACTTTAGTCGGTTTATCACTTTTTGCTCCGCATTATCGCGAATAGAGCATGTATTTACAAATATTGCATCGGCTTCTGTGATTTTGTCTGTCAGGGCAAAACCATCCATTTGCATGATAGAAGCTACCACTTCACTATCGGCTACATTCATTTGGCAACCGTAAGTTTCAATAAAAAGTTTCTTGTCGTTCAAGGCGGATTTAAAGTCCGTTGATGCAACAGAATGTTCGTTCATATCCATTTTTAGAAGATTTTTTAGTAGTACAAAGGTACACTTTATAATTAAATTACGAAAGAAATCAGTTTTTGCATTATTTAACTAGTTCGCAATTAAAGCCCAAGAAATTAGTAATGAATAATTTATCAATCATCACACTTTCAAGTGGCATCCCAATTCAGAAAAAATGAGATTTTTTTTTCAACAAATGTTTGTGCGATTAAAAATTTATTCCCACATTTGCAGAGTAAACAAACAGATAAATTTTTCATAGTTAAGGTTTAGGTTAAAATGTGTAATGGGTGGCTGTGAAGTTACCCATTGCTTTTTTGCATATACCGAGAAAAAAACTTCCTTACAGTGACATTTTACCTTAGGAATGCGTATTTTTGTAAAACGAATGGATACTTTCATCACGTATTGATTGAAAATTGAGAATAATATATTTTAATATGCAATTAAAAACAAATATATACGCAGAGAATTAAAAAAAGCTAGTATATTTGTCCCGTAATAAAAATAAAACACAACGAATTAGAGTTCCGGCGGTAATGGTCGGAATTCTTTTTGTTATATACTTCAAAAAAAAAGAACATTAATAAATAAAGATATGGCAACAAATTATATGACCGCAGAAGGTTATAAAAGATTAGTAGAGGAACTGAACGAATTGGAAAGAGTACAACGTCCTGCCATTTCAAAACAAATTGGTGAAGCACGTGATAAAGGCGATCTTTCCGAAAATGCCGAATACGATGCAGCCAAAGAAGCACAGGGAATGCTCGAAATGAGAATTTCGAACCTGAAGGAAATGGTTGCTTCTGCCCGTATGATTGATGAATCAAAAATAAACACCAAAGAGGTTCAGATTTTAACCCGTGTAAAAATCAAAAATACCAAAACAGAACAAATCATGACATATATGATTGTTTCCGAAAGTGAAGCCAACTTCAAAGAAGGCAAACTATCGGTTACTACCCCTATTGCCAAAGGCTTACTTGGTAAAAAAGTCGGTCAGAAAGCTACTGTTTCTGTGCCATCCGGCGAAATGGAATTTGAGGTAATGGAAATTTCCTTGTAATTGGAGGATTGGTTGATTAGTTAATTGGTTAATTAGTTAATTGGCAACTATGACATCGATTAAATAAACATTCCAACCAATTTGCCATATACAATTGTACCATTCAACAATTGCACGAAGTAACATTAACCACCTGAATTAACCAATTAACAAGTCAACCAATTAACCAATTAACTAATCATCAATGACAATTTTTAGCAGAATAATAGCAGGAGAAATCCCGTGTTACAAAATTGCTGAAGACGATCGTTTCTTTGCTTTTTTGGACATAAATCCATTATCGAAAGGTCATACCCTTGTCATTCCTAAAGTGGAAGAAGAGTACATCTTCAACCTCGACGACGATATGTTGAGCGGATTAATCCTTTTCTCAAAAAAGGTGGCTATAGCCCTCGAATCAAGTGTCCCTTGTATCCGCATTGGGGTGGCTGTTATTGGACTTGAAGTACCTCACACTCATATCCACCTTATCCCCATCAACAAAGAATCGGACATGAACTTTAAAAACCCCAAGCTAACCCTTAGTAAAGAAGAAATGACTGATATTGCCGAAAGTATCCGTAAAAATCTGGTACACTAAACAATCAGCTTTCATCTTTTTTTTCATAAAACTCAACTTCTGACATTTTCAACTGTCTTTTCGAAGTTCAGTCCTTCGTTTTCTTCTAAAGATCAGATTTTTTCTTACCTTAAACTTCCATTCTCTTTTTAAAAGCAACGTTTTCAATATTTTAACAAGTCAACCTTATTATAATAGGTTGTCCGATAGCTTGTTTTACCTGGAAACTCACACATCCTGACTTTGTAATGTTTTATTCTTCCAACCTTCTTTTCCCTGTCCCAGTATTCAGATCGAATAAATGCATGTTCGCCGGCCAGCTGATTTCAAGCAAACTTCTTATTTCAGGGCTTTACTATCCAGCCTTTATGTTATCCAACCCGAAGAAATATTTCCATCATTTGTCCATTCATTCATCTCATTGGCATCATATCTCGTAACTTCTTTACAAATATTGGCATCGGCTGTTTGTCGAACACAGTTCCAATTTCCGACAATATACGTAATGACCTATTCAATTTAAATCCAGGATTCGCATTATTTGTCTGTATGTTTCCCTTTTAGGCACATAGTGGATTCGGAAAAGATTGGTTGAGGATTTCGAGAGAATTTCGAGAGATTTACCTCACTGAACCCTCAACCAATCCTCAACCAATCCTCAACAAATCCTCAACAAATCCCGTTTATATACATGAAACAAATGAATGAGAAAAGGATTGTATTTTTAGTTATTTAGTTGGTTGATTAACCAGTTGATTGGCGGGCTTTTCAATCAGTAATATAAGGATAGAAACCATGAATTTACATGTATTAAAAATAATTATAGAATTGCTTGGGGTTGTTAAAAAGAGTTTGTAATTTTGGAACTTTAAAATCCTGAATAACTAAAAAAAAAGAAACGATTGAAACAATACATCAACGAACGAACAAACAAGATTTAGGACTTATTATTTTCTAAAAACAATTAGTCCGGAATCCGAATATATGATAATCTGAATGATAATATATTGCAGAAGACCAAATCATTACTTATAACCCCGGGTATCAGCCCATACTTACGGATATAAAAGACAATAGCTGTAACTTACAAAATATTATGATGAAAATATTTACAACTTTCGTTCTGTTTTCAATAATGACGATACAACTTCAGGCTCAAATAATCGGTGGAAATATCATTGATGTTTCAAGTGGGAAACCGTTGGAATACGTAAGCCTGGGAGTTATCAATACACCTATTAGTTCGGTTACAAATGAAAAAGGAGAATTTATTCTCGATGTGAAAGGACAATTACCAGTAGCAATCGTAAGGGTTTCAATGATTGGGTATAAGGCTCAGACTTTTTCAATTGAAGAACTTACGAATATCAAAAACAGCATAAAGCTTGAAAACATACCAATTAAACTTGGCGAAGTGACTATAAAGCCTTATGCAGGAAAATCAAAAAAGGTTGGCACCACAGGGTATACCTGGCACGGAGAACTTTGTGGTTGGGGCGGCATTCAACGAGGTAAGGGATATGAGATCGGGACAAAAATAGAATTGGGAAGTACAGCAGTATTACTAAGAAGCTTACATGTACACCTGAGCAAACAGTCTTTTGAAAGTAGCCTGTTTCGCTTGCACATACGAAACATTGTCAACAATTTGCCTTCTGATGAATTGCTTACTGAAAACATTCTAATACCAATAACAAAAAAATCAGGATGGATAGATATCGATTTGGATAAATACAACCTGGCATTCAGAGATGACATTGCGTTAACACTTGAATGGGTAAATGTGACAGCTACCGATAAAAGCCGTCTCATTCACGTAGGAAGCAAGAAGGAATACTGCATTCTTTTTAATCAAAAACAGAAACAAGGAGGTATTTATCATCGATGGGGCAGTGAATCGAAATGGATATGGAAAAATGGTTCAAGCCCCAGCTTTTATTTGACTGTTCAAGAATAAGAAAAACGCGGAATGCAAAGTTCTCTAGATGCAACAATCACTACAGTAGCTATTTCCCGGATTGCCGAACCTACAAAGCACCCTAAAACCAGTATTACCCATACTTCCAGGCGGTAGTATTCTATAAATGATAAACTTTGAGATATATGAAAATTGAAATACATGAACTAAATGGAATCAGAATTGCAGAAGTGATAGCTGAAGAAATTCTAATAAGGAATCAGCAGGATGGATTGCAACTTTTAGTTGACTTATACTACCAGGACTTTGGTAAAATCATCATTTACAGTAAAAACATCACTCCCGATTTCTTTGATTTAAAAACCGGTATAGCAGGTGACATTCTTCAGAAATTCTCAAATTACAGGATACGACTTATTATTGTTGGTGACTTCTCAATATATCAGGGAAAGAGTCTCCGGGATTTTATATATGAGAGTAACAAAAATCAACAGGTTAATTTTGTTGCTAATATAGAAGAAGCACTAATAAGATTATCACAAACATGATATTCCGAACACATCCACATTAAAAAGAAAGGTGATCATTCTTATTTTGAAATGAACGCCTTTCTTTTTAATTCAGCAATAGTTTATTCTTTAAGCGTTTCGGATTTATAAAAGTTTATCTTTCCGGAGAGATACATGATCACTCCCAGGATGACAAACAGGCCGATACTTCCACAAAGCAGTGCGATATCTTCCAACTGCAGCACCACATACAGAAAGATGTACAAGACACTCAAAAAGGATGCTAAAATACCGGTAGACAGGTAGTTTTTGAATATGCTGTGCGCATAAGCAACGATCAGGCCAATGGTGGCAATACTGGCTATCAGGTAAGCGGCACCGAAGTTCAACTGCTCGGAAATGGAAAGCAGCAGGCTGTAGAACAATATCAGTGCAATGCCTACCAACAGGTACTGTAACGGATGGATCTTCTTTCGGGTTAGTATTTCTACAAAGAAGAATACCACGAACGTAAGGGCAATAAACATAAGAGCGTATTTAGCCGAACGCATATTTTGCTGATACTGGTCCACCGTATTCACCAGATTGACACCAAAGGATGTTTCTTTGAATGATTTAACCTGCTGGTCTGTCCATGACTCAGGTATATTGCGGTTAAAATGCAACACATCCCAGTTGGCGGTGAACCCGTTGTTGTCTATTTTATATTCAGGGCTGAAGCTACCTATAAATCCCGGTGACTTCCAGGCACCCATCATGTGTACATGCGTGGTTTTACCTACCGGAATGAAGTTCATATTACTGCTGCCATTCAACTTTAAATGGCAGGTGAAGACCAGCTCATTTCCAGACTGTAGCATATCAGTCTTCTTTAAGGATATAACCAACCCCTGCCCCATTACATCTTGAACTCCACCTGCTTCGGCAGTAAAGTGCGTATTGTTAAGAATAAAATCCAGATCATTGGTCATTCCCCGCAAATCGGAAATACCTATCCGGATAGCTGCTTCTTTCCAGTTAACCTGAGCATTTGCAGGTAACTGCAAATCTAATTTCCTGAATTTACCTGAAATCACCATATCACTTTTATAGAGTATTGACTTATATATGCCATAGTGCCGCTCTTCTGGAACCAACATGGTTTTGACCGACAGCATTTCAGGCACCATGTTTACAGTATGATTTTCGACTACAGGGTTTTTCTTATCATCCATGCCATTGATGGTATAAGGTATAGCCAATACCGGCCCACACAGAGTCTGGGCATTACTCCATTTGGCATTGATCTTCGCAATAGTTTCTTCACTTCTCTTCTGCCTTTCGGATATCAGGTTCTGAATCATAAATCCCGGAATCAGCATTATTAAAGTAAGAAAACCTATAACAAATGCTTTCATTGTAATTGACAGGCTGAACTTTTCAACCTTTTCCATGAGTGTTTCCATTTTAATTAGTATTGAGTGTTTGGTATTAAAAATTGAAAATTGAGTACATCGTTAAAAGTACTTTGTAATTCAAAGTGCGTATGTAAAAAAAATTACCTGATCAGGCTTTCAAGAGCATCTAAATGCTCTTGAAAAGATTGACGGCCTAAGGCTGTCAGGGTATATTTGGTGTTGGGTTTACGTCCGATAAACTGTTTGCTGCTTTCAATGTAATTAAGAGCTTCGAGTGCTTTGATATGGCTTGCCAGGTTACCATCGGTCAGGTCCAGCAATTCCTTGATCATACTGAAATCAGCCGATTCATTCACCATTAAAATTGACATAATCCCCAGACGGATTCTGCTTTCAAAGGCTTTATTCAGATTTTCGATGATTGTTGCCATGTGTATCGGTTCGTGCTATCCTGCAGTTATTATTACTTAAAAATAAACAATATCACAATATTCTACTAAAAACACGATCAACCAAAATCACAAATGTCATCCATAATACAACTAAGATTGATAACAAATTAATAATTGTGAATGCGGTATAATAATTTCGCTGAAAATCAATGGACTTTCTATTGATTTTTTTAGCGTAAAACTTCGAAACAATTGGAATTAGAGTCACAAAAACTAACACAATAATCCCCGGATAAAGACCAGTAATTGCAACACCAATAATGCTGAGTGTTGCTACCGTAAGGATTAATACCATTGATATGGTAGTAACAACGCTAAATGCTTTTGTTTCCATTTTGATTTGGATTTAATTTATTGCTATTCTATTCGGGTTTAAGCACTCCCATTTATCAATGCGATTGTAAATGTCTTGCAGTCAGGTAGCTGTTCGCACCTTCTTCAAAAATGACCGACAGCGACCGAGGCGTGTATTATTTCAAATCATATTTTTTGTACATTATGAGACCGTAGATAATATGGCAAATGCCAAAGCCAATCGTCCAGAAAATAATACCATGATACAAAAAGACAGCAGCAGCAATTCCTAACACAATTTCGGTAATGCCAAGGTAATGAATTTCATCGAACGTATATTTGGAAACATTCACCAGTGCCAGTCCGTAAAATATCAGCGTAGTCGCAGCAACAATCTCAACATCTCCCCTGTAAATGCACAGCAATGAATACACACCGCCTGCTATCAACGGAACACTTAAATTATAGACGGTTCGAAGTGTCACTTTATTGAAAAGCTTCTGATGATTCTTCTTAGCCTTTTTAGCTGACAGATAGATTCCAAAACCAATGGTCACCAAAAGCACAATCAGGGCATCAATCAGCAATACAATAATTTGCTGATAGCTATCAAGACCAGTAGCCGACGGGTTGCTTAGAATATACAACCATGCAAAAGCAACACCTGCAATAGCAGTAACTCCGGCTATTATACCCGACAAGCCGCTCAACGACAGAAACTTTGAAGACTTCTCCATCATCTCACGTATAGCTTTTAAATCTTCTAATTGCTTTTCCATAATATATCTGCTGATAGTATTAAAAGTACTTTGAGTTGCAAAGTTAATATAAGAATTCATTAAACCACCATTTAAAGCAATAATATTTTGAATATTTAGCACTTTGAATAATAAGCAAACATGGCTTAACGAATATATACTTGTTGATTGAAGAGTTAATAACGGCATCGATTAAAATAAACTGTACTTGTAGAAGCAAAAAGACTTATAGAGCATTCATTTAAACATCTTAATCATCGTTCAGGAAATAAAATAAAATTATCATTCTGTACAATCCATAATTATTTCTAAATTTGCAACCATTATGAGCGAAGATGAAACTTGAAATCCTAAAGTCAAATACGGCTCAGTAATTTCATTTTTCTTCAAATTACGTCTTCATTCTCTGATAAACACAGTTAACCGCAGATTCTAATACCTGATATTCCATGTTTAAAAAAGTAATCTTCGCAATGCTGCTGCTTTCTCCCGTTTTTGTATACTGCAAAAACAACAAAGTTGCAGCTGCATTAAAAGAATTAGATGATTGTATTGAGAAACGTACCTCATTTGAAGAAATAAAGAAACAACGGATTCAAAACCTGGCTGTCAGTTTTTACAACAGAAACATATCAGTAAACAACCAATACAGGTTAAGTACTGCCCTTTTTAATGAATACCGCTCCTATAAATACGATTCGGCCTATTCGTTTGCAGGAAGAATGTTGCAATATGCCAACGTATTAAAAGATCCGAACCATATAGCAGAATCGAAAATGAACCTGGCTTTCAGTTGTGTATCGGCTGGGTTGTACAAAGAAGCTTCCGAGATATCCAATTCCATTGACTCCACCCAATTGCAGTTGAATTGCAAGGCTGACCTGTATTCATTTTTATCCACACTGAATATAGATATGGCCGATTTTGTCACCGAGCCATACCATTCCAGATACAGGGAGAACTCATTGCACTATTGTAAGAATTCTATCGCCTTATTCCGAAAAGACAGTCCTGAAGGGATTATGGCCAATATACGCGAGAGTCAGTTGGAGAACAATTATCCTAAGGCTATTATTGTCTCTGAACAGTATCTGCTGGCAAAACATCCGAGCCTTCATAATTTTGCCATAGTTGCTTCGACTCTTGGTTTCTTTTATCAGACCCAAGGGGACACCACAAAAGCTATTGTTTATTTTGCAGCAGCAGCAGCTGCTGATATTAAAATGGCTACCAAAGAGACTTCTGCCATTCGCCAGTTGGCAGAATTGCTTTACGTACAGGGCGACATTCAACGTGCCTATTCGTATGCTATCCTGGCACTGGATGATGCAAACTTCTATAATGCCCGTCAACGAAAAATTGAGGTAGGCCGTGTATTACCCATTATTGAAGCCGGCAGGTTTGAAATAATAAAACAACAAAAAGATAAGTTGCTTATCTATTCAGGTATCATTTCAATCCTGTTTATCCTGTTTATGGTATCCACGTTGATTATTCTAAAACAAAAAAAACGATTGAATTCAGCCAGGCTGATGATTCTCAAACAGAATACCGATCTGCTGGAATCGAATGAGCAACTGACAGAAATACAAAAGAAAATAAGCAAGCAAAACGTTGATCTGGTACATATCAATGAACGGTTAAAGGAAGTTCATAAGATTAAAGATGAATATATCGGCTATTTCTTCAGCACAAACTCGGCATACCTGGATAAAACGGAAGATTTTCGCAAAATGGTTGTACGCAAAATAAAGAACCGGCAGTTCGATGAATTGATTCAACTGACAGCAGTCACTGATTTGCGCAAGGAACGGGAAGACATGTTCGATTTATTCGACCAGATATTCATGAAGCTCTTTCCTGATTTTGTGATCCGGTACAATGAACTCTTTAGCTTAGAAGACAGG
>Ga0302272_1001396_pt1 | contig 10829 bp, 6 predicted proteins | sample III_Bog_N1_2_FD_198772 | JGI IMG/M metagenome (GOLD analysis project Ga0302272, IMG submission 198772) | Peat permafrost microbial communities from Stordalen Mire near Abisko, Sweden - III_Bog_N1_2 | ecosystem: Environmental > Terrestrial > Soil > Wetlands > Peat | place: Sweden: Abisko...
CATTTTGATGACAGGCATAGCAATCTGATCGAATATTGTTGAACCGAAGCAAAGAAGCCGAAGTATGACACCGGTTACAGTCGGCAGCAGCATGTTCACCTATCAATGGAAAACCGGCTTGCTGATGGATCTGCCTTATATTTTTTACAAACCAATCATTCTGTGTATGACATCGTCCACAATCATTCCCTACAGTTCCTTCATGAATATCGGTATGACATTCAGCACATTTGAGGGGTGTTTTATCAAAAACAAGGGTAGAATGGCATTTTCTACAGGACACAGCATTATGTTGCCCTTTTAGTGGAAACTTAGTTTTATTGTGATTAAAACCATCTCGTTTGATTTCAGTCCAGTTTTCGGTAACATGACAGAGCGTACATTCTTTTTTGAAGTTTTCGCCATGAGGTGATTTCAATGCTTGTACCTGGGCACCGAAAAACATAAAGAATGTTGCAACTAATAGGATCGATTTGTAGTTCATAGGTGATTTGTAGATCATAGTTATTATTAATGGTTATAGATAGCTAATAATTAGCTATCTATAACTTTTATATGCTTGCATTGTTATAAACAACAAATTTAAGGAAAAATTATACTTTACCAATTAATTATACAATTAATTTTTTATCCGTTAATGAACCCAACTAATTGAAATATTGGAAAAACCTGTAACATTTGCCGGTGTAAGAGTAACTGCTGTAGTACCTTTCGTAAAGGTAACAGTAGTGGACGCCGTTTTGCCATCTGCAATATCCATACATACTTTATAGGTTCCGTCTAAAACCACAGCTCCACCTACATCTGTTCCGTTCCAGGTACAGGTGCGGGTTGCATTACTGCTTTGTGTTGCACCGGTTATTGCATTTACAACGTTACCGGAAGAGTTAGGATACCATGTAGACAAATCTGTTTTACGGGCGTTTGCATAAACCAGCAATGATTTTACAAATACGCCGGCATTTGTTTCAATCCAGATAGCCACTACATTTTTAGGTTGGTAACCACCTCCGGGAGCAACAGTCAGAACACTTACTGTCAGTGTTCCGGTTGAATTTGCCGAACCTGCACTGGTTGTTAATGTTACTTCATTTCCATATGCTGTTCCTACTGCATTTGTGGCATACGCCCGGACATAATAGGTTGTTGATCCTGTCAGACCAGTTATGCTGCTTGCAAAGGTACCTGTACCAGCTCCATCTGATGTTTTGGTACTTAATGCGATGGTTGCACCTGTGCTTGTACTCCAGCAAACTCCTCTCGCTGTTACGGCTGAACCGCCATCAGCACTTATACTTCCACCTGAAGTAGCTGTTGTGGTGGCAATTGCAGAAATTGCAACAGTTGTCAGTGTTGGAATTGATGCCTGAGCAGAAGTTGTAAAGATTAACTCCGAACCATAAGCCGTCCCGATTGCATTGGTTGCATAAGCCCGGACATAATATGTTGTTGAAGCTGTAAGTCCTGAAATATTGCTTGTAAAGCTGCCTGTACCCGTTCCATTTGATGTTTTGGTACTTAATGCAATGGTTGCACCTGAACTTGTGCTCCAGCAAACTCCACGGGTTGTTACAGCAGAACCGCCATCGGTGGTAATATTCCCTCCTGAAACTGCTGTTGTACTGGTAATCGAAGAAATCGCAGTACTTGTTAATGCCGGAACTGTTGCCAGAGCAGTTGTTGTAAATGTTAATTCAGAACCATACCCAGTGCCGGTAGTGTTTGTAGCATAAGCTCGTACATGATAAGTTGTAGATGCCGTGAGTCCGGCAATGTTACTGGTAAAACTTCCGGCTCCTGATCCATCGGTTGTTTTAGTGCTTAATGCTACTGTCGGCGCAGCTGATGTACTCCAGCAAACTCCACGGGCTGTAATTGTTGAACCGCCATCGGAAGTTGTAACTCCACCCGACACAGCAGTCGTAGAACTAATTGCAGTGATCGCATTTGTGACTAGGACTGGAACTGTAGGCGTTGTAACCGGAGCCGAAGTAGTAAATGTAACCTGGTTTCCATAAGAAGTTCCCAGTGAATTAGTTGCATATGCCCTGACATAATAAAGAGTCGATGCTGTTAGTCCTGCTATATTGCTGGTATAAATTCCTACTCCCGTACCATCCGATGTTTTGGTACTTAAAGAAATTGTAGGTGTAGCACTCGTACTCCAGCAAACTCCGCGAGAGCTAATTGCAGCACCTCCATCCAATGAAACATTTCCACCCGATACGGCAGTTGTTGTTGAAATTAACGTTACTGAACTTGTTGAGAGTGTTGGAACAGAAGTCTGACCTGTTGTAAATGTCTGATCCTGTCCATATCCTGTACCCTGGCTATTGGTTGCATATGCCCTGACATGATAAGTCGTTGATGGCAAAAGTCCGGTGATAGAGCTAGTAAAGGCTCCGATACCACTACCGTCTGATGTTATGGTGCTTAATGTGACTGTTGGTGTAGCACTTGTACTCCAACAAACTCCGCGGGCAGATATAGCAGCACCTCCATCGCTCGTAATTGAACCACCTGTGGTAGCTGATGTATAACCAATTGAAGTTACAACATTTGTAATAAGTAAAGGAACACCCGCAACCACGGTTTTAGGAGCTGTAGTAAAAAAGATCTCTTCTCCGTAAGATGTTCCGAGGGTATTTGTGGCATAGGATCTTACATAATAAGTTGTTGCACCGGTAAGGCCGGTTATTGAACTGCTGAAACTTCCGATACCATTTCCATCCGTTGTTTTTGTACTTAATGTAACCGTTGCACCGGGTATAGTACTCCAGCACACTCCTCGTGCGGTTATTGCAGATCCGCCATCCGAAGTAATCGTTCCACCGGATGCTGCCGTGGTTTCTGTAATTAATGTTATTGCTGTTGTATTTATAGCTGGAGAGCCTGTTTTTAGGGTTGTAAATGTTACATTATTACCGTAGGAAGTTCCTGTTGAATTCGTTGCAAAAGCTCTGACAGTATATGTTTTATTTGCTTTTAACCCTATGATTGTATCTGAAAAGACGTTCTTCTCGGTTAAATTAACCACTTTGTTTTTTGCGATTGTCGGATTGGTAATCGTATCCCAACATATACCTTGTTCAATTATTCTGGAACCACCATCGGTTGTCAGATTTCCTCCTGTAATGGCACTGTTTACAGTGATCTCGCTTGCCACAGTTGTTGTTAAAACCGGTGACATGGAAGTGTCTGTTGTGCAATAGCTTAAAAGTAATGCACCAAACACTAGTATAATAAGTTTGAAATTCATGATTTTCGAGTAATTTTTGTCTTGTTGTTTTTTGAAATTCTAAAGCTCTGCAAACTATGGCAAAACAAAGAATATTATATATCAACCTTATAACGGAATTAGAATCAAATAAATTGTAACAATCCCAAAAAACAAGGCTAACTTAACCTAATTTGAATTTATTTGTTATTTGAACTGCAGAAGTTATTTAAATTACCTATTTGAGTTACTAAATAGTAAAGTTTATTGAAATTAAGTAGTTTAAATCTTAATTTATATATAGGCATTATTTATGGAGATATTTCATTTAAAGGTATAATAACTTATGAAACAATACTATACACTTTTATTTGAACGAATAACCAGAACTATCGGTAATTTTTCTGCCTGGATAGAGTAATGTTTTGAGAATTGCAGATATTAACGTGGGTAATTACTAATTTTTGAACAGCGTTTTTTGATATCCTGTTCGTTATTGCCCGGTCCCCTGCCTTTATATAAACAATTGAAATAATGGTATTTTCCCGAAAAATAAAACTATTTTATAATGGAACAAACTGCTATAGAAAAAGTTCCCGTGATACCCAGGTAAATTACTTAATACGAATCCATGCTATCTACTGTTTCTGTTAATTCAGCCCTGACAAAATTCCTCTTTTCGTCCATTGTTGCATATATAGTTTCTGTATACTCTTCCGGAAAGGCTTTACTATATCATTTTCAAATAGACACTTACAGTAAGCTCGATTATTTTATTTACTACTATCTCTTTGTTTCCAATGAATGGGTATACAATTCAACAAAACATAATTATTTCATTTTTGAAAAATAATAAGCGATAAGACTCTTTGAAAAAAGTAAGAACGCAACAAATCACTTAAATAAAAAATCACAGCTCCTGAACTTGAGAAGCTGTGATTAAACGTTAGTTACAAATCAGGTTATCGATTAATCATTTTTTGTGATGCAGCCTGATACCTGTCGCCCTGTATGGCTGTTCATAAGCAATAAAATTTTATTTTCCTATTCATGCCGCTTCCGCCAGGGTTGCTTTCACCGGCATTTTAATCCCGTTGCGCAGTATATCCAGCTCCACCACTTTGCCTATAAAGCTTTCATTCAGGTTGAGATACAGGTCATCCACCGAACTGATAGAGATCTTGTTGAACCCGACAATAATGTCTCCGGCAAACAACTGGCTGTTTCCGGCTTTGCTGTTTCTTTCAACACGCTCTATGTAGATTCCTTTATTCAGGTCCAGGTGATTATAGGCTACTATGCGTTTCGACAGGTTTATCGTCTGGCCTTCAATGCCAAGGAATGCCCTGCGTACCTTGCCTTCCATAATAAGCTTGCCAACCACATATTCCGACGTGCACGAACCTACGGCAAAGCATAAGCCCTGTGCGGAGGCTATAATAGCAGTGTTAATGCCCACTACTTCCCCTCGTGAGTTAATCAGTGGTCCACCCGAATTCCCCGGATTTAAGGCAGCATCGGTCTGAATGATATTATCGATCAACCGACCTGCATAACTTCGCATAGAGCGCCCCAGTGCGCTTACAACACCTGCTGTAACGGTGTACTGGAATCCATACGGATTGCCGATAGCCACCACCAGTTGCCCCACCTTTAATTTGTTTGAGTCGCCAAACTTAGCAGCTGGGAAATTCTTCCCGTACACCTTGATAACAGCCACATCGGTGGAAGGGTCGTTGCCTTTAAGCTCTGCCTGGAAAACATCTCCATCGGCTGTATGTACTTCAATCCTTACTGCTTCCGAAACCACATGGCTGTTAGTTACTATAAATCCCTCGGAGGATATAAAGAAACCAGATCCACCTCCGGCATCTTTTGCATTATCACTTTTATAGGCTATAATCTGTACCACTGCAGGGCTCACTTTTTCAACGGCCGATATCACGGTATTTGAATACGGATCAAGATCCTGTTCTTCGTTAGTACTTTCTTTCCGGCTTGTATTCAATTCGTTTTTTATCTCGTAGGATAGTATCTTTAATTTTTTCATCGTTTCTGTTTTTTAATGAGGAAAAACGACTACTAAAAATGCACCAAACTACAGTTACTGACAATTTTTCAATTTTAACTGCCATTATTTCCACAAGGGTGATAGATATTGCTATTTCCCAACTGTATATTCATAGGGCAGCCAGTCCGCTATCCGAGCTTTTCCCATATCCCCAATCCAGTTTATACCTGACGGATTAAAATATCCCGTTTTATCAAAGTAAACATAATTTTTCAGTAAATAAATTGAAGTAACCATGTCACTATTCCAGATATTAATTCGTGATGGGTAGTGGAGGTATTTATTATTGATTGAATCCAAGGCTACAACATTTTCCATTTTAAGGTTTTCTCCTACCATATTTGCTATAAAAAATCCCTGTGCTTTCAGGTCGTTGTTCCAAAGTGACCGGAAGAAGTGCATTTTTGAACCAAGGTAAGCCTGTTTCCTGGCTTCATCATAAAGTTCTTGAGTTCCATCAGTTGTTTTAGTCTCACTGAATTTAATATTCCCAATAAAAAAAACAGTTCCTTTATTCATGTAATACTCAAATTTATCCAGGTAATAGGTGATGTTATATCCCAATGCATTGTTTTCAACCTGGATCGGTTTTAACGCATACGCTTTTAGCGTATCGCCTTTTGAGTTATAATCAAATGTTATGTCTATTACATTTAAAATCATGCATTTCTTCGCATTTGGTGTGGTACCCAGAAATTCATCCCTAAACATGGCCAGGTTTTTCTTTCTTCTTCGAAGCAGTGATTTTGACTTAACCGTAGTTTCCTTCAATTCATAGTCTTTGGGTTTCAGATAAATACTCAATGATTCACCTTTTCTAAGAATCATAGTGGTTGAATAATATCCAATAGCACTTATGGTCAGTGGCATGGTACTGTTTTTAGGATTGTTCAATTCAAAATTGCCCTGACTGTCAGATGTTGTCCCTACAAATGTCCCGTTAAAATAGACGGAAGCATACGGAATGGTATTTTTAGTCTTATCATCATATACTATCCCTTTGATAACCTGGGCATAAGCTATCAGGTTGAAAACGGCAAACAGAAATACTAAAATGATCTTTTGCATATATATGAATATTATGTTTTTAGAATTGCCTGTGTAACAAGATAGAGCACTTAGCTCAACGATTATCCAGTCGGCAACCAATCAATATGTTGTGATTTATTTGTTGAAAAAAATTCTATCTTATCCGTTGATGATCGGGTGTTAATCACTAAAGGATACATGGTATCAACCATTTTCGAAGGTTTGCAGCTTTCATTTCCTGGTTTAATTAATTTTATAGTTGGTATTCCTCATTGCTATGAATCTGTTATACTGTGAATTCTTTTTCAATGATAGAATTCAGGCCTGACCTCGTTATTTCAATTACTTACAACTTCTCGATAATCATTCCGATCAACAGAGTAGGAGCGAAGGCTGTAAACTCCTTATAATTTCCCGTGTACTAAGGTTGTACGGTGACCGGCATTTATTTTTTCCCGGCCATTAATTCCAGATAGTTCCGTACAAAATAGACCCATGGATCAAGTCTGTCGTAAAGTTGCACTGTTGCTGCATAAGGAATAATAATATCGGGTGCAATTCCGATATTATCAATCGGGTTTTCGGGTAAGCGACGTGAGCGTGTCATTGGATAGACCAATTCGAATTTCCCGGATGGTAAGTTTACCGGAACTGCATTCGAATAATCCAGTACTCCGGCAGTATTACTGTTACCGAAAAGAGTAACTTTGGAGCTTTGTTTGGCTGTTAAAATAAACTGCTCTGCCGACGAAGCATTTCCTTCATTAATAATTATCCCGACTCTTTTAGGATAACCATATACTGTATCATTCGATATTGTTTTATCAGCTCCCATAAAAGGATGAATAACAAACTGTCCAGGGTGTTTCTTCATTTCATCTACCAGTGCCTGTGTCCATTTCAACCCTTTTTCTCCATCACGGATTTCTCCTTTTTTCATCGCCTCCTCAAAGAAAAGGATATTATTTTTAGTAGCATACCAATCAGCCCCTTTAGATATGTAAGGAGAAGAGTAAATTAGTTCGGCTAATTTTTGATAATAATCCTGTCCTCCGCCGTTATAGCGGATATCAATGATAAGATTAGGACGTGAAACTATTTCGCTCCAATGTTTCCTGGTCGTTGTTTCGGCATAATCACCTGCAAACGAACTAATTCGCATATAGAAGGTGCTGTCCGAAAGACAAACAGCTACCGGATAGGTATTCCGTCCGTTTGGAAATTCAGCCAGATAGGAAGCTAAAACTGCATTGTCATAGACTTCCGAATCACTGTTTTTTACAATTCGGGTATCATCATGCAACTCCAGTATTTTGTTATTCAGTCTACCCGAAACTTTTCCTTTCAGAGGTTTAAAGTGATTATATTCCTGATAATAGATCATCGAATACTCATTTTCTTTTTCAGGTTGCAAGGTAAACATCAGTTGATTTTTTTCAAATCCTCTGTAATGTAAAGCAATGCCAAAGTATACATCCGATTTTGAATCTTTTAGTATGGCCAGTTCCCCCCGGTATGAATGCCAACTTCCTTCGATATTGCCAGATCCTTTATTTTTTTGATCCAGTGAATCCACATTCAATAAAATAAACTGTTTATCCAATGGGTTGGTTTCCGTTTTTTTCAAGTCCTGTTGGATTTGCCTTACTCTCAAATGATGATCCTTAAACCAGTCAGCGTACTGTTTCATGTATTTGCCACAGGAATCGGGATAAATCTTAATTCTTCCGCGTAAATCATCTTCCAGCCTGAGAAGATCAGGTTTGGTTGTTGAATTGACTTTAACATCATAACCCGGATAGTCCGCTTTGATTTTCCGGACTAAAAAGTCAAAATCTGACATGCTTTCAGTTGTTTGTGCCCGAGAGGAAGCAACAAATCCAATGAAAAGGACAAATGATACGATAAGTGTTTTCATATATTGCTTTTTATAATTGATGATATCACACATTGATTTTTAGGATCTTATTCCAATGACCTTTAGTTACGGATTTTGATTAACTGTACCCATTGTGAAACTTAGTGTCATTGTGCCTTAGTGGCTATTATTTTCTTGCCACAAATCGAACATCCCGAGTATCGGAAGACACTAAGTCACTAATTTTCACAAAGAAACAGGCTAACTAATCGTCATTGAATCTTATTCTGTAAATCCCTTTTCCTGCATTCCTTTGCCATCAACAAACAACGCCATTCCTGTCTTCATTCGCTTAAAATTCTCCTTTTCATAGAACTTCTCCTTACCCGGTGAAGCGTATAAAATGAAATTACAGGCTGGTGTCTTTTCCACAATGGCCTGCACCATCATTTTACCAATCCCTTTCCCCTGATAGGAAGGCATGACAGCAACATCATACATGGCAGCCTGATATTCACCATCCGAAATAGCTCTGCCAAAACCTACCAGCACGTCTTCATCGAACACAAAGACTACCGTATAACTATTCTTAAATGCCCGCTCATGCATTTCAGGCGAATGACTTGCCATGCCGGCTTTCCGGAGTATATCAACTACCAGGTCCCAGTTAATATTTTCAGTGTTTGTTTGTAATTGTAAATCCATTTGTCCGGTTTATTATTCTAATTGATTAACAGCGATGACTTCTAAAGTATTAAGTAAGTGAATCAATATATTGTCCCATTTTAATTGCTATTTATCTGTCTCTGCTTTCCTCAAGCCTGAATGTTCCATACACACCTATAAGCCGCGTAGTGGCGATAGTAGAAAAGATTTCAAGTTAAGTTTCTCAAGCCGCGTAGCGGCGACAGATAATAAAAAGCAGCTATTTTAAAGTAGCTAAATCATTTAATTGGTCCTTTACTTATATAATATTTGAAATTTCATACTCATAAAACTTCCTACCGTCAGTTGTTTCTCCAGAGTTCACCCGTTTCATGCCACATTTCTCTGATAGTTTTACAGAGCGATCATTTTCTGCATACATCCTTGAAACAACTGTTTCAATCCTCAGATTATTGAAGCAGTACTGAATCAACCCGTTGCAGATCTCTTTTCCAAATCCCTGCCTCCAGTATGCGCTGTCTAAAATATATCCTGACTCCAGCTTGTTGGTGGCATCAAATGAATCAAACAATCCTGCTTCTCCGATAACGGTATCTGTGTCTTTTAAGCAAACTGTGAATATTCCGAATCCTGATGCATAGTTCACGTTACACTTCTCATATTTCCCTGTCAACTGTTCTTTCGACCAGTCGCATCTTCCATCCGAGATGAATTTCATATTCTCTTGTCGTCTGTATATCGCCAGAAGAGAATCCAGATCTTCTGTCTGAATATCCCGGATTATTAACCTGTATGTCTGAAATCGAATCATTGTTTATTGCTTCTAATATCCTTCCTTCAGGATATGTCCATTAAATGTATAAAAGTTCAGGTCTGTTATTGGTCAGGATGGCCATCGGAACCAATATTATTCTTAACCAATATATCCTGAAGTCTGGCTATTCTCCGCATCTGTTTTATTTATTACCTTTTCCACCTCTCATCGCTATTTTATTCACACAGTTTACTGCGAATATACTCCAATTACCTATTATTACATATATCTTCTTATCGCTCTTACATGAAGTTCTGCAATTTAAGTTCAACAGGTCATTCATGTTGTGTTGTTCCTGTTAAATAAACTCTTATGTATAAGCCACTGTGATTTTGTCAAGTTCTTCCGATATTTCGATAGCCTCCTGTATAATACTTTCGGGGTAATCATTTAATTGAAGTATTTTAATAGCATTTCTGTTTTTTAATTTACCTTCTTTCAGCTTATAATCAAAATCAACTGTTTTATGGTTCACGATCTCACTAAAATGATATAAATCATACTCATCCTTTAATAAATCAGCCAACTCAATGTCATGTGTCGATACAAAAACGATATTATTATCTTTATTCAATGATGATAAAACGGCTTTGCCCGCTGATATTCGTTCAACCGTATTCGTTCCCTTAAATATTTCGTCGAGCAGGAATAAATTCAGGTTTCCACTGGTACTGTTATCCAGCATTTCTTTGATGGTGATCACTTCCTCAAAATAATAACTGCGATCGTTCATCAAATCATCGCTGATGCGTATGGCAGAAAAGATACGCACTCCCGGCATAGAAAAATGTTCTGCAAAACAGGTATTTAGTGTCAATCCTGTTATTACATTCAGAGCAATAGTCCGGATAAATGATGTTTTCCCTGACATATTTGAACCTGTCAGTAAAATCGATTTATCCTTCACTTCCAGGTTATTCTTCACACAGTTTTCAATCAACGGATGATAGACATCCCGGGCAGAAAGTATTTTTTGACCATCACTGATTTCAGGGATACAGAAGTCTTTTAGTCCGCTGCGTAGTGACGCTATGGAACATATAGCATCTATTTCTCCGGCAAACATAAATACATCCTCAATTTCGGCTCTTTTTGTATCAATCCGCTTTAATGTTCCAAACAAAAATAATGGTTCTATGAGTAAAACAATTTTCACAAACTCCATGATTGTCCA
>Ga0302272_1001399_pt1 | contig 10821 bp, 12 predicted proteins | sample III_Bog_N1_2_FD_198772 | JGI IMG/M metagenome (GOLD analysis project Ga0302272, IMG submission 198772) | Peat permafrost microbial communities from Stordalen Mire near Abisko, Sweden - III_Bog_N1_2 | ecosystem: Environmental > Terrestrial > Soil > Wetlands > Peat | place: Sweden: Abisko...
TCGCCCAACCCGTCCTTTTATTGCCGTTGTGGGTGGAAGTAAAGTCAGTGGAAAACTTCAAGCGTTGGTAAATCTGCTTCCTCGTGTCGATAAACTCGTTATCGGTGGCGGTATGGCATTTACGTTTTTAAAAGCGCAAGGGCTAGACATTGGTAACTCATTGGTTGAAGATGAACTTTTAGATGAAGCCAATCGTGTCATGGAAGAAGCCAAACGTTTGGGCGTTAAACTCTATTTGCCAGTCGATGTGGTTGCCGCACAAACCTGCTCACAAGATGCAACGATTAAGTTTGTGACGGTTCAAGAGATCCCCAAAGGCTGGATGGGACTGGACATTGGACCTGCAACCTCACGCCTTTTTAGAGAAGCACTTGCCGATGCGCAAACGATTCTTTGGAATGGACCAATGGGCGTTTTTGAATTGGAAAAATTCTCAAAAGGAAGCTTTAAAATGTCGCACGACATTGCTCAAGCCCATGCAACAACCGTTGTAGGTGGTGGCGATACGGCAGATGTCGTTGCCCGTGCAGGCGATGCCGATGAGATGACGTTTATCTCCACAGGTGGTGGTGCGAGTTTAGAGCTCATTGAAGGTAAAGAGCTTCCTGGCGTTAAAGTTTTGAGTCAAGATGAGAGTGAATAAGTATGATCATTGCTTCAAACTTTAAAACCAATTATACCAGAGGTTCTGCTAGGGCGTTTGTTCACGCGATACAAACGTTTGTGTCAAACACTAAAAGTGAACAACAGGTACGAATTTTTGCACCCTTTACGGCATTGGATCGTTTTGATGAGGTTGCAACGCTTAAAGCGGGAGCACAAAATTTTTATCCTGTACAAAATGGTTCGTACACGGGTGAAATTGGCTTTGAACAGCTTGAAGAATTTGGGATTCAAACCGTTCTGATCGGACACAGTGAAAGGCGTCATATTCTCAAAGAATCACAAGGTTTTAGTGCTCAGAAGTATGATTTTGCAAAAGCGAGAGAATCAGAGATTATCTACTGCATTGGCGAGCCTGCTGAGGTTCGTGTTCAAGGAATTGAAGCAGTGATGAACTACCTTTGGGAGCAGTTTGAAGGGGTTGATATCAATTATGACAAACTTATCATCGCGTATGAGCCTGTTTGGGCGATTGGCACGGGTTTAACCGCCAGTTTAGAAGACATTGAAGAAGTTTTAACACGCTTACGTGAAAAGCTTTCAGCGCCCCTTCTTTACGGTGGTAGTGTGAAGGTTGAAAACATTGAAGCTATTTTACATGTAAACGCATGTGATGGTGTTTTAGTGGGAACAGCCAGTTGGAATGAGAGTGCATTTTGCGAGATGATTCGCATCGCTGATAACGTCAAAAAATAAGAGGAGAGTAGAGTATGGTTATGAAAGGCAAAAAAGGTCTTATCGTAGGTATTGCCAATAATAAATCAATCGCGTATGGCATTGCAAAAGCGTGCAGAGAACAAGGGGCTGAACTTGCGTTTACCTATTTGAACGAATCTTTGGAAAAGCGTGTACGCCCCATTGCGGATGAGTTTGGTAGTGACAAAGTGTATGAACTTGACATTAACAATCCAGCCCATTTAGAGGCACTCACCGCTTCATTGGAAAAAGATTTTGGGAAGATTGATTTTGTGGTTCATTCGGTTGCGTATGCGCCTAAAGAAGCCCTTAGCGGTAAATTTGTCGATACCACCAAAGAGGCGTTTGACATCGCGCTTGGAACATCGGCGTACTCTTTGGTCTCCCTTTCACGCGCGTGTTTACCCGTGTTGAATGATACGGGTTCCATTTTAACGCTCTCTTATTTGGGAGGACCTCGTTATGTGCCTCACTACAATGTTATGGGTGTCGCAAAAGCAGCTTTAGAAGCTACGGTTCGCTACCTTGCGGTTGATCTTGGCCGTCAGGGTATTCGTGTCAATGCGATCAGCGCAGGCCCTATTAAGACACTGGCTGCGAGTGGTATTGGTGATTTTAGAATGATCCTTCGTTGGAATGAGGTCAATGCACCGCTTCGTAAAAATGTAACCACGGATGAAGTCGGTAACAGCGGCATGTACCTTTTAAGTGATCTTTCAAGCGGTGTTACGGGTGAAATTCACTATGTGGATGGCGGCTATAACATCATGGGTATGGGAATGGATGAAACCGATGCTGAGGGACATACCATCCTTGCATGGGATAATCAAAAATAAGGAAAACAGATGAAATTAGTACTGCAAAAACTTGGCTATGTAGTACTGATGCTCTGCATTATTTCGCTGATCTCTTTTGGGGCGATTCATCTTGCCCCAAACTCTTTCTTCGCCAGTGGCGATCTCAATCCTAATATTACTCCAGAATCTCTCGAACAACTCAAACGGGTTTACGGACTCGATCAATCCTTAAGCATGCAGTTTTTTTCATGGTTTAAAGCGATACTCCATCTTGATTTTGGGATCTCCTTTGCCAGTGGTAAAGCCGTACGTGATGAGATCTTAGAGAGACTTCCAATTACGCTTTTGATGAATCTGGTTAGTATGATTATTGTCTTTATTTTAGCGCTCTATTGGGGCATAAAATCAGCAATGAAGCAATCAAAACTTTACGATAAAAGTATCAAACAAGTGGCGCTAATCAGTTACGCGATGCCTTCTTTTTACCTTGCTCTTTTGTTGGTGATTCTCCTCTCTGTGCAGTGGAATCTTTTCCCCATTTCGGGACTTCATTCGCAAGGTATCAGCGGAAGTGGTAGTGCTTACATCGCGGATATGGCGTGGCATCTTGTTTTACCGATTTTTGTAATGGTGTTTGGAGGCTTAGGCAGTTTGATTTTGTATGTGCGAAGTTTGACGCTTAATATTTTGAAAAGCGACTATATCTTCTTTGCTAAAAGTAGAGGTATTGAAGGAAGAGCGCTTTTAACGCGTTTTATCCTTCCCAATCTTTCACCGCCTCTTGTAACAATTCTAGGGCTTTCACTTCCGGGACTGATTGGCGGGAGTGTCATTTTGGAGTCGATTTTTGCGATTAATGGTATGGGATTGCTTTTTTATCAAAGTGCTTTAAGCAGGGATTATCCTGTGATTATGGGGATACTTATTATCTCTTCTTTTTTGACGTTATTGGGCAATATGGTTGCCGATTTGGTTTTAACAAAACTCAATCCTCATTTTAAACGAAGAGGATAAATTACCTTAAAAGGACATATTAATGAAAACTATTCTTTTAACTCTACTTGTCGTTGGACTTATGAGCGGATGCGCTACCTGGGGTGGCGTTAAAAAAGATGCTAAAGATGGTGCAGAATGGACGAAAGAGAAGGTCAATCATGGTGCTGAATACGTGAAAGAAAAGACGGAATAGAGACGAAAAGAAGTTTACATGTAAAGCATTTTTGCTTTACATGTAAAGACGATTAGAGATTGCCAAAAAGGTTTTTAAGTGCATTTGGATCGCGTTGTTCGACTTCTTCTCCAATAGCATTGTTGCTTGTGGTCGCCCCACCTGATTCGACGAGTTCAATTTCAAAGCCTGTCAGCATGGAAGTAAGGCGAATATTGATACCATTTTTGCCAATCGCTTTTGATTTTTGATCTCCCGGAAGAGTGACAATGGCTTTACCATTTTGAATTCTGACATTGGAAATGATGGCAGGAGAGAGAGAACGTGCAATAAATATCTCAGGGATATTGGAAAATTCAATACAGTCAATGTTTTCATTATGCAGCTCTTTACTCACAGCATTAATTCTCACACCTTTGGTACCAACGGTTGCGCCTACGGGGTCAACATTGGGATGAAGTGATGTTAAGGCAACCTTAGCGCGCTCGCCTGGAATTCTTGCACTTCCGATGATTTTAATGAGTTCATCTTTGATCTCTGGAACTTCAAGTTCTAAAAGAGACTCTAAAAATTTTGGACTGGTACGTGAAAGCTCGACGTACATACCTTGTGATTTATCAATTAATACTTTACGAATGACGCTTTTAACCACGTTTCCAACTTTAAATTTTTCACCTTTAATACGGTTTTTACGTGGTAATACGGCTCTAATTTCTTCAATTTCAATATAGGTATTTTCATCGTTATCGACACGTACAACACTTCCAAAAACAGTTTTGCCCACAAGTTTTTGGTATTTTTCAAAAATATTATTTTCTAAGAGTCGTTGAATGTGGTACTCAAGCTCTTTTTGAAGGGTCGCTGCTGCGGTTCTTCCCAAGTTATCGAGTGGCAATTCATAAGTAAGTTCATCACCAATTTCAATCTCAGGATCAACCTCTTTAGCCTCTTTAATGGCGATAAAATTTTCATTACCTTCTAAGAGTCTTGTATCATCTGGTTCTACGACAATGACTTTTTGATACAGTTTAAGTGTTTTTGTTGCAGGGTCAATCTCTGCGCCGTATTCGTACTCTGCGCCGTAAATTCGTTTTGCAGTTTTAACCAGTGCGACAGTGACGGTGTTTTTAACTTCATTGATGTCGAGCCCTTTTTCATGGGCAATAGATTCTATAATGTCTACAATTTTTTCCATAAGGTTCCTTAAAAAGATGCATATTTTTTATGTCATGTGTGATATTCGCAATGATGAAAAATCAAAAAAATGGAAATTTAAACGATTGCGGTGAAGAGTAAGGATTATAACTAAAATCTTCTTTTATTTTTCTTTATGAGAAAGCACCTATTTGGTCTTAATGAGGAATTTATCGAAAACAAAGTATACTTCGCGATATATCTTTGTGCGTGATGTACACATACGATAATTTTTGCGATAGAAAAGAGGTTTGCAATGGAAATCAAATTAGCACGAAATGAAATTAATGGAAAACCAAAGACAATTACATTGGAAAAAGTGACTGAGATTATTGAGAAAGAGGGACAAAAGATTTTTTATTTTGACAAAGAGAATTCTCATAAAGATCTTGTTGCCCTTGTCGAACATTTCGAAGCACAAGGTTTGAGTGTCTACTTAAGAGACATTCGTTACGGTTTGGGTGAGAGCGATTACATGTACGAAGTACATATCCTCTAAGGCGATATTTTGGCTATAGCAGAAGCGAAAAAGCTTTATATAGAAACCCTCGGTTGCGCGATGAATGTGCGAGATTCTGAGCACATTATCGCCGAACTGGGGGATAAAGAAAATTATGTTTTAACATCTAATTTACAAGAAGCAGACCTTATTTTGGTGAATACGTGCAGTGTACGTGAAAAACCTGTGAGTAAACTTTTTTCAGAGATCGGTAAATACAACCTTCAAAAAAAAGAGGGAGCGAAGATCGGTGTATGCGGATGTACCGCAAGCCACTTAGGCAAAGAGATCTTCAGACGCGCTCCTTACGTGAGTTTTGTCATTGGTGCACGCAATGTCTCTAAAATCTCCACCGCCGTTAATACCGAAAAATTTCTCAGTGTCGATACGGACTATGATGAAAGTACCTATGCTTTTGGTGAATACCGTAATAGTTTGTACAAAGCGTATGTGAACATCTCCATTGGTTGCGATAAAAAATGCACCTACTGCATCGTGCCACAAACCAGAGGCGATGAAATTTCTATTCCTGCGGATTTGATCGTCAACGAAGCACGTAAAGCAGCTCAAAATGGGGCCAAAGAGATTTTTTTACTGGGTCAAAACGTGAACAATTATGGCAGACGTTTTAGCGGCAATGTTCAAAACACGATGGATTTTTCAGACCTTTTAAATCTCATCAGTGAAATTCCTGAAGTAGAACGAATTCGTTTCACCTCCCCACATCCACTGCACATGGATGATAAATTTTTAGAAACCTTTGCCAATAATCCTAAAGTATGCAAGTCGATGCACATGCCATTGCAGAGTGGTTCCACACATATTTTAGAGCAGATGAAACGAGGCTATAGCAAAGAGTGGTTTTTAAATCGTGCGTTAAAACTACGTGAAATGATCCCAAATGTCTCTATCAGCACGGACGTTATTGTCGCTTTTCCCGGAGAAAGTGATGCTGATTTTGAAGATACACTGGATGTCATCAGACATGTTAAATTTGAGCAAATTTTTGCATTCAAATACTCTCCTAGACCGCTCACAAAAGCGGCTGAATTTACCAATCAAATCGATGCAGAAACTGGATCGAAACGATTAGAGCGTTTGCAGCTTTTGCAAGATGAGATTTTAGATGAGATTGCAGAAGCGCACCTGAATAGAATTTATCCCGTTTATATTGATGAACTTCGTAACAGTGGCTTTTTAGCAGGGCGAAGTGATAACAACGCCCTTGTGCAGATTAAAGGGGATGAAAGCCTTCTCGGTCAGACTGTCAATATTAAAATCACCAATCCAAAACGTCTCTCCCTCTATGGCGAAATTGTTCTCTAAAGATACCCAACGTAAACTCTTGGTGTGGATTGTTCCCCCTCTTGTTTACACATTGGTGAAGATTTTATTTTTTACATGTAAAAAGAGATTTTACCTTTCACAAGATGGCTCCGCAACACCCAGTATTTATGCGATTTGGCATGGAGAGATGCTTATGGCAGCGGCTGCGTACAAATATTACACTAAGCGTGAAACGATTGATACGATTGTGAGTAACCATTTTGATGGCGAATTGGTGGCAAAATTGATGCAGCTCTTTGGTGGAGGAACGATTCGTGGAAGCACTTCAAAAGGGGGCGTTTCAGCACTTCGAGGGGCGTTAAAAGCACTCAAAAATGGACGTGACATTGGAATAACACCTGATGGTCCAAGAGGGCCAAGACACACCGTTGCGGATGGAGCAGCTGCGCTTGCCATGATGCGAAAAGTGCCCATTATTACGATGAACTGTCATCTTACATCGTATTGGAGTATGAAGAGTTGGGATAAGTTTTGCATCCCTAAACCGTTTTCGACCATAGAGTTTTACTTTGGCGATCCTTTCTATGTACATGAACTCTCCTTAGAAGAGGCAAAGGCACTGATTGAAAAACGCCTTTTAGTGCATGCAGTTTGACGCACTTCATTCAAATGGTATTACTTTTGCTTAATATTTTACAAAACTTAAGCAAGATTAGTCTAATATATAATCCAAAATCAAATTAACACAAGAGTAGTAATGTGAACAAAGAGTCAGATATATGGGCATAAGAACTGTTTTTCAGAAAAAATTCCCGAATCTTTTTGTGGCTGTTGTGTTAAGTGAAACAGAATGTGAACTGCGTTGTAAAGTCCTCAAAGATGGCGCAATTGTTAATACGTTTACCAAAACATTTGCATTGACACCTCCTATGGATACACTTGACAAGGCTCTTGAAAATTATTTGATGAATATACAAGATGAGTATCAGTTTGTTTATATTGCTTTTTTACTGGGTACTTTGGGACAAGGTGCTATCTCTGGGACGGGTAATAGTGCGTTTAGCAAATACGGTGTTGATATCAAAAATGTCCATAATGTCGCCGTTTTTGATCAATGGACAGCCTATGCTTCTTACATTGAAATCAAGTGGGCTAAAAATATTTTTGCCAATGTAGGGCTTGATTTTATCTACTCACCTTTTATTGTTCTCAGTGATTTTGTTGTATCCCAAAAACTTAAAAACAAGCCAACATGTTATATTTTAAATTGCCAAGACTTTTTTATTGTGGCTATTTTTGAAGAGAAACAGCTCCATTTTGGCGCTTTTTTCAAAACGCAAACCGATACGACATTTAGTCGCAGTGATGATGTGAATGATTGGGAAAATGAACAAGAGGAAGAGGGTATTATTGATTCTGAAGAGATACCTGAAGTCGCAGAAGAAGAGGAAGAAGAACAAGAAGGGATTGAAGAGCTTAGTGAACTGAGTGAACTTGGAGAGCTCAGTGAACTGGATGATATGAATGATCTACGCTCTACCGACTCTTTTTCCGATATTGATGGTAGAGCACTTGGTTCATTTAGTGGCATGGACGGGCTCAAAGAAGAAGACATTAGCCTAGAGCTTTACGGGCGTGATCTTTTAGTCTACAAATACCTCAAAACGGCTCTTGAAGAGTACTATCACAATCCACTGTACACGAGTGAATTTATTGATGAAATTGTTATTTTTGATGGCTATGAGATCAGTTCTGATTTGATTCATCAGCTTGAAGATGAGCTCATGATGGATGTTGAAATTCATAAAGTTGACGTGAGTGACCGTATGTGCGACATCGCGATTAAAGAGGTTTTTAAATGAGACTAAGTTTCATTGCTCCTCGTCGGAAGCCCTTCTTATCCCTCTTTAGTAAAATGTGGGTCATTTTTATTGGGTTGATGTCTCTTTTTATGATTATTTTCAATTTTTATATTGTCATTGAAATGAGCTCGTTTAAAAGTGGCGTGGTTGATCTGACCAAAGAGCGCGAAATGTTAGAGGTTAAAATTGACGAAGATGATGAAACGATTGGTATTATCTTAAGACAAAAAGCACTCTCTGAAGAGATTTTCTCCAACAACACGCTTTTAAAAGAGAGCATGAAAAATCTTTTTGATTTAGTTCCTGATCAAATTACACTCAAAAAAGTGCAAATGGAGCGCAATTCACTGATCCTTTATGGTGTTGCCCCAACACAAGATACGTTTAATTTTCTTTTAGCAGCACCCCTAAAGTCGATTTTTCATACCAGCAATACGACGTTTTACCTCACAAAAGAGGGTTGGTATAATTTTGTGAGTATCAACAAAATTATTGGCGAGGATGGATTAATTGAATAGTTTTGATCGCAGTTTAGACAAAATTGACATTATGAAATTGCTCATTTTCTTAATGGTCTTTATTATTGTCACGTTTGCATTTATTTTCTTACTGATTATCCCTAATGTGAAAGAACACCGTATTTTGCAAGCAGAATACAAACGCGTTTTAGTGCATAAAACCAGAGTTGAAAATCTATTTTTAGAGCGTGAGACAGAACTCTCAAAGCTAAAAGCTGAAAATGCGCACGTCATTTCAGCCTTCAAACACCCTTTTACCCAAGAGGAATTTATACGCTACACCGGGAAGTTTTTTTCTCAAGTTTCACTGACGGAAATCACTAAGTCTGAGTACAAAAAAGAGTTTGTTGAATATGAACTCAACGTCACTTCCATGCTCAAAACACCGACAAATTTTTACAACTTTTTGGAAGGGTTGAATCGCTACAGTAGCATCGTCCAAGCGGATTTCCCCATCCATTTAGAATCAAGTAAAGAGAGTATTAGCTCGACTTTTAAAATTAAAGTGTATGACCTTAATGCAACAAAGACTCATTAGGATCAATGCCACACGTGTACAAATAAGGGCGTATTTTTGAAGGAATACGTGCTTTGCGGCACAGCTCTTTAAAGTCTTTTTCCATAGCATTCTTGAGATAAGGTGCTATAAAAATCTTATCTTCCTCAAAACAAACTGCAATTTTTCCACCCACAACACAGTTTTTTGTTTTTAAAATCTCATCTCTTTGGGCTTTGGAGACTAGCAACCCTAGAAGCTTCAAAGTTTTATCAATTTGGCGAATATTGATAAGATCATCCCTATCTCTTGGTAAACTAAAAAGATCTCCAATACGTTTGGTTTGATGTGGCAAAAGTCGCTTCCGATCTTCCTCTAGGTACGCAAAACTTTTAGCAATGCCCTCTTCATACACATCAATGAGTGGCGTTGCATAATCATGGCGAAATTGATTGCGTACGTGTTTGAATGAGTCATTGCTTTCATCGTTAAAATAAGTAATATTGCGTTTTTCAAGGTAGCTTTGAAGGCTTTTTTTGTTTACATGTAAAAGGGGTCTGATAAGCGTATAGTGCTCCCGCTCTTCCATCTCTTGCATTCCCAACATCTCAACAAGTCCCGCTCCACGGCTGAGTTGCATCAAAAACCATTCAAGCTGATCTCCTAGATGATGTGCAGTAAGCAGCGTATCGTAACCATGTTCTTGAATCACGGTTTCAAAAAAGTCGTAACGTTGTTTTCTTGCGTGGTGCTCAAAATTGGCATTTTCAAGTTTACATGTAATGCTAAAAAGCTGTTTGTGATGTGTTGTTGCAAGCTGTGCGGCATACGCTTCTTCGGCGTTACTTTGCGCTCTTGTTTGGTAGTTCACATGCGCAATATCAAACGGAATATTCTGTTCAAGCAGTAAAAAGAAGAGGGCAGTAGAATCTCCACCGCCTGAAAATGCCACGAGATTTTTAGTGTGATGTAATGAGCTTAGCGTTGCTTCATGCAACAGTGGTGATGGTCGCAATGAGTTGATCTCCCGCACACTCTGTAATGGTCGCACGGTAGCACTTGCCTACTTCAATGTTTTCAATATCGGAGTCATTGACCAAGACTTCGCCATCAATGCTCGGTGCCCAGAGAAGCTCGCGTGCGCCCATGAAGTACTCATGTTCACTGCTCTGTCCTTCAACAAGAATAATGACCTCTTTGCCAACCTCTTTTTCAAAACTTTTTTTCGTTTTGGCTTGGACTAATTTATCGAGTTGTTTAATGCGTTTATTAATCATTTTGGTGTCGATTTTCTCGTCCATCTCATAAGCAGAGGTGTCTTCTTCATCGGAATAGGCAAAGATATTGACGCGATCAAAATCAAATGTTTTGGCAAACGAAAGCAGCTCATTAAATTCAGCATCGTTTTCACCGGGGTGACCCACGATGAAACTGGTGCGAATAAAGCTATTGGGTGCTTTTCGCATCAATTCTAATTGCTCGATGATGCGCTCACGTCCAGCTCCTCGTTTCATGCGTTTAAGCATGGAATCGCTGATGTGTTGGATCGGCATATCAAAGTAGTTATGAAACAAAGGTGAGCTAATAATGCGCTCAATCAAAGCGTTTGAAGTCGTGGTTGGGTAAAGATACAAAATGCGC
>Ga0302272_1001401_pt1 | contig 10813 bp, 4 predicted proteins | sample III_Bog_N1_2_FD_198772 | JGI IMG/M metagenome (GOLD analysis project Ga0302272, IMG submission 198772) | Peat permafrost microbial communities from Stordalen Mire near Abisko, Sweden - III_Bog_N1_2 | ecosystem: Environmental > Terrestrial > Soil > Wetlands > Peat | place: Sweden: Abisko...
CTGAATCAACCAATTGTTTTTACACCTGATGATTCTAAAAAAGAGAACGAATCACTTACAATAACAAACTTTGAAAATAGGAAAGTTACAATAAAGGGAAGTGTGGCTTTGAATTTGAAATGGGAAATGTATAAAAACGGTATCTGGCAGGCTAAAGTGGAACAAGACCTTATTTTCGATGAATTGTTTGTCAACGGACAATTGCAACGGATGGCGCGGTATCCGAATTATGATCCCAAGGCTCAGTATTATGGCGGAACGGCGGCAGATGCCGTTTCAAAAGAACGGACTGCACGCTGGAAATCGCCGGAGGGAGGTTATGTGCATGCGCTACACAGTTCACAGTGGGGCGATTTTCATTACATCATTACCGGAAAAAACGATAAGGGCGAACCTGCCCTCGAAGGAGGCTGGCAAAACAATCGCAGGATGCCTATGCACGATAAATTCCGCTTCGTTGAAAATATTTTCGAGGAACTGGATACGGTCAATGAGTGGTTTTACGACAAAAAAGCCAAGATTCTGTACTATTATCCGCCAGAGGGTTTAGACATTAAGATGGCAAAATTTGAGACGCCGCAAATTGCACATTTATTTGAGTTCAGGGGTTCGGAAACAAAGCCTGTAAAGAATGTCAAGATTGAGGGACTTACCCTTACGCAAACCCTGCGCACGTTCATGGAGAATAAAGAACCGTTACTGCGTAGCGACTGGACCATTTACCGTGGGGGTGCTGTTCTTTACGATGGTGCGGTCAATTGTTCGCTAAAAAATTGTACGCTCACCAACCTGGGAGGGAACGCAGTCTTTTTTAATAATTATAACCGGAATTGCGAAGTTTCAGGATGTCTGATCTCCGAAATTGGTGCCAGTGCCTTTTGTTTCGTTGGCGACCCGAATGCAGTACGTTCTCCAAGTTTTGAGTATTGGCAATATATTCCTTTAGCGCAGATTGACCGTACTCCGGGACCTAAAACAAATAACTACCCTGGTGAATGTAAGGTGTATGACAACCTGATATTTAATTCGGGCACGGTGGAAAAACAATCGGCAGGTGTGGAATTATCCATGTGTCAGAGTATTACCGTGAGTCACAATACCATTTACGATGTGCCGCGTGCCGGTATAAATGTGAGCGAAGGTACCTGGGGCGGACATATCATCGAATACAATGATGTATTTAATACCGTGAAGGAGAGTGGCGACCACGGCTCGTTTAACTCGTGGGGGCGCGACCGTTACTGGCATCCGGATAAGAAAGTTATGGACTCGATAGTGGAGAACAACTACGACCTTGCATTGGCTGATGTGGTAAAGCCCATTATTCTCCAAAACAACAGGATGCGATGTGACCACGGTTGGGACATCGACCTTGATGATGGTTCAAGTAATTATATCATTCGCAACAACCTGTGCCTGAATGGCGGTATTAAACTTCGGGAGGGAGTAAATCGAGTTGTTGAAAACAACATCATGATAAACAATACCTTCCATCCGCATGTGTGGTTTAAGAATTGCAATGATGTGTTCCGGCACAATGTTGTTTCAACAGATTATCAGCCTATACGAATTGAGGTTTGGGGTAAGGAAACCGATTACAACTCTTTTCCAGACTCATCGTCCCTCAAGGCAGCTTGGAGAAGAGGAACGGACAAACACTCCGTTTGCGGAGAAAACATATTTGCAAATCCTCAAGATGGTGATTTCAGTCTGAAAGAAGAATCGGCTGCTTTGTCAGTTGGTTTTAAAAACTTCGCGATGGACAGTTTTGGTGTGGTTTCGCCCAGGCTAAAGGCTGTCGCCAAAAAGGTAACATTGCCAAAAGTGATTGTCTTCGACAAAAAGAATGCCGATGAGATTGTGGACTTTATGGGGGCGAAAGTAAAAAACCTTACCACGTTGGGTGAGCGCTCTGCAACCGGAATGGATGATACCCGTGGTGTATTGGTGGTGGGAGTAGCTGCAGGATCAGTTGCGGCAGGATTTTTGCAACCAAACGATGTGATTCTCTCTTTTAATAACAAGCCTGTCAATAAACTGCACGATTTGTTTAACGCCCGAGTGTCAGTTATTATCGGAACAAGTGCCGAAGTGGTTATTTTCCGAAATCAGAAAGAAGTGAAGCTGACAACTAAATAAACATTCATATTAAAAAACAGAGAATAACATTGCAAATCATGAAGTTGAATAAAAAGAGCAGTTTGAAACTGCTCTTTTTTAGTTCCAGACCAGGATAACTAAAGAAATTCGCCCAACAACCATCGAACTGCAAGCGTATAGATTTACTGACTGCCCCCCTCCTTCCCTATTATTTGTGTCGTACTATTTGTTTCAAATAATACGAAAACATCCTCAATTGGAAACAAATCAAACCTAAGCTGTATAAGATTTGGGAGTACTTTTATTTTTTTAATTCAAAGTAAAAATTTAACTCTTAATTGGGCATATAAGTATTGATTGAATTTTGAAGTATTACCCTTTAGCCATACAATCGCAAGTGTGATAATATATAAAACACAAATATTAATTTAAAATGAAAAGAAGAATTCCAATTTTACCACAGTTATTTAGTAAAAGACTATTTGTTGCAATCATCGCTGGCGGGCTTTTAATGTCTGTTTCAGCAAAATCAAAATTACCAACAGCGCAACACATTGCCACTAAAATGGGAGTTGGTTGGAATTTGGGAAATACGCTTGAAGCTATTTGTGGGGAAAATGCCTGGGGAGCAGGTCATACTTCGCAACAACTTATCGACTCTGTAAAAGCTGCCGGATTTAATACAGTTCGGATTCCTGTGTCATGGTTTTGCCATTCTGATACTGTTACCAGTGTTATTGATAAAGAATGGATTGCCCGCGTAAAAGAGGTGGCGGATTACTGTATTAAAGACGATATGTATGTCATATTAAACATGCATTGGGATAAAGGTTGGTTAGAAAACAGAGTGAATAAAGCCAATCAGGGAATAGTAAACAAAAGGCAACGTGCTTATTGGACTCAAATAGCCAACTATTTCAAAGCCTATGATGAGCATCTGCTTTTTGCCGGCACCAATGAACCTAATGCCCACGACTCCATCCAAATGTCAGTTTTAATGACTTATCACCAGACCTTTGTGGATGCTGTTCGGGCAACAGGAGATAACAACAGTTCACGAACCCTTATCATCCAGGGTCCTGCAACTGATGTTGAAGATACCTACAAATTGATGAAAACAATGCCAAAGGATAAAATTGCCGACCGTTTGATGGCGGAAGTCCATTATTATACTCCATATCAATTCTGCCTTATGGAAAACGATGCCGACTGGGGAAAAAAGTTTTACTATTGGGGAAAGGACAATCATTCGGCAACCGAAATCACCCGCAATGCTTCTTGGGGCGAAGAAAACGATGTGGACAAAAATTTCGGGAAAATGAAAGCCCAGTTTGTTGATAAGGGAATTCCGGTAATCATCGGCGAATTTGGTGCGGGGAAACGAAAACTTAGTCAGCCTTCAGATCAAGCACTTAACAATGCATCAGTTGAGTCTTATTATAGAAATGTCGTTAAATCTGCAGTTAGCAAAGGATTAATCCCAATTTGCTGGGATGTACCCGGATGGCTGTTTAACCGCAGTACAGGTGCAATTCTTGACCAAGGTATTATTAAAGCTATCAAGCAAGGAGACAAAGCTGCTTCAACGGTTTCTACTCATTGAAAAGGGCAAACTTTATAAATAAATCAAAAAAATGAAAAAACACCTAATCATATTGCTCTTAGTAATTCTTTCGGGATTGACTATAAAAGCTCAAAATGCAACTCAATTTTTTCCTGAGAAAGACTTAATTACAACCGGCATTTACTATTATCCCGAACATTGGAACGAAAACCAATGGGAACGTGATATCAAGAAAATTTCAGACATGGGTTTTGAGTTTGTCCACATTGCCGAGTTCGCGTGGTTCAAAATGGAACCAAAGGAAGGTAAGTTTGATTTTGCCTGGCTTGATAAAGTGGTCGATCTATGTGCCAGATATCACCTTAAAGTAGTTATGTGTACGCCTTCGGCAACTACCCCGACATGGATGCGCATCAATTACCCCGAAACCTTTATTATGGACGGTCATTACATTCGTGCAGAGAACGGCACACGCGGACTGGGTTCAATCGTCAATACTAAATATCGTACGTTTGTCGATAAAATAGTAACCGAAATGGCTAAACGCTACGGGCAAAATAAGAATGTGACCGGCTGGCAAATCGATAATGAGCCTCCGGCAAATGCCGATTACAGTCCGGCATCGCAAGAAGCTTTCAGACAGTGGCTTAAAAATAAATACAAAACCATCGACGCGTTGAATAATGCCTGGGGGGCAGCTTTCTGGAGCCAATGGTTCAATAATTTCGATCAACTGATTATCCCCAATACCAGCTTAGTGGGTTGGTGGGGTAACAATCCTCATGCGTTGCTCGATTTCAAACGGTACTGCGCAGATGCACAAGCAGAGTTTCTCGATTTTCAGGCAACTGCATTGCGGAGCTTTATTTCTAAAGACCAATACATTACTACAAATTATACAGCGGTTTGCACAGGTTCAGATTCGAGACGTACCAAAAAACTCGATTTTGCAGCCTATACGGCTTATCCGAATGGTGGAACCGATAATATTGGCAATCAGGGATTTCGCTTGGGAAATAGCAAAGTTATCTTGTTTGCTGCGGAATATTATAAATCGGTTGGCGGTGTTTCAGGCGTAATGGAAATTCAACCAGGTCCGGTAAACTGGGGTGGTTACAATCCGCTACTATTGCCGGGCACTGTACGTATGTGGCTGTATCACACCTTTGCTGCGGGTGGAAAGCTTGCTTGCTCCTATCGTTTTCGTCAGATTTTATATAGCTCGGAACAATACCATGCAGGAGTAATACTAACGGATGGTGTAACACCTTCACCCGGTGGTGAGGAGTATATGCAGTTTATGAAAGAGATAAAAGATCTCCGAAAACAATACAAACCGGGTGCTAAAATGCCTGAAAAGCTGGCGGCGCGGTCAACAGCAATTGTTTGGAATCTTGAAAATTACTGGACAATCGATAGACAAAAACAAACATTCCAATGGGATGCATGGAACTATCCGGTTAAGTTCCTGGAATTAGGGAAATCCTTGGGCGCACCGGTAGATGTGGTTCCAGAAACTGCTGATTTATCTAGATACAAGGTAGTGATTGTTCCTGCTTACGAAATGGTAGATTCTGCTTTAGTAAAAAAATGGAATGATTATGTGGCGAAAGGCGGACAGTTGATCGTTACCTGCCGCACAGCCACTAAAACCCGTGCAGGGCATTTTTGGGAGGCTGAAATTGCTGCACCTATTTCTGGTCTCATAGGAGCTCATGTGAAAGCGACCGATATGCTTTCGGGCTATGCCAAGGGAGATATTTCAATGAAATCTACCCATTACAATTGGAACAATTGGGGTGACCTGCTTGTGGCTGATAAAAACACAGAAGTGCTTGCAGCGTATGACAATCAGTTCTATAAAGGCAAAGCGGCTGTAGTAAAACACCAGATTGGTAAAGGCTCAGTAACCTACATTGGGGTGGATACTGATGACTCAAAACTTGAAAAAGACATTTTGCGAGATACTTATACCAAAGCCGGGGCTACCACCGAAGATTACCCTGAGGGAATTTACGTTTATTGGCGCGATGGTTTTTATGTTGCAGTAAACTATTCTTCAGATAATTATACCATGAACCTACCTTCAACAGCCAAAATATTAATTGGAGAAAATATATTGAAACCGGCAGGTGTTTTGGTTTGGAGTGAATAATAAATAATACTATAATTACTTTTTTATGAAACGAATTTCTTTCTTTATTGTATTTCTGGTTGCCGCGGGATACATGTTCGCAGTCGGCTCAGTTCAAACATTACAAAACGGAATGAAGGTTTCGCCCAAAAATGGAGCGGCGAAAACCATTGAAATCAATGTTGTGAATAGCCGAATTGTCCGTGTTCAGGCTTCACCGGAAAGCGTTATACCAAACGTATCCAGTCTATGCGTTGTGCCGGGGTTAGCATCAAAAACACCGTTTAAAGTAACAACTAGTGCTAATTTTGTCCAACTATCGACTGATGAACTTACGGTGAAAGTTTCCCTGATTACAGGTGAAATCTCATTTTCTGACAAATCGGGGAAAGTATTGCTTCAGGAAGCAAAAGGTGGAAGAAGTTTCAAACCTTTTGCTGTAGAAAATGATAAAGGCTACACCATGCAACAAGTATTCACCGGCACTCCCGGAGAAGCGATTTATGGCTTAGGGCAACATCAGTCTGACGATTTTAATTATAAAAACAAAAGTGAAGATCTTTTCCAGTACAACACGAAAGTATCTATTCCTTTCATCATGTCCACCAACAACTACGGAATTTTGTGGGATAACTATTCGCAGAGCAAATATGGCGATCCGCGTGACTATAAAGACTTGAACCAGTTTACATTGTACAACAAAGAGGGTAAAGAAGGTTCTCTTACCGCTACATATACTCAAAAGGACCAGGCTCCGATTGTCCGTCAGGAATCGGCGATAGATTACGAAAACCTGAAAACAGTCAAGAACTTTCCGACCGAATTCAAATTCAACGATGGTTCGATTGTTTGGGAAGGAGAAATTGTTGCCAACCAAACCGATATCTATAAGTTTAACCTCTATTATGCCGGATATACAAAAGTATGGCTCAACGATTCATTGGTAGTGCCCGAACGCTGGAGAACTTCGTGGAATCCAAATACCTATCGGTTCCACTTCCCGCTTGAAAAAGGAAAACGCACTAAAATCAAAATGGAGTGGAAACCCGATGGTGGCGTTTCTTATATCGGTCTGAAAGCACTATCTTCAAGCTCGTTAGAAAAAAATGGCAACATATCCTTTTGGTCTGAAATGGGCGACAAGATGGATTATTACTTCATTGCAGGTAAAAATATGGACAACGTAATCAGCGGTTATCGTACCCTGACAGGCAAGGCCAGTATTATGCCGAAATGGGCTATGGGTTACTGGCAAAGTCGTGAACGTTATAAAACACAGGATGAATTGCTGAATGTCGTATCCGAATACCGCAGACGAAACATCCCGCTTGACAATATTGTGCTTGACTGGAACTACTGGCCGGAAAATGCATGGGGAAGCCACAAATTTGACCTCGCCCGTTTCCCTGACGCAAAGGGTATGGTGGATTCGTTACACAAAGAAAATGCTCATATCATGATTTCGGTATGGCCGAAGTTCTACGTCACAACCGAGCATTTCAAACAATTTGAACAAAAAGGCTGGATGTATATGCAGGCTGCAAAAGATAGTATCCGCGACTGGGTTGGTCCGGGATATGTCGGATCATTCTACGATGCTTACAGCCCCGGTGCACGTAAGCTGTTCTGGAATCAGATGAAAGACAACCTTTACGTGAAAGGATTTGATGCGTGGTGGATGGATGCTTCCGAACCAAATGTAAGGGATTGTACCGATATGAATTATCGCAAAAAATTGTGCGGACCAACAGCTCTTGGTTCATCATGGAAATATTTCAACGCTTATGCGTTAGAGAATGCCGATGCCATCTACAACGGACAACGTGAAACGGATAACAACAAACGTGTCTTTTTGCTTACCCGTTCCGGATTTGCCGGTTTGCAGCGCTACTCTACCGCCACCTGGAGCGGCGACATAGCTACCCGTTGGGAAGATATGAAGTCGCAAATATCGGCAGGACTCAACTTTGCCATGTCGGGTGTTCCATTCTGGACTATGGATATTGGCGGTTTCTGTGTTGAAAAACGTTATGAAGAAGGGCAGAAAACATTTGACAAAACAGGTCTGGAAAATGCAGATCTTAACGAATGGCGTGAATTGAACCTCCGTTGGTTCCAATTTGGATCGTTTGCTCCTCTTTTCCGCAGCCATGGACAATTCCCTTACCGCGAAATATACAATCTTGCACCCGAGAATCATCCGGTTTACAAAAGCTTAGTCTATTACGACGAACTCCGTTATCGCCTTATGCCATATATCTACTCATTGGCAGGTATGGCTTACCACAACGATTATACGCTGATGCGTTCGGTGGCAATGAGTTATACGGATGACAAACAGACTTACAGCGTAAGCGATCAGTTCCTGTTAGGTCCGGCATTAATGGTTTGTCCTGTTTACAGCTACAAAGCCCGTAATCGGGAAGTCTATTTTCCTGCCGGAAACCAGTGGTACGATTTCTACTCTAACAAACTGATAGATGGTGGACAGAAAGTAAGTGTAGAAGCCCCGCTCGAACATATTCCTCTTTTCGTTCCTGCCGGTACTATCCTGCCAGTTGGTCCGGTGATGCAATATGCTTCCGAAAAGAAAGCCGACAACATCGAAATCCGGGTGTACCAGGGCAAAGACGGTAAATTCAGCCTATACGAAGACGAAGGCACAAACTACAATTACGAAAAGGGTGCTTTTTCTACCATTAGTTTCGAATACAATGATGCAGAAGGTACGCTTACCATTGACGACCGCAAGGGCAGCTTCGAAGAAATGCTGACCAACCGGACTTTCCGCGTAGTTTTCATTGGTAAATCAAACTCAGAGCCTAAAACTGTTCAGTATAATGGTTATAAAACGGTTATAAAATTATAAGATCAAGGTATAATGAACCAATGTCCCTTAATTTCAATTTTAAAAGTTGGATAAGAAAAGACAATTACTGTCTCAAATCTTTAATCACATGAATGGCATAAAATAAAGAAAAACAAGAGCAAAGTCTATTTTTAAACCTTGCTCTTGAATGAAAACTCTTTTTTTATGGTTTGATTTATTAGATCGTGATGACTTCAAATATACACCTTTGGAGCTGATTTTTTCAAATCAGCTCCTTTTTTTTTCTAGAAAGTTTTATCAAACAACAATATAAAATAATGAAATAACACATACCAAAAAAGGTAGAGATCCTTTCGTTGCATACTAAAACAGTTGTTTTCTTGTTGACAAACTTGTACCTGAATAAATACAAGTTTTATTTTATAGACCATTGCCGCTATAGCTCCAATAAGTAATTGAAACTATATAATGTCGTATTTCTTAATTCTCCCACTTTCGTGTAAATTTGTGTAATTCGTGGTTTAATGATTATTTAAAACCACGAATTGCACGAATTCCCACAAATTAATTCGAGAAATAATTTGTGGAAATATGAATTGTCACGAATGAATATACGACATTTAATTGTTCGTCCTACTTAAATACCTAAAAATATAAATAATATCTCTAATATCAAAAGTCAAAATTTAATATTAGACTTATTTTTGGTGAACCTAACTGAAGTTATTTCTATAATAAAACAGAGGATTATTCTACTTTTTAAAAAATATTTTATCGTATCTGGAATACTTCTGTTGTGAAATGTAATATATTTGCATTCGTTTCATTTTGTTTGTGCAAAGTTTATATGAGATAGATTGTGTTAAGAAGGTGAATTTGAGATTATGGTTATGAAGAGCAATATGACTATCGGTTTTTGCTCTCAATAGAAAATTCTCAATTTCTAAAATGAAAAAATTATAAATTTAAATTTACTTGACTTTAGAAATTATTTTCCGAATGAGAAATCCTGTATTAAACACTTTAAAAACACAACATGATAAATTTGTTTTTTTTGCGTCTATATAGTATTTTCCTTTGACTCGGGAAAATAAAAAAAACATTAAAATAAATTATTTTCGCATGAGAAAAAATATATCATTTTTGTTACTGGGAGTGTTTTTGTCTGTGTATTCTATTAATGCTCAAGTCAGAAAAGTATCTGTAGCAGATAAAAATATCGATTTGAATAAATCCGGCAAAGTGATTTCTCCCGACCTGTTCGGTTTATTTTTTGAAGACATCAATTATTCAGCTGATGGTGGACTTTATGCCGAACTGGTGCAAAACCGCTCATTTGAATATAGCCCAACCGAACGAAAAGAATGGAATCCTTTTTCATCTTGGGAATATATTACAACCGGATATTCTTATGGACGAATTAATGTGGAAACCAAGTCCCCAATACATCCAAACAACCCTCATTACATGGTAATTGAGATTGAGCATGTGGGTAAAGAAGCGAAATTCACTGGCGAAGCGGGCGTAGGCTTAAAAAATCAAGGATTCGATGGTATTGTTGTACGTTCGGGCGAAAAATATAATTTTTCAGTGTTTGCACAACAGTTGTCTGATGCTCCAATTGCATTGTCGGTAAGCTTGCAAAACAAAAAAGGGGAAGTACTTGCTTCAAGCTCAATATCTACATCTTCGAAAAACTGGCAAAAATATACTACAACATTGACGGCTACAGCAAGCTACGATACTGCCAGTTTGGTTATTTTGGCCAAGACCGAAGGTAAAATTGCGTTAGATATTGTTTCTATTTTTCCCGAAAAGACATTCAAAAACCGACCCAACGGATTACGTGCAGATCTGGCACAAATGCTGGCGGATATGAAACCGCATTTTATCCGTTTCCCGGGTGGTTGCCTCACGCATGGCGATGGTTTAGGGAATATGTACCGTTGGAAAAATACTATTGGTCCAATCGAAGAGCGCAAAGAGCAACGTAACATCTGGGGTTATAACCAAACTGCCGGTTTGGGATATTACGAATACTTCCAGTTTTGTGAAGATATTGGCGCTAAACCTCTTCCCGTATTGCCTGCCGCCGTTAGTTGCCAGAATACAGGCGGAACATGGCAAATTGGTGGAATAGGCCAAAAAGCAATCCCTATCGACGAAATGAAGGATTACATTCAGG
>Ga0302272_1001406_pt1 | contig 10804 bp, 8 predicted proteins | sample III_Bog_N1_2_FD_198772 | JGI IMG/M metagenome (GOLD analysis project Ga0302272, IMG submission 198772) | Peat permafrost microbial communities from Stordalen Mire near Abisko, Sweden - III_Bog_N1_2 | ecosystem: Environmental > Terrestrial > Soil > Wetlands > Peat | place: Sweden: Abisko...
AGGAGAATCGCTTTCCACAGCCAAGTAGTGCTTGAAAATAGGCATCCTGCCCCAATGGCGATTCCAACTTTATTCTGTATGCGTTTCCGTTGAGAAACATGCTGCCACAACTCACATTATTGCGTGGAAATATTTAAGAAGTTAAAATACACAAAATGTCCAAAAGAAACACACTAGCATAGATAAAACATTTCAAAATATGTTACTTAGTTGGCTCCTAGTCACAACTCGGTTCGATCTCAACCCGTTATTAACTGCGGGCTTTTCAACTATCATGGAACGGTTTGGCGATGACTGTCTTTGCTGGTGAAGTTATTGATTGCGCACTGGCGGCTCTTTTTTTTACTGGATTATCTCTCTAAGTAGTAACACTTCCTCGCGCATCAAATTGAGTGCCTATGTGTATTCTTCGCGCTATGAATTTAGTTCTTTTCGTAAGTCTTCTACTTGGGCTATTAGTGAATCATATATTGAAGCGTGCTCAACGTCGTCGTTCAAAACAGTAGGGGCCTATTATTTTTCGATTAAAGAGTCATCATTTCGAATTGGCCTGACAGGTTTTTGTTTGTTTTTCCAAGTGCAACGTTATTTATGGGAGTCAATGTTTTCTGAAGCACGGACACTACCACAAAACTCGCACAGCGCATACCTTTCCTTATCAGACTCAAATAGTTTTTAGGCGTGGCAATCTTTCACATGTTTAAGCGCCTTACTTTTATCTAGAAACTAGCGACTATTTTTACAGAGTAAACAATAAAATGTGTCCTCTTAACCTACTTATCTCAACATTTTTATGTGTTCTGGCTGTTCCATTGGCAAAAGAACGAAATGCTGACTTGGTGGTAATTTTTGTTTGTTTTTTAATTTAAAAATTTAACACCATCCAGCGCCAAAAGAGCAACATCAAAAGACACAATCAAAATATTTGCCAGAAATATATTTTTTTAATTTTTTTTTTGTTTATTTTTGATAGGTGGGAAGTCTCGAGCTGGCTGGTTGCGCGTGAGCGCTTGGTGATGGTGTTGTCGTTGTATTCTCTCACAGCTCCCTTGTTTCACGAATGCAATTTACAGAAAACTTAGTTAAATTGAGTTTAAGAAGTTTAAACTCAGATTTTTCTTAATTTACCAAATTTAAAAAAATAAATAAATATTAATAAACACTGCTCATTGTTCCAAAGAAAACTCTTTAATGACTAAAATATCAATTTGCGTCTGCTATCTGCAGAGATTAAACAGTTACAAAAATAAGAAAGGATATCACTTTCCACTTTCAAACAAGCCTCCATCTGCACACGGTTGCTGTTTTTCTTCTTCTAAGAAGGCCTGCATCGTGATTCGGCCATTTTATTTTACCCAGTTTGTGATCGTAAGACTGATTATATCTGTTTCTTGAACGTCATCATCATGTGTATCAGCATTTTCAGTTTCTGAAAAGCCGCATTTAGAGGTATCGTTGATTTTTTGTGTTTAAAAAAAACAGTTTTTAGACTTTACCCAAGAAACCAAGTTTTAGACAGTGCATTTCGCTTTTCGGAGAAAAAGATATATTTTGTTAGTAAATACCGCTACTGACACTATTAAAACAATCTATACGCATCTCTGAATTGTTGAATGAACAAGGACAACACATTTGCCAATGCTAATGCCCAAAAGATGTGCATCTTCGTCAGATGTACTTTCAAGCTCAACGTCAAAGAGGCAAAGAAAAACAGATGCTACCTTGCTGACATATGGAAAAAGCACGCAACTTAGTGAGACAAACATAACGCTTGTAAAAGGGTCTGAGCTAGAATTGACATAAAAAGCCAGGAACAAACTTTGGAAAAATTTTATTGAGCGCATCAGCCAATTACTATTTTTGCAGTTTTCCTTTTTGTTTTCTTGATAATTTTGGTTTGGAGTTTTAAAAATGCTTGTTTTTTGGTTGCGCATTTTTAATTTTTGAATCTGGAGGCAAAAGGCAAAGAAGAAATTCTAGCAAAGCACAACACGATGAAATACAGTTTTTATTGGGAAGACGCGAAGCCAATGAAGGAATTTTAATTGAGTGTCTTGGCTGGAAATGAATTGGATGGCAATAAGCTGAGTCAAGATGCCAAAGAAACAAGAAGAGCAAGTCCATTACTAACAGGCCATCACGAATTGCGCGGCTGAGAAGTTTTTGAAGACTTATTAGAATCGAAATACGAAAAACAAAAAAAAATTCCACAAAAATAAGATTTGTTGCCAATTCAAATTTATTCAAAGTAACGGCACCAGCAAACAACCAAGCAAAGTTGATATGAGTAACTTTATTTGAGTAGCCGCTCAGCTTGAGAATTATGTGACTAATATTAACTTGTATTTTTGACTTTTTGAATTAAAAGGGCCTAATTCTGTGCGGCCTGAAGATAGTTTGGAACCAAGTCGCCATTTTTTAGACACTTCGTCATCAAAAAGCAGCATCGGCTCACGCAGCTAAACTTCATCTAGAACTGCACCCTCAAACAGCTCCTATTAATCCAATTTTTCAGACAGTTTAAAAATGGGCACTCCTTTTAGTATTTCACCTACAGAACCTTCTGACCACCATGACATGGTTTTCAGCAGGAGGTAACCCGCCCATTAAAGCAAATCGTCATTTAATCTTTTAAGGATGATTTACAAATTTTGTATTATTTGCCCAAATAGGCAGCAACATGAAGGTGCTCTCCGAAACTAAGCAAGTTAGAATCCGATTGAGGAGCAATGGAACTAATAGATGGAAGCTAGTCGTTATTCTTAGAGATAATAAGGACCGCTTGCACGAAGCTCACATCGCCAGGAGAGTTCTCGAAGCTATTCATCCCTGCCACTTCATAACCGAACTCGCCAAAGCATATCACCCTGCCGACAAATGGATAATTAGCCAGCTCAAGCACCCAAACAACACAGTAAATTTCTCTTTCCAGAAAATCAGCATTTCAATCACCTTTCTGAGAAGGATAAAGCAGCAATTATATTCGTGAGCCAGGGACACTCAAAAGAGAGGACAAATCAACTCGCCATACTTCTCAACGGACCAATAATTTATGGAAAAAGTAGCCAAGTATTTTTATTTCATATGTGCAATTGCTACCATATTGCTTTTCTAGGCTGAAGACAGGCATACTTGGATTAGTATGTGCATTCATGCTATGTTTGTATGCCACGCTTAGAGGAGATTGGACATAATCTTTCGGCGAATTCGTTCGAGAATTCAACGGTGCTGTCTAGCTTGATGACAATAATCTATCACTGCTTTTGTTTCATAATAAATTTATTTCAATATACATTGAATAGGTGAGTAGCTCGACCTTAGTCGATTTTCCGTGTGGTGCCCAAACAAAGGAAACGCACAGATTGATCAGCCTCAAGCATTGTTATGCAGATATCTGCTTTTCGACATCGACACTCCTGGAATTCTAACTTAACGAGAATAAATTGGCGTGCAGGCAGTCACCTGCTTGCAAGATCTCTGCATGCCCAAGAATGACTTGTGAAAAAACTTGCATCAATAGCCAAGGCTACTGTGGACCCGTAGAGCATCGATGCAGCAAACATTTTAAGGCAGCCGATAATCCTGGCGGTTTGTGTACATGCGTGCTAGCCTGACACAAAACAAAAATATGTGCAATGAACAACCAAACGCCAAATAAACCTTCCATTATTAATGAGATTGCTTTGATGCTTATGCTGTGAATAAATCTGAGATTTTTAAACTTAAAAATAATTTTAAAATTGCGTGTTATTTAATAGAAATAACTGAATAAAAAAAAATAATCAATAATTAATTTCGTGTTTTATGTGCTGATAATGTTTTTAGTTTTCCACAACACTTCATGTATTTTTAACAAAAACATCCATCTGTATGTCGTCTGCTTCTAAAATTCCTAGGAGGCGTGGCACTTTTATTGGATTAACAAATTTTATCTTGGTTACTTGTGAATCACGCCTTTCAAAAGAAAACTTAACATAATGTTTCCTGAACGCCGCACACAACACTTTGCTGGCCTCTTGCGGAAGTGTTTTAATATAAACGGTTCTGACCGCTTTTTAGTCTTAGAGGGGTTTGTATAAGCATCCTTGAAGCACTTTTTCTTAAGGAACTGGAGAAATTTGTTCTTGCCGAACTATGCTCAGGCTCGTCTCGAGCAACGGCTATTCATTTATGTTAGTTTGATCCTTTTTGTCGCAAGGCACTTCTTTAACTTACTCAGTTTAACTTGCAGGACATACTTTTTCTCTCTTCTTTTCACGTTCGAACGCGTCGTAAGCTTTTTTACCAAAGTAAAGAATTGACAAGTAGTAAGAAACTCCTGAAAGTAACATTTTTAATGTCCTTATTAGTTCTAAGCTTCAAGCAATGTTTTTATTTATTGACAGGCTTATTTAACGTTTGCTGGATAATGGCGAACGATTCAAACCTAGTCTTCTTTGAACAACAGTATTGCCAAATTAATTTAAAATTTTTTACGCGCTTAATTTTTCTATTCCGTCCTTGTTTTATTTTTTTTCAATCCCGATTTGGATAATTATGTATTTTATTCTTTTGGATAAAACCAAGCAAGCAAGCAGAAAAGGAACAATAAAGCAAAGATGAATAATTCTAATACAGAGAACAAAAAAGTAGAACCTGAATAATTGTAATCTTTCACGGTGCACTTCAAGTTATCGGTAAAGTCCTTTATTAGCGATCAAAGATACCCTTTGTTGGTTGTCCTCTTCATTTTCACATTGCGTGCGATAGTAAGCAATATTCAAGATTTTGGCAGCTTGGCTGCCAATCATACGCACCATTCAACGTTTACGGAGTGTAAAAAGGACGATACGTGCGATATGGTAGGATATAAAATGAAAGTAACTTCGCACATAGAAGCTAACCAAATTTTAGCAAACTTCACATTTTTTAGCATAAGCCGCAGCATGTCCAGCCAAATTGTCCGAGAACAGGACGGATGCGCTGTTGAAACGATCGACAGTGCAATAAATATGCGATTGTATTTCCCTTACTTCTATGTCTCTGTTCTCAGAAGTATTTTCGAATACAATACTGCACTTATCTAATTATTTACAAGCCAATCCAAGTTTTTGATCGTTTGCCAAGATGACGCTACCCTCGCCACGCGCCGTTGCAACGAAAAATGCTGGAATAATCAAGGCACCTGTGGAACTTAGCACTAAATATGTCCGTTCTTATACGAAGCAACGACTGATGAAAATTCTGATTTTTGCATCTGCATTCGATCGTCGTTCTGATATTGTCCACTCTTTATGACATTTACAATTTCACACTCACTGAGTATTGTTTGTGGTCTGTGTTATTTTTTGGAGTTCTTTTGGAAATTATGTAAATACCCAAATAGTGCCTTTAATTCAAAAGGGAACGGATGTTTTTGAAGATTTTCTCGAACTTGATGGGCTTTTTCTGATAGCTTATTCCATTAACCTCAAAAAAAAAAGAATATTATTAGTCAAATTATTATTTAATTTATTTTTTGTTGGTGAAAATTGGTCTGAAAATTTTTGGTTATCACAGATTCGCTGTGGTGTGTCTGGCAAGAAAAAAATAATTAAACTAAAATCTCAGACAATCCAAACTGAGCATCAAAAAAAAATCAGTCACGCAAGCATTTTTTACTATGAACATTTGCGAAGGTTAGCTTAAGGTTGACGCTGCTGAAAAGCATTGCCAAAGGAGTGCCATCCTCCATGAAAGGTATTTCAATACCGCTTTGAAGCGTTTAGTTAAGTCGGCCTAAGCGATGGAATGTTTAGTCTAGTAAAAAATGTTGAACAACAAATAGTTTGTGAGTCTTTTAGTAGAAGTCAAGAGGCTGTTTTAGGATGAAAATTTCTATTTGGAATCTGAAAGAATACTCCGAATTGAGTTCTATATGGAGATAACTAGGATTGCTTTAGGTTTCCTGAAATGCTTGATTAGCAAGAATCCAGAAAGTGTAAATTAGCTGTCTAAAGATGCAAAGTATCCCTGTGTGATAAGTTGCTTTGTATTCGCTTGTCTGCTAGAAACTAATGAGATTGATCCAAATTGTATCTTTGAGCAAATTGAAAAGTGTTTTCAAGGTCTCGAAGATGCTCAAAAAGTTCTTGGAAGTATTGTTTATCTGGTTTATCTAATCAAAGAAATGGATCTGAAAGATGGAACTGAGGATCTTGAATAGGATAGATTAGTCCTAGGTAATGGAAAGAATGCTAAAGAAATCGATGAAGAGTTGAATGAAGAGGAAGCTGTAGGATAAGAGGATTACAATAAAAAGAAAGTAGAATTATCAGCGAAGACACAGAAATAATTCTTTTCATAATATGGCATGAAATTGTTAGCCCCTTCAATGTATATTATAAGCAAGGCATCAATGATTGATCATCCTATCCCTGAGATCATCTCAGTTTTACTTTCCCCAGCACTTAAACTCTTCTCGGGTGTCCTCTCTATGTTTAGTACTGCTGATGGTAAATCTAATTTCTATTTTTCTTTTTTAAGTAATTCCTAGACTTGACTTACCTTGAATTTTAGAAATAATTAGCTTTCAAGAGCATATCAACTAAGGCTAGGTTATCAACGGCTTTTTGAATGCAATCCAATCCAAAATAGGATATCAAAAAAATGACTTCTTAGATCTAACGAAAGATGCTCTTGAATTCATATGTAAAATGGCTATTTCTGAATTTCCCCTTGAACTTTATCGGCATTCAGAGAATTTTTTTATTTTTCTTTTGGAACATTTCTCGCCAAATAACTCCTAAACCGATTATTTTGAGTTCAATCAGCTCTGTTTCGGCTTCCTTTTTAGAATGAAAAAAAGCTTATTGAATTAAGAGTTTGATCTTGGTAGTTATCCAGTTATGATGACTCTCTTTTCACGAGCTACAAACATTTCACTTCTCACTTTTGAAAATCAACTTATTAGTCTTAGGATATGGACCTAATTCTATGATTCTATCTTAAGTCCAAAATAGATCAAATCATCGGAAAATTCTATGATGATAAACTCTGAGCAGACTTACACAGCTCTGGCAGAAATATTCAATAATGGCATAATAAACAATATTAAGTTTATTTTTCAAAAAATAAGCAGCAATGCAGAAGAAATCGATGAAGAAACATTCATAGAACTTCTTGTTGATATCTGTACTTCCTCCATGAACCTTAGCCCTGCATCGTAAGCAATTAATACAAACTACAATTCAAAAGATTAACCAAGAACAATTCTTTTCCCTTGCTTTTTTGTTTCATTCCAACAGCTACGAAGCTTTGTTAAGTCAAACACGCATACTTGGAACGCAGATTCCGTCTACAAAATACTTCTCGTTATGGAAACATTTAACAAAAAAGTATTTCTAATATTTAGATGAAATATACTAAATTAGTTCAACCACAATCAACACTAAGCAATAGATGTTTGAATTCAGCAGATTCTTCTTTGCTGGATTCCATGAATGTTTGGAGATATTGTACGTGCAAGATTTGCAATTCATTTCTGTTATCGAATAGAAAATATCGTTTCTCAGAGAAATTGGCTCAAAACTATTCAATGTCCGTAGGGATTTACTTATCCGCACTGAGATCATTGATATGTTTTAGTAAACAATCGATCATCCCCAGAATGTTGTGATTAAAATCCTGTATTCTAAGCTGTCTGAATCATTTTTAACAATGAATGCAGAAGAATTCCAGTAGGCATGCTATGTTCTTGGAACAATCAGATACTTTGCATTCTTTCAAAATCAAAATCCTCAAGATTATGTAGAAGCAAACACTCATAACTCTATGAAAATATTATGATATTTTAAGTATGAATAAATTTTGTTTTTTGTTAGATGTTCGTGAGGAAAGGAGATGCTGGAGTCGCTTCTTTGATTCTACAGAAAGCCAATGCTCTCAAATAGGTTCAGAATGATAAAAACTATTGGATTGATGCTAAGAACAAACAATCTGTGAAACTCTTGAAATTATTTTACAAGAATGCAATTTATTGGCTGCTAGTGGAGAGTGAAGGAAGAGACACCGATGAGAATATCTTCAAGAGCTTATTTTCTAGCTAAGAAAGTTTTATTTTTCTCATGAAAAGCATCCTCAAATCATTCAGTGAGAGTATTCTGCCTGACCAATTATTGAGATTCATCAATATCTATCTTTCTGGCATGACGAAGCAGACTCTTCAGTTCCAGACAGGTACATAATATTTAAAGTTTCTCTTAAATATTGTGAAGGAATGGCAATATTTTTGGAAAGAAAAGTTTTTATTGGCAAATTTCGAAGATTCCTACCACTTTTACACCAATGACTTGCATATTTTTCTTATTTTTCCTTGCAACATTCTAGAGTTTGAATCTCCATTTCGAAAGCAATTCTAGAAATTACTCCTGCTGATCACAAAGAATCTTCCATACAGACTGCCTCTTGAGTTTTCACACATAGACTTTGCAATCCAATAATATGTGAAAAACTCAGCTATTTTTCTCAAATAGAGAATTCTAACAAGGATGCAATCGCTGCAGCAATAATCAATCAACATGCAATCATTCGATGCTTCATTTCTTGTTGAAGATTCCCTGTCTATCATGTCATTCATCTCTGAAACTCTAAAAGCAAGAAGTGTAATTGTTGAGGATTAGGAACCTCATTCACTCTCAAGAACACCTTTCTTGAACAAAGTCTTTTTTACTCTTGTCAGTTGCGTTTCTCTGAGACTTGAGTGCTTGGCGACGCACGATTTCAGAAAAATTGCTTTCGTAAATAACATAAAAATTGCTCATTTCTGTAGTTGAAAATGATGAACAATTTTAGTTATTACTTGTAATTTGATATTTTGACACAATTTATTCTAGGCATATCTCAGAATTGCTTTGACTTGGAAGCTTAATTTCCTCTAAAAGGAAGAATTACCAGGAGAATGCACAACTTTCTTTTCATTCATCCTGCAGGTAAAATATTGGTTGTAACTCATTTTTAATTCTTCGCTTAACAACTATATGGCTTTTTGATCATAGTTATTTGCAAGTTAAACTGCCTTAAATAAACAGCCAGATGAGAATTCCCTTTCTATTTAGTTAGTCGAAAGCGTTCTTGGGTTCTTCGGATAAGGCGAAATCCCTAACTCCATTTCTACTTTAGCCAAAAAAAATTCCGATTTTCAATAAGTACTTGATTTTGATTTTTATTATTTAATTTTTTAAAAAAATTCCCCAGCCCCCCAAAAAATAATTATTTTTATTTTGTTAAGTTTGCGTTGATGAACTTTCAATTAACATGGAAGAGAATCTTGGATGTAGCTGCCAAAGAAGGATAACAGCTAGCTAAAGGAATAATTAGGGAAAAAGAATAGGCTCTGATCACGTCCTTTATTATAAAATTTGCACTCTGCGTAGACAGCAATTTTTCCCTTTTCAATTCTCAAATCTTGCTTACAATTTAGTCTCACGCGTTCTTTAAGTACCGCGCGCATGAAGCTTACAATTTCGTTCAGGAGGCAATCAGCCTCAAGAAAATAAACGAGAAAGATAGAATGTAAAGTTTTTTCCTGAGAAATCTTCTGAAAAATCTGATTGCGCTATCTAAATCAGCCAGCGCGGGTTTTTGAGTTTGGCTACGTTTTATTCTGTGTTATGGTGTTATTTTTGCTGGTTTAAGCATACATAACTGAAATCATTGTCGATTTGATAAACAAGATTCATTTTATTATGATTTATTATGCGTGGTTGTGACAATTACTCAATGTAGGGTAGACATATTCGCAACAAGGCATAAAACATGCAATAATTACCTGAAACATGTTTAAACATTATCATAAAATTTAAACTAATTTTCATAAAGAGGCATAATGAATTTATGAAGCTATCTTAGTGCTATTCTCATTTTAATTCATAGGTCGTCTTGTTCTAGACCCGCCTAACTTGTATATTCCTGGTTGAAGATCCATGACTTCTTTTGTGCACATCCAATAAGACATACACTAAGAAACGACAATAAGTATAGGCCAAACAACAGTTCGTTCTTCTAGTCAAATGAGTCCTTCGGTATTGTTCTAAGCATTCTATATGCAAAGCTGATGCAATGGAAGACAAATTCTTTTGTGTCCTACTCCAGCGATAGGAGTTCTTGAAGTAAGTCGTGGATTTTACACGCAGCATTCGCTAGGAGATGGTGAATATTTGGCTGAGCTCATACAAAAACAGTTATTGATACTATTGTTGTTGATTTAATATTGAATATTATTAAGAAATTAGAAAAGGAAATTAAATATCAAATGTTATAATTGGGGAAAAAAAATCATTAAAAAAATATCAATTAAAAAATATCAAATGCATCAAGATGAAATTATGAAAGGAAATCCAATATCAAACAGCAAGCGGTGTGCTAACTGTTTATTTAACATTGAATATCATCAAGAAGAAATCAGGAAAATGAAATTAAATATAAAAAAACTATTTTAAAAAAAATACCAATTATCAGGATTGTGCTATTGCACTGCCAAGGAAGAATTAGAAGACAAATTATTTTAAAAAAATATCTAGATTTTTTCTTTCTTTTTTCCATCACATTTCCAGGTTCCCAAGCCATCAAAAAGAAAATTATTTACTTTATCTTTTCCAAGCAGAATCCCCATTCGTTTTCTCCCCTTCGTTTTTTGAAAGCAACTCTCCCCTCCCCATCCCACGCAATAATGTGAGTTGTGGCAGCATGTTTCTCAACGGAAACGCATACAGAATAAAGTTGGAATCGCCATTGGGGCAGGATGCCTATTTTCAAGCACTACTTGGCTGTGGAAAGCGATTCTCCT
>Ga0302272_1001414_pt1 | contig 10754 bp, 8 predicted proteins | sample III_Bog_N1_2_FD_198772 | JGI IMG/M metagenome (GOLD analysis project Ga0302272, IMG submission 198772) | Peat permafrost microbial communities from Stordalen Mire near Abisko, Sweden - III_Bog_N1_2 | ecosystem: Environmental > Terrestrial > Soil > Wetlands > Peat | place: Sweden: Abisko...
AGCCGTGCCCGCCTTTCGGATAAATGTGCATTTCAACCGGAACTTTATGGTGGCGCAAGGTCTCAAAATACCCGATGCTGTTGTCGATATCAACGGTAACATCATCCGCGGCATGGGTGATGTAGGCCGGTGGTGTATTTTCTTCAACCTGCAATTCGTTCGAGAATAAATCGACCGTTTCTTTCGAAGGATCGTTCCCCAGCAATTTGGCTCTTGAATCGCGATGAGTCAGATTGTCCTGCATACTGATCACCGGATATACCAGAATCTGAAAGTCGGGGCGCAGACTGGTATTGTTGCTGTTCTCGATCAATGCTTTTCGAAAATGCGTGGCTTCGGTTGAAGCTAAATGTCCACCAGCAGAAAAGCCCATAATCCCAATTTTGTTCGGGTCGATTCCCCAGTTGGATGCATTTTCGCGCACTACTTTCAGTGCTTGTTGTGCATCCTGTAAGGGAGCAATTTTTTTATCCACTTCCAGCGAATCGTCGGGCAGACGGTATTTCAGCACGAAAGCGGCCACACCGTTCTTTGCAAATTCTTTTGCGGTTGAAATTCCTTCACCCTGGTAAACAATTACGCTGTAACCTCCACCGGGACAAATAACCACAGCGGCGCCGGTAGCTTTTCCTTTTTCAGGAAGATACATTTCAAGGGTTGGCTTGACAACCTTCCTGATTAAACCGGAAGATTCGACAGTTGCCTTCGATACGACTGCTTTCGAGTTTGGAATAGCGCCGGTATAGAGTTCAATTATTTCCTGTGAATACAACACCGGGGATAAAAGCAACAGGACAAAACAAGTGAATAAGGCCTTCATTTTATGGATTTTGGAATTTAGTTTAGTTATTGGCTCTATGATGTTTGGTGTAGGTGAATTTCTTTCACTCATACTCACCCCCTCGCACCGTACGGCGCTTGCCCCTCTCTTTTAAAAGAGAGGGGGGAAGGCCGCTTGCGGACTTCAGGGTGAGTATGAGTTATTTAGAATCCAACTATTTCTTAGTAAAATATCCACTAATGATATTTGAACTCCCAACTTATTCAAATTATCCACACGATTCGTCATAGAGTCCGGTTTATTTGAAAAGTAAACATGCAAACTGATTTAACGATCGTCTCCAGGTAAGCCACTCGTGCGAAGTTCCGGGCGATTCGTAGTAAACATGTTTAATGCCCGCTTTTTCCAATTCTTTATGGAAACTGTTTACGGTTTGGTACATTCGTTCCGGTTCGGCTGTTCCGGTGCTTACATACATCAGTTTTACTTTTTTATTGAAAGCATCCACATCCGACCAAACGCCATTGTAAAGCGTTTTGAAATCGGTACCGGGTTGCAGAAAACCTGCGCCACTGAATCCTCCGATGTATGCAAATTTGTCGAGGTTCGTTAAGGTAATCTGGAAACTTTGGAAACCTCCCATCGAAAGGCCCGTCATCGCCCGGTGATCGCGGTCGGCGATGGTACGAAATTCCGCATCAATTGCAGGGATAATCTCTTTTATGAATACGTCAGACAAGATGTTGTTTTGGAACATGCTCCTCATGGTCGGTTCCGTTTTGGGAGCGTCGGGATCAACCGCTGAACCACGATCCATAACCACTAGCATGGATTTGGCTTTACCTTCGGCAATTAAATTATCCATGATGAAGTCGACCCTGCCCTGGTTTGGCCAGCCGGTTTCATCTTCGCCACCTCCGTGTTGCAAATAAAGTACCGGATAGCGCTCGGATAGCTTCGTATCGTAACCTGCCGGAGTATAAACAAATGCCCTGCGCCATGCTTTGGTGATGGTTGAATAGTACCGTATTTGCCTGATTTGTCCGTGAGGAACAGCTTTCAGCGAATAAAAGTCGACCCCTTTTTCAGGAATCTCGATACCACTGGCCATACGCCCCATCCCATAAAACGTCTGGCTTGCCGGGTCGCAAACAGCAACGCCATCAATCAATACAGAGTAATAATGAAAACCTTCAACGATGGGTTCGGTGGTCGCTTCCCAGATACCTTCGCCATTCTTTACCATTTCGTATTTCTTTCCGCAATCGACTTGTACCTTTTGAGCTTCGGGCGCTTTAAAACGGAAAACAACACGGTTGTCGGGTAAAATTTGTGGGTATTCGGCGCCCTGAACGTTGGTCGAAGCAGGAATGCCCGTTACATCTTTTTTGGCGGTTGAGTTTAGATCTCCCGAATCGGTTTTTCCGGATGAAGTATCGGGTCGAATACCGGCGGAACTTGATGAAGTAAGTTTTACTGAGTTTTGTGAAAAAGAAAATTGACTACCTACCAAGATGGCAAACAGCAAAAAAGGAAATGCAATATTTTTTTTCATGGTTTGTTTAGTTAGGTTTCCCTCGGGTAAAAATAGGAATTGGTTGATATTAAAATTTTAGAATTTAGATATACAATTTTTAATTTTGAATTTACGGCAGTAAATATAAAGCTTACTTGTCGCACGATACCAACCATTCGGAATATATTTTAAGCCTGAGATTGTTATTTTTTCGACATTGAAAAATTGATGAATGAAAAGTAGATTCATCGCATATTTCGGAAAAACAAAGGCTCTGTTGACTATTTGAAGGCTTGCCGGGACCATTATGTCGTTAATCATACCATTCTATATACAAATCATACCTTGCTATTTTCGATTCGGAGCCATTTCCCGAGCGAGCAAAACCATCTCCAGAGCGAGCGGAGCTCCAGAGTTGTTATTAACCTGAGGTAGAAGGAATGGAAATAACAGTCAAAAAGAAATGAATTACAAATAATTTGTGCGATCCTATTTTGGTGCTCCGTACCTTTTAGTGCTATTGCAACATACATACTACAAATATCAACGGAGCCCTGCACCTAAAATGCCCGTTTCAATTTACACATCCAAAACGTTATAAGTAATAGGAATGAAATAATGTCGTGTTTTTTAAACAGAGTTATAAATACTCGTTTTGCAGCTCTTTTGCTTCCACAAGTAAAAATTACACCACAGATTACACAGATTCACACAGATTAAGAAATAAAGTAGCTTTTTAATCTGTGGTTATCTGAGTAATCTGTGGTAAAATTAATTACCAATATCTCGCTTGACAGGCCACATTATCAAAACTATAATACAACATTTAATAGTTCTCATTACTTAGAATCTTTCCTTTTTTGAAATTATTTTTATTTTTTTTGAAAAAAAGATAAATATATTCTTTTAAATGGTGTAATTTTATATACGAATTCAGATCATCCTTTTTTTAAAGCATATTACGACTGATTCAAAAGGAAAATTGATCCGGTTCGCAATCATTTCACCGCTCATTGTAATTGATTGATATCCTGAAATTCGTTCGGTTCACCTGAATCGAAGAAAATCACAGGCTGAAAATATCCGGCGGATCGATAAAAATATCGCGCCGATTTAAGAAAAGATCATGTAACTATTCATCAAAACCGCGCGACACTACAGAAAGCCGATGTAATAGTTCATCCAGACGACGTTAGTATTCAAAAAGAAGTTGTAACAGTTAATCCAACGGTTGTAAATGTGCATTCAATGCATGTAACAGTTCATCAAACGGTTGTAAATGTGCATTCAACGATTGTAACAGTTCATCCAACAGTTGTAAATGAGCAAAAAGAAGCTGAAAATACCGACAACTAAAATAACCTGCTCCGATCAGGAGTAGCGTCAACCCTCTTCTGAAAATCCGGTTAACGGATTCGAACTACGGATTGTAATAAATTAATAATTTCTAAATCAATTATCTATGAATAAAAGGATTGATAATAAAATGATCATGCTGAGGGATATTATCAGCTTTATGAAACAAAATGAAGCAATCTGGAACAATTCGGCTGCCCTGGTTGCTGCTTTCTATGAACTGGAAAATTTGGTTTCGCAGATTGAACAAATCCTGCAAACTACCGGTAATGACAATTCCGGGTTAACGGAAGCCAAAAAGTTGCAGATTGAGGCTTTGATTAAGAAGGTCTATGAATTGGCTTCAGCGCTGTTTGCATTGGCTTCCAAAATAAAAGACCCTGCATTGAAGGCTAAAGTAGATTTTACGATTTCCGACCTGCGTAATATGCGTAACAACGAACTGTCCAAAACCAGCAAGAACACCCTGGATTTGGGTCGCGCTAATCTTACGGCTTTAACTGAATATGGAACGACGGAAGGAAAGCTGAACAACCTGGATGGGCAAATCGAACAGTACAAAAGTATTTTACCGGCACGCAGGATTTCGGTTTTCGAAGGTAAAACAGCCAATGAAAAGCTAAAAGTATTGCTTAAACAAGCGCTGGAGTTGTTAACAGACCAGATCGACCGCCTGATGGTTCCGTTTGCAACCGACAAGCCCGACTTTTACTCCTCTTATCTGAGTGGCCGCAAAGTGGTGGACTATGGTACCCGCCACGACAAACCGGACAACCCGGAACCCCCTGCGCAATCTTAACCCGATTGATCCGACGACCGAGGGTTGTCGGATCAATAATTGGAACCAGCATTAGTTATGGCAAGTTTAAGAATCACTAAATAGGTCAAATAAAGTCTGACCAGCTAATATGAAAAAGGGCATTACCCCAGAGTAATAAAGTAATAATAAATATCATGGAAAAGAAAAAAATAAAATTAGCAGATCTAAAGCCCGGAATTCCTATTGATCCGGTTCCTTTTCAAAAAAATCCTTGCGAAACAATCAAAAATGAAGTCAATGAATTTCTAATAGCTCAATGTACTAAAAAAGTAAATAAATTAAAGAAGTGCACCAAATGTGAAATCGACCATAAAGATTGGCCGATAATCAATTCAACCATGGATACCAGGTATCTGAATACTGCTTTTGACGGAGTAAATGGGAGGCTTGATCCTACTAATTTAAATAATGGTCAGCTTGATTTACATTGGATGGTTGGATTAGGCGACACTTCCGGACCGGCAAGTGTAACCAATTGGATACCGGCTTTTGTTTATCGCAATTCTGTTGCATGGCAGGAAAGCCCCTTCAGTAATGCAAACTGGATATCCTTATACTCTGATGGACATCATGATGGTAATATAGATGTTTATTTTCGTTACCAATTCTATCTGGATAGTGGAATAGATTTATCTCAGTTTGCTTTGAATATGGATTTTTATGCTGATAACTCCGTCCATGAAATTTATATCAATCAGATCAAACAAAGTACACATTCGCCCTCCCTGCTGCCTCAGGCTCCGTCAAATGAGTATCAATATGTCGGTTTCCAAAATGGAGACCAAAATAAAAATCAAGTTCATATTTCTCTTGCAAATGACTGGAAACATTGTGCAAACGAAATTATTGTTCATGTAAAGTCGGGTGCATCTTATATTGGATTTTTGGCACAAAACTCACTAAACTGTTACGAAGCTAAATTTCCGAACCTGACTCCAACCATAAACGTCACATGGGGTGACAGTAATTGCGATTGTATTGAAACAGACGATACTGAAATCATGTGCATTACTGTTTGTAATGGTTATTCAAATGTAATATTTAAAAACCTGGTTATTGGTCGAATCAGGGTTGTTGATGAAAACGGGAACCCTGTTCCAATATTACCCGATGGTACTCCTTCTGTTGGACTTCATCCCATAGGCCCTTATTGCTTTGGAGATATCGCAGCATGTAGTCCGGGAGTGAATAATTGCGTATCCAGAGAGTTTGTCTTAATTAACAGAGGCGCTAAATCCGGTAAATATAAAATTTTGCTGGAAGGGATCTGTTTTGAAGTTTGCAATCGGTATGCATTAAATGATTGTTTTGAATTTTTTGAATGCTCTAGTTAAAAAAGGCGGACTGTTTAAACCTGTTTGAACCCAATTTTTGAATGATCTATCTCATTTTCGAACCTCCACATGAAGGCCAACTGTTAACTTCAGGTGGAGTATGAAATAGGCACTATCAATTTGGGCAACACCTCTCGTGCCAGCAGAAGAATATTTTTCTCACAAAATATTTAGATGGCCAATCGATAAGAACGCTTGGATTAAAGGCTTTTCGGTCTTATCAATTATTTAAGTTGACGAACTCAAAAGCAACGGAAGCATCAGAAGGAATGGGTTATGGATTATTAAATGAAGAAGATGAAGCGTTGGAATGGGATTGTTTAATAACAATAAAAGATAATAGAAATACTAAGTTATACGAATGATATAATGTCGTATATAATTTTGGTTTAATATCTTGACTCACCCCCCATCACACCTTCGATATTCTGACCCCTCTCTACGAGTAGAGGGGAAGACCGATTTATCGGGCTTCGGGGTGAGTGAAAATGGAATGCGACATTTAATAATTCTAATTACTTATGTATTCGCAGATATTTAGTTATGGGCAAGTTTTAAAAAAGACTATGGTTAAAATAAGGACTGACCATCCATTGTGACAATAAATCGATAATTTAAAGTGGAATTCAGAAACCACTCTAAAAAACGAGGTGAAACTAAAAAAGTGAGCCAAATCAATTAAAAAATTTAATACTATGTCAACAATTCAAGAAATCATTGATGCTGCTAATAAAAACGTAGAATCATGCAATCAAGATGAAGAAAAACTTTTTGCATTGTTAGGAGCAGTACCTAACAATGTTTATATTTATTCCGATTTTGCATTTAAAGATAACACACTTGTTTTTAATGCATTGAATTTATCATCACGAGGAAAAGAAATATTTGAAAAATTCAAGAAATATTTAGAAATAGCAGTATGTACGGATTTTAAATACTGTGAAAAAAGAAATGAAGTAGATGCTAATCTTAAAAAATATCTACCTGAAATTGTAGCAGCAATAATTGGGAAGATACCTAATGAAAATAAGTTACCTAATTGGCTTTTAAAAATATTGGGATTTTTTGGAATTGCAACCGTCTCAGTGGATGTAATTATAGCTATTCTAGTTGCATGGTTAATTATTAAGGGCTGTAATGAACTTTGCAAGTGCAATTGTTAGGGGAATCAATGAGGACAAATTTAAAGACTAAATTATCTAAATAGGTAATACCATAGATGCACTTAGCACTTGTCATTTACTTCGATGAAACTAGTATATCATGCAATTTAACTGTTATCATTGGGTTTAAAATTGCTTATGGGTCGTTCAATCAAAAAGAACGGCCCATATTGTTGATTGATATTTCTGGAATTTCTTTATTTGGAGAATATGCACCGAGCCTAAGGCTCTCAACGTGTTTATTCACATTCTTCGTGAATGGAATGAATTCCATCCCTACAGAATGAACCGAGCCCCTGGCTCTTATATGCAAATCCCATAGGGATGGTTCATCTTGTAGCCCCGGATTTTAATCCGGGGAATGAATGATAACAAAACGAAAAAGAGTTCCATCGGAACGAAGAATATAAAAATCTGTTTAAATAGTTTAGCTTTACATTGTAATAGCGATATCAAATGATTTCAAAAGAACAGGCCTATCAACAAATACAAAAATTGGTTGAGCGATTTGCAGAGCAAATTGATTCGTACAAGTCGAGTGAATACAACGAAACGTTAACTCGCCGCGATTTTATCGATCCGTTTTTCAAAGCCTTGGGTTGGGACATCGATAACTCGGAAGGCAATGCCGAAGCATACCGTGAGGTGATTCACGAGTACAAAGTAAAGATTGGAAAAGCTACCAAAGCGCCCGATTATTCGTTTCGTTTATCAGGTGGAAAGCACCTTTTCTTTGTTGAAGCAAAAAAACCAAGCATCGACATCAAGGGAAATATCACAGTCGCTTACCAAATACGACGTTATGGCTGGAGTGCCAAGTTAGCTGTAAGCATCATTACCGATTTTGAGGAGTTTGCCGTTTACGATTGTACCAAGAAACCCAATCCAACCGACAAATCTTCCACCGCACGAATAAAATACCTTACCTACAACAACTATCTGAATGAATTTGAATACCTGTGGAATACATTTTCAAAAGAGCAGGTTTTAAAAGGTAGTTTCGACCGCTATGTGCAAAGCGATACGGTTAGAAAAGGAACCGCAACAGTTGACAAAGAATTTTTGATTTCGCTCAATACATGGAGAACTTACCTGGCCACCAGCATAAGCATCAAAAACAAACAACTCGATGAAGATGAAATCAACTTTGCGGTTCAGCAAACAATCGATCGGTTAATCTTTCTTCGCATTGCAGAGGATCGGGGTGTTGAAACCTACGGACAGCTAAAAACTTCGGTCAATGCAAAAGGCGACTCCTATCAAAATCTTTTCTTTAACTTCAAAAAAGCCGACGAAAAGTATAATTCAGGTTTATTCGATTTCAAAAAGGATGTCATTTCCGAATCACTGACGATTGATCCAAAGGTAATTAAATCCATTATCAAAGAAATGTATTATCCCGTAAGCCCTTACGAGTTTTCGGTTCTTTCGGTCGAGATACTTGGCAGCGTTTACGAACAGTTTCTTGGTAAACAAATCAAGATCGGTAGTGGACATCATGCCAGCATTGAGGAAAAACCAGAGGTTCGCAAGGCTGGAGGAGTTTATTACACGCCTCAATACGTGGTTGATTACATTGTTGAAAATACAATCGGTAAGCTCATCGAAGGAAAGACTCCTAAACAAATATCGAACATTAAAATAGTTGATCCGGCTTGTGGAAGCGGCAGTTTTTTAATTGGCGCTTACCAGTATCTGATCGATTTCCATAAAAACTATTATACCGACAATGGCACAAAGACCGGGAAGAAAGATAGCCCGACAACTCCCGAAGGTAATCTGACATCAGCAGAGAAAAAGCGCATTTTACTCAACAACATTTATGGTGTTGATATTGATGTGAATGCCGTTGAAGTTACCAAACTTAGTCTTTTACTCAAATGTATGGAGGGTGAAACGGAAACCACCCTTGCCCAACAATACCGATTGTGGCACGATCGTATTTTGCCAACCTTGGACAACAACATCAAAAGCGGAAATAGTTTGGTCGATACCGATTTTTATGCATCACAATTAGATTTTGGTGAAGAAAAGAAGATAAAGCCCTTTAGCTGGCAAAAAGCTTTTCCTGAAGTGTTTAACAGGATAACAGAAAAACCGGAAGATGAACTAAAAATCATTGCACAAAAAGCCAAACTACATGCCAATAAAGCATTGCAATATGTATCGGAGTTGGAGGAAAAGCTGAATAGCGTGAATGAACCAGCGAGCAAATTCAATTCGAATGGAGGTTTTGATGTGGTAATTGGGAATCCGCCTTATTTGGGGGGAAGAGAGTGGAAAGAAGAAAATGGAAATGTTTATGACTATTTCATAGGCAAATACAATGTGGCCGAATATCAGTTTGACATATATGCTTTGTTTTGGGAAGCCGGAATTAGGTTATTAAAAAAGAATGGACTAATTGGATACATTACACCAAACACATGGCTAAACAATCAAAGCAATAAAAAATTACGGGCTTATATTTTAAAAAATACTTCGATAAAAGAGATTGTTGACTATTCGAAGATCAAAGTATTTGAACAGGCAACTGTTTTGCCAATCATTACAATTCTTGAAAATTCAATAAGCAAAAGCGACGCGACTGAAATCTTTGAACCTGTTGAAAATGGATTTAGAAAGACTCAATCCATAAACCAGGAAATATGGAACGATGGAGATTTAAGCATTATCAACATCAATTTAAGTCAGAGTGATTTATTGCTCAGGGAAAAGATAGAAGAAGATACACAGGCACTTGAAAAGTTGGCGTTGATAAAATTCGGGATCAAAATTTATGAAACTGGAAAAGGAAAGCCACTACAAAAAGCCAACTTCGCAAAAGATAGGGTTTATGAATCGGATTTAAAAATTGATGACACCTATCGTCCTTACTTAGAAGGGAAAGATATCAACCCATATTTAATTACTTACAAAAGTCGCTGGCTAAAGTATGGTGAAAACCTTGCAGCTCCAAGAAATCCGATTTTATTTGAAGGAGAAAGAATTCTTGTGCGAAGAATTGTTGGTAAAACGTTAATTTCAGCTTATACAAATAGTGATTATGTAACAGGTCAACTTTTACAAATTGTAAAACCATTCGATCAATCAATTTCAAAATATTTGTTGGGGATTATCAACTCAAAACTAATGGCATTTTATTTCAGGAAGAAGTATAACCGTCAAGATAAAACATTTCCAGAGATTCGGATTTATGAGTTAGCATCCTTGCCAATCAAGCAAATTAATGGATCGAATAAGTCATTGCAAATTGAAATTGAAACGTTTGTTGACCAGCTTTTAAAGCTCAACGAAGAAAAAGCAGCAACAAAGCTGGAATCAAAAGTTTTGCTACTTGAAAGCAAGATTGATTATTGCGAAAGCCGGATCAATGAAATTGTTTATCAACTTTATGGTTTGTCAGAAGATGAAATAAAAATTGTTGAGCAGAAATGAAAACCAATACAAAAATCAAGTTTGAAGAAGCATTAAAAAATGCTGAAAGTTACATTGAAGAAATGAAGACCTGGGATGACAAAAAACTGTGCAAGCACCTTGACTTATTTCAAAAACAGATGCAGATGGCCTATGAACAGAGGAATCATGAAGCTTTTGAATTATTGCAGGAATATGAACGTCAAGTTCTTGTTGGCAGAATGCGGGCAAACTTCAAGGAATAACCCTGTCGGGGCTAAACCAACTGCAGCAACGAAAATTGAGGGGCAAATTGCAACATCGGACCTTTGGTTTTTCGGCAACTATTACCGCAACGAATACGGTTTTTTTATGCCCCGAGCCTCAA
>Ga0302272_1001424_pt1 | contig 10722 bp, 9 predicted proteins | sample III_Bog_N1_2_FD_198772 | JGI IMG/M metagenome (GOLD analysis project Ga0302272, IMG submission 198772) | Peat permafrost microbial communities from Stordalen Mire near Abisko, Sweden - III_Bog_N1_2 | ecosystem: Environmental > Terrestrial > Soil > Wetlands > Peat | place: Sweden: Abisko...
GAAACGATAGTCTCAGCCAAAATGGATTTAACCGGGAACTATTGGCAATCAGGTTTTTAAACGATAAGTCGTCAGAACCGGCATTTTCGAGCGAAAGGCTTAGAAATAAAATACCGATGAAAACAAAAGTGATGCTGATGGCGCAAATAAACACATATTTCCAGGTACCTTCAAGTGCCAGTTTATTTCGGTGATGGTAAATCAGGGCCGAAGCACTCAATGTTGTAATTTCGGTGAATATCCAGATAACAGCAATGTGGTTAGCGAGGTAAGCGGCGCTGATGGCAGTCAGCAATAATACAATTGCTCCATAATAAATTGCTCTTGACTCTGGCGGGGCAGGCTGATCTTCGAGATAAATATGACTGTGAATAATGGCTGGAATAGCGATGATTCCCAGCGTGAACAGAAGCAAAACGGCCAGTGAATCGTATGTAAAATAGCTCAGCTCGGTCGCATGGAAATTGAAATACGCATGAAACGTCAATGCTCCCTGAAGGATCAGGAATAATCCCAGCAATGCGAACGTTATTATCTTGTTTCGGTTAAGAAATAGTGCAAGCGCAATCGAAAATGCTCCTATCAGATATATTCCTATCATATTTTTATTAATTAGTAATCTTTCAAACTACTTAACTGGTCCACATCCACATCTTTAAATACATCACCGATTTTATTCAGGAAGATGCCAAGAATCAGCACACTGGCAAAAATGTCGAGCATAATTCCCAAGTTCACCAACATCGGCATTTCGTTGCCAACGGCAAGCGACAATACGAAAACGCCATTTTCAATAATCAGATAACCAATGACATGGGTAATTATTTTACGTCTGGTTGCTATAAAATACAAACCTGTAAAAAGCGACGAAAGCGCCACCACAAAAAAGATCTTGTCCAGATGAGTATCCTTCACATTGTTGGCTAACAGTATGGTAATGACCACAATAAGTGTTGTGATAATTAGTGATATAAAATTGGGCAGGAAAGGCTCTGCTTCGCGGGTTATGTGGTTACGCTTCAGTACATAAGCCATGAAAAGCGGCACAGCAACCGACTTGAAAACAATGGTTTCGAGCAAAATAAGCGCAAGGTTAATCGGATCTATTTCGTTCAATTGAAGGAAAACTACGACAAACAGTAACACACCCTGAAGAGCCAGCACTTTCAGATAAGTAAGCATCCGGTTAGCAATAGCAATATAGAAAAGGGTGATAATGAATGTAATAAGCAATACGTCTATCATGGGTTCAGAATTAACAGATTAAACAAACTTTCCTAAAATAAGCAAAACGCCGAAGAAAATAAGCAGGCTAACCGAAGTCAGAACGAAAATAAACTGGGCATTGTGACTCATACGGAACCGTGCCATAAACGATTCAATAAAACCAACTCCTGAAGCCAGTACAAATTGAATGATAAAAAACATCGGGATGGAATATTGATACGGAAATACTCCGATAAACAGGTTGACGACCAGCGCCCCATATAAAGCAAACTTTAAATATCCGGCTGTCAGAATCAAACCAAGATCAAATCCGCTGTTGTCTAGGATCATAACTTCGTGAACCATTGTTAGTTCCAGGTGCGTTTTAGGATCGTCGATAGGCATCCGGCTGTTTTCGACCATGGCAATCATCATCAAAACAAAAGTTCCGAGTATGGCAATTGCATAGCTGATGTACGAGCCGATATGCAAGGCGGCAAAAATCTCCTGAAACGAAGTATGCCCGGTTAGTAAAGCAAGCGAGCCCATCAAGATGAAAAAAGCAGGTTCGGCAAACATGGAAAAGAGCGCTTCACGGCTTGCACCCATGCCCTCGAAACTGCTACCGGTATCCATTGCCGAAATGATGTTGAAAAACTTGCCCAATGCCAGTATATAGGCAAAAAAGATGAAGTCGCCATTGAAACCGACAATTCCTTTTGATTGCCCGAAAGGAACAACCAACATGGCCATTACAACCGACGAAAAGTAAATAGTTGGCGCTATTTGAAAGACAAAACTGGTCGTTTCACTGTAAACAACTCCTTTTTTGAAGAGCCTTACCACATCTTTAATTGGCTGAAAAATGCCCGGGCCTTTCCGCCCCGAGGCAATACTTTTTACGCGGATGATTACACCGGTAAAAAAGGCTGCTGCTATTAAGATTAAAATTAAACTCAGCATAGTTATATTTTCTTTATAAAGTCGATAAATAAGACAATCTGGTCGTAAAAAAGCGGGATACAAATAACCGAAACAATAAAAATAATCCCGTATATGATGTAGAATTGCAGCTTTCCGTTTTGAAGGAACAAAAATCTTCCCAAAAATGATTTATAAGCTGCTATTGGATTATCGATCAAATGTTTTTCGATCTGGTCGAAAGTACGTGTTTTATACGATCCTCCGGAAGGGAATATTCCCTGAACTTCTTTTTCGGTTTTAGTGGTCAGTAAAAATGGCCGGAAAAGCTTGCTATAAGGCCGTACAAATGATCCGGCGGTATATTGCAATTTCTCTGTTGGCGCAATGTAGGCGCATCCCCAGGTTGTTTCAATAGCCACTTTCCGATGTCGTAAGGCGAATTTCCGGATTCCAAAAATCAGCAATGCAATCAGGATAAAAACCCAGATAGCCCAGGTTACCGGTTGAAGAACGTCTCCAATTTTTTCTGAAAACGGGATGCCAGCATTTTGCATGTTGCTGGCAAACAGATGAATTGGCTGATAAAGGGCATTCAGGAAGGCTTGTGGAAATACACCAATAAATACGATGAAAAATGCGATCATGTATAACGGCAGAAGCTGTAAAAAGGGAACTTCTTTCACTTCGTGATTGAATTCATGACGGGCATTCCCCAGAAAAACAATCCCGAATGCTTTGGTAAAACACAACATCGCCAGGCCACCGATCAGAACCAATGCCAATACCGAAAAAATGATTGTCATCAACGAACCAACCATCGCATCCTGCATCCAGTAATAGAAACCGCTGTAAATAACGAATTCCGAAATGAAACCATTAAATGGTGGAATTCCTGAAATGGCAATGGCTGCAACCAGAAAAAGCAAGGCTGTTTGCGGCATTTTTTTGATCAACCCGCCCAAATGTTCAATATGAAGGGTATGCGTTGCCTGGTAAACATTTCCGGCAGTAAAAAACAGAAGCGATTTGAACAGGGCGTGGTTTAACGTATGCAGCAAACCACCTGCAAAACCCAGTGAGGCAAGCAGATAATTATTTGTACCCAAACCGATGCAACCAATTCCAATTCCCATTCCGATGATGCCAATATTCTCGATGCTGTGGTAAGCAAGTAACTTTTTCAGGTTGTGTTGCATGATGGCAAGCATCACACCATATAAACCTGAAACCACAGAAAAGGCCAGTATTACCAGACCGATGGAATAATAGTCAGCTTTTATAAAAGTGATCATCCGTAAGATACCAAAAATCCCGATTTTAATGATTACCCCTGACATTATTCCTGAAATGTGTGCAGGAGCGGCAGGGTGCGCATAAGGAAGCCAGGTATGAAACGGAACAAATCCAGCCTTGATTGCAAATCCTACAAAAAAAACGAGGAACAGAAAAAGCCCTGTTGCACCCTTATTTTGAGCGGTGAAAGATGTTATCGCATTGAAATCATAACTTCCGGTTATAAATGCTACCCAAATAAAACCAAACATCAGGAATACGATCGAAACATGCGATTGAATCAGGTAATTCATTCCTGCTTTGATGGTTGCCATCTTGTCGTGCTCGAAAATAACAACCAGAAACGCCGAAATTGCCATGATTTCCCAGACAATCAGAAAAACCAGACTGTTTTGTATCACACAAAGGCTTATCAATGAAGTATGTAAAAAGACGAACGCGATGCTGTGCAGGGTAATATTCTTATGCTGGCTCTGATAAGCTTTCATGTAAAAAAGCCCGTAAAAACTTCCGGTAATAAAGATAAAGTTGATAATCAGGATAAACCATCCTGAAAGTGCATCGATCCGAAGGTTAACCGGGCCGGTAATCAAACTGCCCGGAAATGTAAATTCAAAAGACTGTCCTGTCAAAGTTTGAACTGCAAAATAATCTGAGAGGAAAGCATTCATGAGTATTGCAGCAAATAATACCAATCCTTTACCTTTCACTTTTAAGAAAGGAATCAGGAATATTACCGTTGCCGTAATTACCAAAAATGCTTCTATTTGATTCATTTTAAGATGTTTAAAACAGTCAGCATGAAAATTGCCATCATAAACACAATACCATACCAAATATAGGTTTGCACCCTGCCATTTTGAATAAATTTGAAATAATTAGTGGCGTATATTATATGTTGTGTGATATGGTTAATGAACCGGTATTCAAAAAAATCGTGATAATGCGATTCATATTTCCGGTTTTTCGGAAAAATTTCACCGGCTTTTAATTCCTTGTATTTCTTTTCTTCAATCAGGAGAAAGTTAAAAATTTTGCCCAACGATTTGGAAAACGATTTTCCGGTGTATTGCATTCGGCTGGTTGGGGCAGGGTAGGCACAACCCCAGGTCGGTTCTATCTTTTGCGACTTGCTCTTCAACAAGCTCCGCACTATCCAGCAAACGCCAACAAGGACTACGAACAGGAGCGAAAACAGGTTGATGTTTGCAATGATTCCTGAGTAATCGGACAAAACAGAATATCCGGCAAATGTTTTGGCATTGCCCATATTTGCCAACAAAGTGGCAATCGTATTCAGGTAAAAATGCGGGAAAAATGCAATGCTAAGCATTGCGACAACAATCAGGTATTGAGGTATCAGCATGATTTGTGATACTTCTGCTGGTTTATGTTCGAAAGACTTTCGTTCGGTTCCCAGGAAAATAGTTCCAAATGTTTTTGTAAAAGTTAATACCGAAATGCCGCCAATAATGCTCAGTCCGCCAAGTGAAAGCACCAATAGGCTAATCTGGCTGATGTTACCGGACTTCATGCCTTCTAAAAGCCCGCTGTACAAAACAAATTCGGATACAAACCCGTTGAACGGTGGCAAACCGCCAATTGCAATAGCTCCGATCAGAAAAAGGATGGCCGTTTTTGGCATCTTTTTGATTAATCCGCCCAGTTTATCCATGTCGCGGGTGTGCGTTTGCTGATAAACCGAACCGGCTGAATAAAAGAGCAACGATTTAAACAGCGAGTGGTTAAGTACATGTAGCAGCGCTCCGCCAAACCCAAGGTAAAACAAAACCGGAGAACCATTGCCCATTCCCATCATTCCCAGGCCAATGCCAATGCCAATAATACCAATATTTTCGACGGTGCAGTAAGCCAGCATCCGCTTAAAATCGCGATGAACAGCAGCATTCAAAATGCCATAAATGCCGGTTATAACCGAAATCGTAACAACAATTTCGCCCAATAACAAATAATCACATTTCAGAAATGAAATAATTCGGAATATCCCGTAAATGCCAAGTTTTACGATTACACCCGACATAACGCCTGATACATGCGAGGGTGCAGCAGGGTGGGCATGAGGCAACCAGGTATGTAACGGAACAAATCCGGCCTTTATCCCAAATCCAACGAAAAATATCAGAAAAATCCAGAGGTTGCTGCTTGAGCCTACGTAATTTTGAAAAGCTTGAAAGCTAAACGAACCCGTTTGAAAATAAAGCCAGATAAAACCAACGGTTAGCAGCGTAACGCTTATGTGCATCTGTACAAGGTAGTTAATCCCTGCTTTTAGCGTTTTCGGCTTGTGCGAATCGAAGATAACCAACAGCATCGACGACAAAGACATCACTTCCCAGGCAACCAAAAAGGCGAAACCGTGTTGAAGGATGCAGACCCAAACCATCGAAAGGTGAAAAATGATGAACAAAGCCCAATGAAGGTTAAGTTTGGGCGCCGGCTCGTTATAAGCTTTTAAATATCCTGAACCATAGATAGCGCCTGTAATGGAAGTAAAATTAATGATGAGTATGAACCAGGCGGATAGCGAATCAACCGCTAGCTGAATATTTCCAAGGAAAGCGCCGGCATCTAAGGTATATTCGAAAGTTTGACCATTCAGAACATTAAATGCAATAAAACCGGTTAATAAAACATTCAGGAATACAACAAGAACAGCCAAATTTGCTTTGAACCGAATTGGAACAAATAACAAAACGATGATACCAATTATGGTAATTACCAATGAATAATTAAAGAAAGATTCAGAAATCCCCATGTTCACAAGCTGAAATTAATCCGATTTTTACTGCAAAGTAAGAGAATAATTAAAACTTTGGGCAAAAAATGGGTTATTAATTAATTTGGGCCGACACAATTTTAACGAAGAATTTCGAAATCAACGTCCCAATCGGAATGACATTTTCAGCAGGAAAATATTGTATGGCCGGTTATTGAACAAATCGGTCATGTCGTTTCTGAAATCAAAGTTTCCGTTTGTAACCGATTGATGGCGTGTTTGCGACCAAACCAGGTAAATGGTCGATCCGGGCAAATATTCCCACCTGACCACCATGTTTGATAAAAACTCTTTCACGTTAAAATCGGGCTGATCGAACGTATAAAGCCGATTTCCTGCCTGCCCCGAAACCTGATATTGTTCGTCGGTATTCAGATAAGTTAACTCATTATTGTCCAACAAGCTAAACCGATCGAAGTAATTATCGGCGCGGCTGTTGGTAATGCGTTTGAATTCGCTGTATTTTCCACTGGCCAAAAATGGTTGTCCCCAATATTGAATGCTTAAATCGGGAGTGATGTTGTCTTCATGCAAATGCTTCCTTTTCTACAAGACACCTGAATTTTGTTTTCGTTACATGATTTGAGAATTTTTTTATCTTTATCGTTGTCGTCTAAAACACAAAAACCATGATAACATCTGATGAGATTAAAAAGTTGGCAATCCAATTTGGGGCCGATCTTTGTGGAATTGCATCGATTGACCGGTTTGAAAATGCGCCTGAAGGATTCCATCCAAAGGATGTATTTAAAGATACAAAATCGGTGATTTCAATTGCCTGCCGCATTCCTGATGGCCCTTTGAATGCGGATAACATTATTCCGTATTCAGCAATTGAGGAAATGGTTCTGACTAAATTAAACGGAATTGCACTGAACCTGTCGCTTGCTATTGAAGAGCAAGGTTCAAAAGCGGTTTTGATCCCATCGACCCCGTATGATTATTGGGATGAAGAAAACATGGAAGGACGTGGAATCCTTTCGCTGAAACACTTAGCCTATTACGCCGGGCTTGGATATCTGGGGCGAAATACCTTATTGTGTAATCCACTGTTTGGTAATTTGATTAAGCTGGGTGCCATAATTACCGATGCCGGATTGGAAGCCGATTCAATGCAGGAAGGCGAGATGTGCAAGGTTAACTGCAACTTATGCGTAGATAGTTGTCCGGTGGAAGCGATTGAAGCCAATCACGTTGTGCAGAAAAGATGCAGGCCACTTTCCGAAATCGTGAATAAAAGAGGCATTGAAATTTATGCCTGCAATGTTTGCCGGAAAGTATGCCCTAACAGGAATGGAATAGCCTAAAATGCTGATAAAAAGGATGATAAATGTCGCAATGGAATCCTTGGCATGGTTGCCACAAGATAAGTGCGGGTTGTCAAAACTGCTATGTATATCGCATCGATGCTTCGTTTGACCGCGATGCTTCTATCGTACTAAAAACCGCTGATTTCAATTTACCCATCCGGAAAGCTCGTAATGGCAACTATAAACTAACGGCTGATGAATTGGTATATATCTGTTTCTCATCCGACTTTTTCATTGAGGAAGCCGATGAATGGCGCGCTGAGGCATGGCAGATGATTCGATTACGGACCGATTTGCATTTTTACATTATTACCAAGCGAATCGATCGGTTTATGGTTAATCTTCCCGATGATTGGGGCGATGGCTATAACCATGTAACCATCTGTTCGACCTGCGAAAATCAGGATCGGGCCGATTACCGTTTGCCCATTCTATTAAGTTTGCCTATCAAGCATAAAGCAATCATTTGTGAGCCTTTGCTTGGACCGGTTAACCTTTCATGCTGGTTAAACTCTTCGGTTGAGGAAGTTACGGTCGGTGGAGAGTCGGGTAGTGAAGCCCGTACTTGTAATTACAGTTGGGTGTCGGACCTTCGTACTCAGTGTATCGAAAAGAATGTATCGTTTCATTTCAAGCAAACAGGTGCCAGGTTTGTTAAAGATGGCCGCTTATATAACATCAAGCGGAAAGATCAATATTTGCAGGCAGCAAAAGCCGGAATAGATTTTCGGGGCTAACTGTATAGGAGCGTTAGTTCTTGTTAACTGGTTTTGTATGTACAATTGTATGTATAAAAAAAGAGCTGCAAGATTTTACTTTTGCAACTCTTTGATTTTCAGTGGAGAATATCGGAATCGAACCGATGACCTTTTGACTGCCAGTCAAACGCTCTAGCCAACTGAGCTAATCCCCCTTATATATTATTTCAATTAAACTTCAATTCTCGGAACCGAACAAATGACCTTCCCGATTTCTATCGGGACGCTCTAGCCAACTGAGCTAATCCCCCTTTCGAGGCGACAAATATATAAATATTTTCCGTCCCCCGCGAGTCGACTCTACCGAAAATTCGATTCCTCTTCGATAAAAACCTGATCTAATTTTCAATTTACCTGAATGTTGTCTGCTAAGTGCTGAAAATGAATGTGTTTCTAAATAATACTGAACGATATTATCAATAAGTTCATCCGCAATTTTCAATTTAACTTATTTCCACTTTTAGCATCTTTTGCTTTCTTCTTAAAAAAACCTCTCAGTAAAAAGTTATGCTGAGCTGCTTCAAGATCTTCATCCAGTTTTTTCGAACTGCTTTCTAAGAACTTAATGGATTCTTTTAATTGATTGCCAGCCTCTTCGTCGTGTAGTATTACGCCAACAGTAGTTTTGGGATTACTGCTTACCTGTTTGAGATTTGTAATAAACATAGTTGCTGTATCAGCCATCTGCTGCAATTGCAATACCGTAGCTTTTACCGATTTAAAAACCACTGTATCTGTTGTCAAATCATTGGCCAGTGTGCCTTCTTTGTTTAGCCTGGAACTGAAATCAGCCAGTGAATTAATCATTTGTTGAGCTTTTACTGATGCCTTCTGTAGTGATACAATCGTTGTATTGATGTTTGTATATAATAAGCTGTCATTAAGTAATTTACCAATTGATCCTTCGCCGGCAGCTAACCTCTTTGTGATAGCTTTTATATCAGTAGTTATCACCAGGAGGTTTTTATTGTTTTCCTGGGCTGTGTTGATCACATCTTCAGAAGTAAAAGTTTTCATCACTTCCAGGGTATCTCCTTCCTGCACTTCAGCGCTTTCTTCGGTACCACCATATATAACCAGTATTTTATTTCCAATTAGTCCATCGTTGCTAATTTTAACTTTGGCATCTTTTCGGATATATTTCTTGGCTGAAGTGGCAACTTTCATATTTACTTCAACCTGCGATCTTCCATGGAATTTTAAGCTGCTTACAGTACCTACTTTTACACCTGAAAACCAGACATTATTCCCCGACTGCAAGCCGCTGATGTCATCAAAAAGCGTAATTATTTCCGTTTTTCGGTCAAAAGTTTCGCGTAGATTACCTACAATTAAAATTCCAGCCAGCAGAAATGCCATTCCTATAAAAACAAAAATTCCAACTATTACAGCACGTTTATTTGGTGATTCGTTCATTGCGTTATTGTATAAAATTGTAATTAAAGAATCCTTTAAGATGTTCATTATCAGTATCAGCAGCAAATACCTCTTCGAAATTTCCGATTTTTATAAACTTCCCTTTATGCAACATGGCAATCCGGTTGGCTGTATTTTTTGCACAGGTAAGGTCGTGTGTGATAATTACAGAACTGGTATTGTATTTCTCCTGAACTTCGTTGATTAAATCAATAATCTCGGCACTTGTAATTGGGTCGAGACCTGCGGTTGGTTCATCGTACAACATGATTTTCGGTTTCAGAATTAAAGTGCGCGCGATACCAATCCTTTTCCGTTGTCCTCCGGAAAGATCAGAGGGCATTTGTTTGTTTTTATCTTTTAATCCTACTGCATCCAGAACTTCATGTACGGCATTATCCACTTCCTTCTTACTCATATTCTTCATATTCATCAATAATGGGAATGCCAGGTTCTGGTAAACGGTCATACTATCGTATAATGCACTGTTTTGAAATGAAAAACCAATATGTAACCGCAAGGCATCCAATTCTTTGCCATGTAAATGAGCAATCTGTTTTCCCAATATAACTACATCTCCTTTGTCAGGCTTAAGTAAACCGACAATAATTTTGATCAAAACAGATTTGCCAGAGCCCGACTTGCCAAGTACTGCCACATTTTCGCCTCTAAACAGGTTAAAATCAATACCTTTCAAAACCTCCAGGTTTTCGAATGATTTATACAATCCGGAGATCGAAATAACGGTTTCCTCTTTGTGTATGATATTTTTTAGTTTTTCCATCACTTTAAAGGAATTAAAACCAGTTAGATATCTGTACAATAAGCACTTCCTCTATAAATATCAGGAACATGGCAAGTACAACAGCCTGATTTGCTGCCCTGCCAACACCTCGGGTTCCCTGATCAGCATGAAATCCTTTGTAAGTACCGACAATGCCAATGGTAAAACCGAAAACAATTGATTTAGCTACCGATGTAAAAATATCGAGGAAAGAGATAGTTTTAAATGCGTTTT